>Ga0099364_10007359_pt1 | contig 15735 bp, 13 predicted proteins | sample TergutTh196P3_FD_73070 | JGI IMG/M metagenome (GOLD analysis project Ga0099364, IMG submission 73070) | Microcerotermes parvus P3 segment gut microbial communities from Pointe-Noire, Republic of the Congo - Th196 P3 | ecosystem: Host-associated > Arthropoda: Insects > Digestive system > Gut ...
AGGCAAAAACTCCGTCTATGTTGGTCATTAAGGCTGAATCAACGGAAGGGCCGTTTGTGACGGCATCCAATTGTAAGCCTGCCGTTTTGGAAAGTTCATTTTCAGGGACAAGCCCAACGGATAACAGAACAGTGTCACAGTCAATGCGGAAGCTTTTGTCTGTCATTAGAACGCCGTTTTCCATTGGCGTTACTTCTACTCCTTCTACCCTGTCATTGCCAAAAATACTGGTAGTCTGACAAGACAAGTAAAGCGGAATATCAAAATCTTTTAAGCACTGCACAATATTGCGAGTAAGACCTGCAGGGTACGGCTGTATTTCTACAACTGCCTTTACCTTGCAGCCAACCCAGCTCATGCGCCTTGCCATGATTAGCCCAATGTCCCCCGAACCAATTACAACAACTTCTTTCCCTGGGATGTAACCTTCTATATTGATAAGGCGCTGTGCAAGCCCTGCTGTGTAAACTCCTGCAGGACGAGAGCCGGGAATCCGTACATTGCCTCGGTTTTTTTCACGGCATCCCATAGATAAAACAATGGCACGGCATTTTATTTTTATGGCTCCCTCAGGGGAAACACAATGAAGCTCCTTGTTATCCGTCTTTTCTTCTTTTATATCCAAAGAAAAATTTACAACGGTTGTATCTAAATAAACTTTGATTTTGGATTTTTCAACTTTTTGAATAAACCTTTCTGCAAATTCAGGGCCTGTTAATTCTTCTTTAAATTCATGCAGCCCAAAACCATTGTGAATACACTGCATTAAAATTCCGCCAAGATGATCTTCTCTTTCTATTATTGCGCAAGAAAAACCCTGACTATCCAATTCAAGCGCTGCCGCCATTCCTGCCGCTCCGCCGCCAATTACAACCGCATCGAACTTTAACTCTTTCATAATGCGGCCTCCAACTCTGCTGCCAAAACTTGACTTTTACCGCCATGTTTTGTTATTTGATCAAATGATAAGCCTGTTTCTCTCATTATTATTTTGATAATCTTGTAGGTGCAAAAACCGCCCTGACATCTTCCCATCTGCGTTCTTGTAAAATATTTTATTCCGTCTAAAGTAGTATGCCCAAGTTTAATGGCCTGTACAATTTCCGCCTCACTTACATTTTCACATCTGCAAACAACATTACCCCATGAAGAATCTTTTGCAATAAGGGTATCCAACTCTTCAAGAGTTAATTCGCGCGACAACGGGCGGTCTTCCACATACGGATCCCAGCCCGGTTTTTCTGTCAATAAAAGACCCTTCTCCAGTAAAATATTTTTTACATATTCCCCAATTGCAGGCGCGGCAGTAAGCCCCGGACTTTGAATTCCTGCTACATGCACAAAATTAGGCACTTTCTCAGAAGCATCGATATAAAAATCACCGTCTGTCCAACCGCCCGGCAATTTATTAGACGCATTCAACACAGGCCGCAATCCTGCAAAAGCAGTGATAACATCATTTTGGCTGATGGAAGGAATCATTGTCTTTCCTGAAACGATTATTTGCTCAAGGCTTTTTGTAACTGTTGCAAGATCTTCTTTATCATCGATTTCAGCGGCGGATGGTCCGACAAGCGCGGTTCCTTCCAAAGTTGGAATAATCAACATTCCTTTTGAAACTGCGGTTGGCATTGGGAAAACCACTTTTGACGGACACGCTTTGGTAAGTCTGTCAAGTAAAAAGTATTCTCCCTTTCTTGCGCTTATTGAATAATCCTCCGCGCCAAAAGATTTAGAAACTTCATCTGCAAAAAGACCTGCCGCATTTATTGCGTATCGTGCTTTGACTGCTCTTCCGTCTTCTGAATGAATATCCCAGTATTCACCGCTACGGTTTGCTTTGCAAACTTTATAATCTGTAAATAATTCAACGCCGTTTTTTTGAGCGCATTCTAAAAGCGCAAAAACATAGCGGTACGGTTCTATAATGCCGCCGCCCGGCGCATACAATCCGCCCACTACATCGCTTGAAAGTTTTGGCTCCAGTTCCAGTATTCTTTGGCGCGAACAAAGTTCAATACCAATTACATTGTTCTCTAAACCTTGCCTATAAAGCTGCTCTACTGCGTTCATTTCCTCTTCATGCAGAGCGGCAACAATTATACCGCATCTTTTAAACGGAAAATTAAGCTCCCTTTTTAATTGATCAAACATTAGGTTGCCCTGCAGTTCTAGCCGTGCTTTTAAATGTTTTTTATTATGATGAAAACCGCCGTGAATAATACCGGAGTTCCCCTTGGATGTTCCAAAAGATACATCAGCGGCTTTTTCCAAAATACAGATTTTAATTGAATACGCCGAAAGACGGCGGGCAATACTTGCCCCCGAAACCCCACAGCCAATTATGGCAACATCAAAGTCCATATTTTAGTATATACCATTTTTTTTTATTTGCCTATAATATATAAGCATGGACAGAAAAAGAATCTTCATAGACAGGAAATCTCGCACGGGTCAAAGGGCGGACATTGTAAAGTGGGCTGCCCAGCACAATTATGATACCATAGTATTTCCATTAAACGAAAAAATAAACGCAAAGAGCTTATATATCAAACTGGCAAAAAAATACGAGCTTAATATTGAAATAGGGGGGCACGAGCTTTCCTTGCTGCTGCCAAGACGGCTTTTCTTGTTTCATCCGGGGCTTTTCCGAATGGAGCAAGGCAGACGGAAATCCCGCTGGCATTTTTGCCCGACAAACCCAAAGACAACAAAAATTATTACAGAAAGAGCAAAAACCCTCTTTGCCCAATCCATGCAGATTATAACAGAGCCTCGCGTGTTTCATCTTTTGCCCGAAAAAGGACATGAATCGGTATGGTGCTCTTGCCCTGCCTGCCGTGCGTTTTCACCTGCCGAGCAAAACATAATCGCTGTTAATTGTGCGGCGGATGTACTGGCAAAACTAGACCCTAATGCAAAGCTTTCTTATATGGAATTTGGAGAAACCCCTGCCGCACCAAGCGTTATGCCAAGAAAAAATATGTTTGTATTAAAAGAGGCTAATTAGCTGGACAATGGCAGTTACTTAAATTTGCCCGCCACTGATATAAATACATCTGTTAACGCAGGAGCAAAACTGGAGCCTTTTGCCTCTTTAATTATGTTGATTGCTTCATCATGCGTAAACGGTTTTTTATACGGTCTTTCAGAAACCAAAGCATCATAAACATCAATAATTGACATAAGGCGCGCAAGAAGCGGGATTTCTTCTCCGGCAAGCCCTTTTGGGTAACCCGTACCATCCCATTTTTCATGGTGGTACATTGCAATAGTAAAGGCATTGTCCAAAAATTCGGACTTGCCCGTTTTTCCTTGTATTTCCTTTATGATTTCACCGCCAAGAAGGGCGTGCCTTTTAACAACTTCATACTCTACCGGATCAAGCTTTCCCGGTTTGCGTAAAATCATATCGTCAATTTCACCTTTTCCAATATCATGCAAAAGAGACGATAAAACAATTTGATCGATATTCCACAAAGAGGACTGCTCTTTGTACAAACCGCTGGCAACCACCGCTTCTAAATAAGCCTTCATGGCGTTTTTTACACGAGTGACATGCCCCTTTGGAGTATTATCCCGGCGTTCTATAGTGTCCGCCAACTCTTCAATAACAGCATCTTTTGGATCTATTGTATTATTTTCTGACATAATGGTATTATACCATAATAAACCTGTTTTTGGCAATGCCATTTACCGGGCACTTGATTTTTCTTATATTATAGAGTTATAATCAGATTTGGGGGAATTTAGTGAAATCCATCTTTATTGTGGATGACAATGATGTCAATCTTATAACAGCAGAAAAGGCGCTAACCAACCAATTTCAAGTATATACTCTGCCGTCTGCCATAGAAATGTTTGAACTTTTAAAAGATATTACTCCCGATCTGATACTTTTAGATATACTAATGCCCGAAATAAACGGGTTTGAAGCAATGATATCTTTACAAGAAGACCCCCGATATTCGCAAATTCCGGTCATTTTTCTAACAAGCCGCAATGACCCTGTTACAGAAGCAATGGGTTTGGAATTGGGGGCAGTGGACTTTGTATCTAAGCCGTTTTCCGAGCCCGTCCTTATAAATCGTATTATTACCCACCTTAAAATTGATGATATAATTCATCAGCGAACCGAAAGACTGCAAAGGCTAAAAAACAGCATGGTATCGGTTTTAGCTGAAATGCTGGAAAGCAGGGATAGAACTACCGGCGGTCATATTGATCGAACATCGTCTTATCTTCGTTTATTAATAAACGCCATGATTGAAAAAGATGTTTACGCAAACGATTTAAAAGACTGGGATATCGAGCTAATTGTAAATTCCGCAAGACTTCATGATGTAGGAAAAATTACAGTTTCCGACCTAATTTTAAACAAGCCGGGACCTTTAACTGACGAAGAATTTGAAACAATGAAAATTCATGCTGCGGAAGGCGAGCGCATAATAAACAAAATTATAAGCCAGGCAGGCGAAGAAGACTTTTTATTAAGCGCAAAATTATTCGCAGGGTATCATCATGAAAGATGGGACGGAAAAGGATATCCCCACGGCTTAAAAGGCGAAGATATTCCGCTGCAGGGAAGAATAATGGCTATTATCGATGTTTTCGACGCACTTTCTTCCGACAGACCGTATAAAAAAGCTTTGGAAGAACATGAAGTTCTTAAAATAATCACGGAAAGCAGAGGAACTCATTTTGATCCCGTTATAACCGATGTATTTTTAGAAATGAGAAATAAATGAAAACCAATCTTTATAAACTGGAAAAATTCTTTGTAAGGGATTCCGAAAAATCACTGGAAGTGCTTAAAAATGTTTACAAAAAAATACATAATTCCAAAGAAATAGACAATGCTCTAATGGAGTTATATATAATAACAGTACATGGAATAAAAACAATTCTGGCAAACATAAAAGAAACAGAGCTTTCCAATATGGCGCTTAATTTGGAAAAGGCAGGGCTTGAACAAAACCTTGTTACAGTAATAAATGAAACACCGGAGCTTATTGGTTTATTGGAAAACTTAATTACCAAATTTAAACAAACAATAGAAACCGAATCAAAAAACACTCAAGATATTGTTATCTCCAAAGAAGATTCTGCCTATTTAAAAGATAAACTTATGGAGTTTAAAACTGCCTGCGATGCAATAAACAAAAATAACGCAAAAAAAGCGCTGGAAGAACTAAAACAAAAAAAATGGCCGTATGAAATTGACAATGTTTTAGAGGAGATTAGCTCTCTTTTACTTCACAGCGCGTTTAGAAAAGCTTCGGCTATTGCAGTTAACGCCGCCTGCGAGCTAACAAAACAAGACGCAGCAAGCTCATAATTGCGGTAAGGGCGGAAGCAACATAAGTAAGAGCCGCGGCTGTTAAAACTTTTCGCACCCCTTTTAGTTCTTGTTCATTTAAAACATTGTTTTCCCGTAAAATAGCAATTGCTCTTGATGAAGCGTTAAACTCTACAGGCAAGGTTACTACATAAAAAAGAACAGCCGCGCTAAATGCAATAATTCCAATATTAATAAGCAGCGGATAAGACATTATAATACCAATAATGGCAAGCCAAGGGCCTAAACTTGAACCGATATTAGCAACAGGCACTAAAAAACTGCGAAAACCAAGAGGCCCCCAGGAAAGCGCGTGCTGAATTGCATGCCCTGTTTCATGAGCGGCAACGCCTATTGCCGCTATGGAAGTTTCACCATGAACAGGCTGGGAAAGCCGTACCACTTTTTTGGACGGATCATAATGATCCGTAAGAGTACCACCTGTTGCTTCAATTCTTACATTCAATACATTGCCTGCCTTTAATAAAATCTCGGCTGCCTGCCTGCCTGTAATTCTGCGCGAACTTTGCACCTTTGAATATTTTGAAAAAGTTGACTTTACCTTAAATTGCGCCCACAGTGAAAGAAAAATTGTAGGCACTACCAGCAGAAGATAATATTCATCAAATAAAAATGGAAACATATTTAACTCCTTATTATCTATGTTTTATGTTAGCTATCTAAACGAGCAAAATTTTTGTACACAATAGGTAGCATATTGAGAGTTTATACCCTCTTGCCGTTGGGCAAGTCCAACTCCCAAGTGAGTGTTGTTTTCATTCAGGATGTTTGCCCTATGTCCGGGCGAATTCATCCATTCGGCAACAACCGCTTCGGGAGTACGGTGGTTATAGGAAACATTTTCAGAAAAATTTCTTCCATTTGTAATACCGGCACGCTCCATTCTTTGCCTTGCAGAAGACCCATCCGAACCCACATGCCCTCTCATATCATTACGCATTAAATCATCGCCGTGGGCACGGGCAGCACCGGAAAGAGTATCATTCCAAATCAAAGGGGGAAGGCCGTGGTTTGCTCTTTCGATGTTTGTAAGTTCAAATACCCGGTATTCAAATGCCCGCATCTCGGAAGGGCTTAACTGAACCGGCACATTAATAACCAATAATGTCCAATAGGCTGAATTGTTGGCAGTAGAACCTGCCGGGCGCTGAACAATTCCAATACCAATGTGCGAACGCTCTTCGTGCAGAATAGTTGACGGATAGGAATTTATCCATCTCTCTACTCTTTGTTCGGGCGTGTCAGCACCGCCATAAACGAGTGAGTTCGCCCCCCCGATCGTATTTGTAATTCCGCCTTGTCTTATTCTTTGTGCAGCGTTGGAACCATCTGAACCTGCGGCACTTACAAAATTATTTCTAAGCATATCTTCACTATGGGCACGGGCAATGGAAGCCAAAGTATTATGCCAAATCAAAGGCGAAAGACCGTGGTTTGCTCTTTCGATGTTTATAAGTTCAACTGTACGCCTTTCGAGCGCGGTTTGGGCAAATAAACAAGCCGTACCAAATAAAGACAATGCCAAAAAAACGCTGATTTTTTTCATAATCTATCTCCTTAATCTTTTCTAAAAAATTTTATCATTTTCTATGGATTTATTCAAGTATATTTGGTTATATATTAACTGGTTCCCGACGGCGGGCTGCGCCGTACATTATATTCCATTTTTTCACGAACACGATCTGCTCCAGCAAGACTGGAATTTACGCTTGCTTTTTGAGCACGGGATAACATTCCTTTTTGAACGCGGAAAGATTCCCCCCCCTTTTCCAATACCACACGAGTCCACTTGCCGTTTTTATCCAATACGGAAGCATTGCAGTTATCACGAAAATAATCATTTAGAATATCCTGCAATTCCGTACGGATTTTTTCATCCATAACAGGGAACATAAGCTCTACACGCCTTTCCAAATTTCTAGGCATCCAGTCCGCGCTTGCAAGATACAGTTCTTCCGCTCCGCCGTTGGCAAAGTAATAAATGCGCGAATGTTCAAGATAATGATCTATTACGCTGATTACCCTGATATTTTCAGACACTCCCGGCAGACCCGGAATTAATGTACAAATTCCCCGAACACACAATAAAATTTTTACTCCTGCCTGCGATGCAGAATACAATGCTTTTATTATATCAACATCGGTAAGCGAATTAAGTTTTGCCATAATTTTGGAAGGATACTTATGGGCTGCCCTGTTTGCTTCTCTTTCAATAAGATCCAAAAAACGGCGTTTTAAACTTTTAGGAGCCATTACCAGCCTTGCCATTTGCTGAACGGCTGAATAACCTGTCAGCATATTAAAAAGCAATCCCGCATCGTAGGCAACATCTTCGCGGCAGGTAAAAAGACAAATATCTTCATAGTATTTTGCCGTTCTGTCATTGTAATTACCGGTAGAAAGATGTACGAATCGTTTTATGCGGTCATTTTCGCGGCGCATTACCATAGACACTTTTGAATGAACTTTAAGATGCGAAAGCCCGTAAACAACAATAACCCCGGCTTTTTCCAGCCTGTTCGCCCAGGAAATATTCCTTTCTTCGTCAAACCGTGCTTTTAGTTCGATAACTGCCGTAACATGCTTGCCGTTCAGCGCCGCCTGTTCCAATGCTCTTACCACAGGCGAATAAGCAGAAGAACTTTTTTGCAAACCAACTCCCGGAATAGCGCCGCCTGTTCTGTAAAGGGCAGTTTTAATTGATATTACCTGCGGATCTTCTGCAGCTTCCCTAAAAAAGCGCACCACAGGATCAAAAGATTGATACGGAAAATGCAGCATAACATCGCCCTGGCTTATTCTATCCCATATTGAAACATCTTCATTAAATTCTGTTGACGGATATATCTTCCAGGGTTTTTCAATGACATCTTCAAGACCAACAACATTTGTAATTTCCAAAAAATCAATCGCGTTAATCGGACCGTCAACTTCATAAAGAGAATCTGCGTCTAAAGAAAAACGACGGGCAAGCTCATCTCGCAGTTTCTTGCTGCCCGGGGAGTAAACCATGCGTACAACCTCCGCTCGATCCCTTCCCTCCAAAACTTCTTCCATAGCTTCTACAAAATCTTCGTCTCGCTGCTCGTCCACGGAAAAGTCCGCATCGCGGTTAATTTTAAATAACATACTTTCTTTTATACGATAACCGGGAAAAAGATATGTTCCCCAGTTTACAATAATATCTTCAAGCAAGGCAATTTCAAATTTTTCAGCCCCTCTTGAGTCGTCTTGACAAGGAAGCCAAATAATTCTATCCAAAACTGACGGTAAAGGAATAATAACTTTTTGTTCTTTGGGCTGATCAATATTTTCTTCGGTTTGGGAATTTTCCAATTCCAGTAAAAATGCAGCGTGAATAGAACGATTCTCTATAAACGGCAGCGGCTTGTCATCTTCCATTCGCAGAGGCGTTAAAACCGGATAAACCTGCCCGACAAAATATGAATCCAAAAAATCCAAATGAGAAAAGGAACAGGAATCCGGCTTTAAGACAGAAAGCCCTTTTTTTGCAAGACCGGGGAAAATTTCATTACGAAGACATTCATATTTTTTATTCATAATGGAATGTACTTTTTCTGAAATAATCTTTAATTGCTGAACCGGCGTTAATCCTGCAGGATCAACAACCGACCCTTTCCCCGCCTTTATCATTCGTTTAAGGGTGGCTGCTCGAACCATAAAAAATTCATCAAAATTTGATGTTACTATGGAAAGAAACCGAAATCGTTCAAGCAAGGGAAGGTCTTTTCTAAGCCCTTCGTTAAGCACTCGTTCATTAAAGTCCACCCAGGAAAGATCACGGCTAAGAAAAGGGAGGTTTTGTTGGTTTTGATCGGATTTACCCATACTTAAATATAGTAGATAATTAAAAAAAATACCAGTTTTTTGCTTGACAAAATATCTAAATTTGTCATATAATACCTTATGAATAATACAACCATACCCCGGATGATTCAAACGAATGTCCGGAACAACCCTGACCTTGTTGCCCAGTACAGTAAGGATGCCGAGGGGGTTTTTAAGCCCACTACCTTTGCTCAAATGTACAGGGAAGTCCTGGCTTATGCCGCAGGATTGCGGGAAGCCGGAATAAAACGAGGCGATCATGTCGGACTCATTTCGGATAACCGAAAGGAATGGCTCATTACCTCTCTAGCCCTGCATTGTTTGGGCGCTGCTGATGTTCCCCGAGGCTGTGACACTATGGCAGGAGAGCTGGCTTACATTTTATCATTTGGCGATTGTAAAAGCGTCGTACTTGAAAATGAAGCCCAGTTAGCAAAAATTTTAACTCAAGCTGATAAACTAAAATTGGTCGAAAGAATCATCATTATTGATAATAATTTTAACAAAGACCAATACAAAAGCGGGCTTTCAGGCATCAATGTTTATGGCTATGCAGAATTAATGGAAAAGGGTAAAACTCTTATCGTTGATGAAAATGTCATAAAATCAATCGAAGCCGAAATTGAACAAGGCAAGCCTGATGATGTTGCCACGGTTATATTTACTTCGGGAACTACAGGCGAACCCAAAGGCGTAATGCTTTCACATAAAAATATTTTAAATCAATCGGAAAATGCTCCAAAAGTACTTGGAAATAAAGCCGGAGACATTTGGCTTGCCGTATTACCTGTTTGGCATTCTTTTGAAAGAGCGGTTCAGTACATTGCACTTCAACCGGGCGGAGCGCTTGCATATTCAAAACCCATTGGTAAAATCATGCTTGCGGACTTGCAGGCGATTAAACCCCAAAATATTGCCGCAGTTCCCCGTATTTGGGAAGCTTTACGGGCGGGCGTTTACCGAAATGTGTCAACAGGAAGCGCAGTAAAAAGAGGTATATTCAAATTCTTTGTCGCGGTTGCAGCCGCTCACCAAAAAATGAAAAATCTTCTCTTTGGCTTAACACCGCAATTTACCCGCCGTTTTGTACCGTTTGATATGCTGGTGTCTTTTATTCCGTTCCTGCTGCTTTGTCCCTTGCGCGGTCTTGGTAATGTATTGGTGTTCAAAAAAATAAAAGCAATGTTAGGCGGACGCCTAAAAGCAGGTATTTCAGGCGGAGCTGCCTTGCCCGACGCAGTGGACAAATTCTTTGCATCTGCAGGAATAGTTGTTTTGGAAGGTTATGGTCTTACAGAAGCATCTCCTGTATTGGCAGTACGATGTTTAAAACATCCGGTTCCAAACACTATAGGTCCTCAGTTTATCAATATGCAGGTTGAAATCCGTGATCCTGACACAGGCAAGAAACTGCCTCCGGGAAAAAAAGGTGTATTGTATGCCAAGGGAGTACAGGTTATGCTTGGTTATTACAAGAAGCCTGACGAAACAGCAAAAATTATTGACAGCGAAGGCTGGCTTAACACAGGCGATATTGGTCTTAAAACTTTTAAAGGCGAGATTAAACTTACAGGCCGTGCTAAAGATACAATTGTTCTTCTTGGCGGCGAAAATGTCGAGCCGGTTCCAATAGAAAACAAAATCCGCGAGTCCGATTATATTGATCATGCTGTTGTATTGGGGCAGGATCAAAAATTCCTTGCAGCGTTGGTTGTTCCAAACATGGAAAAGGTTGAAGCTTTTGTAAAAGAAAACGCAATTCCTTATATTGATACAGAAGGTATGCTGCAGCTTCCCGAAGTAAAAGACCTTATTCAAACCGAGATTACCAATCAAGTTAATCAAAAAACCGGCTTCCGCGGCTTTGAAATGATCTTCCGTTCTTTTATACTTCCAAAACCGTTTGAGGTTGGCGTAGAACTATCCGGCAAACAGGACTACAAACGCCACTTTATTACAGATATGTATAAAAAGGAAATTGCCTCGTTATTTGCTGATTAAACCAATCCTAGAGCCGCCGCCGCTTGCTTTAAGTCATCGCACCTGCGCCAAACTGAAGCAAGCACTTCCGGCGGCGGTTCTAACACATCTTTTATAAAAATTGATTTTATTCCTGCGGCATGGAGTCCGCGCAAACCTGCAGTAGAATCTTCAAGACCAACACAGTCAGAAGGGGATGCGCCCAATTTTTCCGCCGCACATAAAAAAATATCCGGAGCAGGTTTGCCGTTTTCAACTTCGTCGCCGCCGGTAACTGCGGTAAACTTATTAAGTACGCCTGCTCTTTCCAGCATATAGAGCGCGGTTTCCCTCCTTGTGGAAGTTGCAACCCCAAAGGGAATACCAGCGGCGGAAAGACAGTCAAGAATATAATCAAGACCGGGCTTTTTGGGAACGCCGTTTTTTTCAATCTCGCTTCTTACAATTTGCCTTAATTCATCCCGGATTTCATCATAAGGGAAATCATTGCCGTATTCTTCCAGCAAAAGAGAGCGGCTTTTTACATTACTTATTCCTACCATTTTTAAAACAACATTGGTTGGAATTCTATAGCCAAATTTTTGACCCGCAGTATCCCAAAGCGGGATTGTCAAATTCTCGGTATCAAACATAAGGCCATCCATGTCAAAAATAACTGCTTTCATAAATTGTAAGTTTTACTTTTCCTTATTAACAATTTCTTTTATATAATCCATTGTAAAAATCGGTTTAAGGCACAAGTTTTCCTTTTCCAGTATTTCCGAAGCTTCTTTATTCCTCTGAATAACACATAATACATTTTCTATTATCGCCCCTCTATCCCTTAGTTCCTGAACGCTCTTAATTATTTGTCCTCCGGTAGTAACAACATCTTCAATAACACAGAGCTTTTTCCCTTTAATTTCATTTCCTTCGGCAATTTTGCAGGTTCCGTATTCTTTTGCGTTTTTTCGAACAAATGCCGAAGCTAACCCCGTTTCTATTGATAATGCCGTAACCAGCGGAATTCCGCCCATTTCCAATCCGGCTATTACTTCCGTATCTTTGGGTATAAGTAATTTCATTTCCTTTATTATTGCCATTAATAATTTAGGGTCTGATTCAAACAAATATTTATCAAAATACTCATTTGATTTTTGCCCCGATCTTAATAAAAACTCTCCAGTTAAGTGAGACTTATTGTAAATCTCTTTTGCCAAATCTTTTTTTTCCATATTTAAAACCTCCATTTTTGATCATTCTTACAATTTAATTCAATACCACTTTATACCCAAACACATCTTGAAACATTCCGCCTTTTTCGTCCAGTCCTATAAGCTCAAGCGAAAGGTCGTAAGTTTTATCAACATTAAGCACAATGGTTTCAGCACGGCGTTCCACAGTGATTTTTTTAATCTGCTGGGAATGACCGCGATCAAGGGCATCGGCAACTCGTAAAATCGATGCCATTTTTAATACCAAAATGCGTTCTTCTCTTTGCAGTTTTATATATTCAATATCAGACTGCGAAGGAGTATCTCCGCGGTGATAGCTGATAACATTCGCAATAATGTTTAACTCATCATTATGCAGGCCGAATATTTCCGAATTTGCAACAATGTACTGACCATGTTTATGATGCCCGGACGGTTTAATATATGTGCCTACATCATGCAGAATTGCGGCAACTTCCAGCATAATACGATGCCTGCGGTTCATTCCATGTTCCTTAACAAGCGCGTCAAAAATTGTCATACAATGATCCGTTACATGACGGCTGTGCGCTTCATCAAAATAAAACTTTTTGCCAAGGTTTATGGCAGAAGCTATAATTTGTGAGAAGAACTCGTTTTGCATAGACGAATCAACGCCGGAAGCAAGGTCAACAAGATAACCGTCTCGAATAGATACAAGAGGAACAGCAACATTGGCAGCTCCGGTTCGTTCAAGAAAAAGTTTTAGAACAAGCAAGCCGGGAACTACACCCTCGGCATCGGTATAGGCTATTCCAAATTCACGAATACAGTCTTCTACGGTGTAGTTTCTAATTTTATCAACAAACTTGATAAATTCATTGCGTTCAATTAATTTGCTATTTTCGTTAATATCTTTTCCGGCTCTTTCTGCGGCAAGCCGAGCATCGGAGCCTGCGGCAACAAGAGTTCTTACATGGGCAAGGTCCATTTCCATATTTAACATTTCCAGCGTATTTTTTATATTTTCATTAAGATATCGCTGATAAATAATTCCTGTTCCAAGCCCATGCCGTGATCGTTGATCAATTAATATTGTTCCAATTTTAAGGCTGTGGGCTGCAACGATTTGACCCCGCCTAAGCAGCATAATTTCTGTAGAGCCGCCGCCAATTTCCAAAATCATGGAGTTGGCTTTCCAAAACAACGGAATATCCTGCTTTAATGCAAAACGCACGGCAAGATACATTAATCTGTTTTCCTCAATACCTTCTACTATAGAAAGTTTAAACCCCGCTTCCTGCTGTACACGATCTATAAAAACATCTCTGTTACGCGCAACACGAAGAGCACTGGTAGCAATTACATGTATGTTTTTTTCATCAATATTCCAACTGCTTAAAAGTTCACGGTAGTTCTGAAGAACGGCAAGACATTCCAGCATGGATTCCCGCGAAACAGAGCCGGAAGTAAAAACATCACGGCCAAGAGAAACAGGCCGTACGGCACGGTCTAACACCTGCCACTCCCCTCCGGAATGAATCTCGGCAACTTGCAGCCTAATACCTGTGGAACCAATTTCAATAATTGCGGTAATTACTGCCATACTTACAACTTATCAATTAAAATAGAACATTTCCCGGAAGGAATGGGCAGGGTTTTTTCTTTTACGCCAAGAATGTTAATTGTAAAATAATAAAGTTTTTCGCTTTCCATATGAATTTCCCAGCCCCTGCCGCTTTTATTGGAAAGAATTGTTATCATATTATTTTTAAGCGAAAGATTTTCCACTCCCATAATTTCCAAATTGGGAATTACCCAATCAACTGTTTTTCGCGGAAGCGATATTGAAAGCCCTACAATATTTTCAATAGTTAAGCAAATTGTAGAAAGTGCATCAAAAGCAAGATACCTTGCTCTGGGAAATACAGAATTACCCTGCCATTTTGCCTCTCCTTCCTTTGTGGGTAAATATGCTTCCCAAAGATCCCCTTTGTGAGTACCGTCTTCCTTGGTCATAGTATCTAACATAAAATACATATGCCTTATGGCACTCTCTCTTGCCAAATCCCACCGCTGATACCGTTCCAAGCCTTTAATTACCATAAAAACAAGGTGGGGAAAAACAGAACCCCTATACCCCCGTCCGTTTTCATCAAAATCTTTTTCACAAACAGCAAGCGACGGAAAAGGATGAGGCGTTCCAAAAAATTTAGGGTTAGTAAGTTTTTCTATTATTCGCTCTGCTTTTTCGCCATTAGGAATTTCAGCCAACAGCGGCCAATAGCCCGCTATTGTTTTTATTTGAATATGCTTTTCTGATTTATTAATATCATAATAAAAACCATCGGCGGCATTGTACATAAGCGAGTTAATCCTGGTTTTAAGCGAAAAATACTGCTTTTTAAACTGAAAACTTACTTCCTTGTCATTTAGAATGTCAGCTAACGCAGACATATAGAGCATATTAATCGCCATCATAGTATTAAAATCAATTGTGTAGCAGGCATCTCCGCGCGGTAAATTTCCCATTTCAGTTGCGGCAATAGGCACTCTATAAAGACCATTCGGATTTTTGAACAAAGAATCTATCCAGTTTGAATACTTACATAATTTAGAAAGCACATCTTTTACGCGCTTTTTATTGCCCGATTTATGATAAATATTATATTCAGCCCATGCAAACAAGGGGAGCCCCAACCCTTCAGGGTTTTCTTTTTCATCCACAACAGGTTCACCGTTTTCGATTTTATAAACACTGCGAATTGCTCCATTTTCTTCCTGCTTGTCATAAAACACATCCAACGAGGAGTGCGCCTGATAAATCCTATTGGAATAAACCAAAAAAAATGAGGAAAATATAGCCTCTGTCTGCTGAACAATTTCGTTATCCGAAATAAAGAATGGTCCTTTTATACCATTCTTGGAACCATTGTTTCTCCAGCAATCATCCATCCAAGCCCAGGTTTTATCGTAAATATCGACAAAATCCTGATCGTAAAAATGGATTTTGGGAAAATCTTGTTTTATCACTTCTTGTCCTTAACTTTTTGTCCTTAAGTATTAAATATAATACGAAATGGGCAAATTTGCCAATTTTTTTTGATATTTTTACTAGGTTTTTTGAAGAATTTTTATCAATATCGATACTAGACCAACACCCCGATAGAGTTTTCCACAGGTTATACACATTTCCAATATTGATACGAGCAGGCGGCTGGCAGTGGGGGCTGTGAAAGCTCAGGAAGAATTCACCTACAGAGCCCACCTGCACAAGTGCAGGTAGTTACTCGAGCTGATTTACGAGCGTTTTTTCGGTGGTCTCTTCCGGCGAGGAATTCCTGAAATGCTTCCACAGCCCCCACTGCCAGCCGC
>Ga0099364_10007360_pt1 | contig 15731 bp, 12 predicted proteins | sample TergutTh196P3_FD_73070 | JGI IMG/M metagenome (GOLD analysis project Ga0099364, IMG submission 73070) | Microcerotermes parvus P3 segment gut microbial communities from Pointe-Noire, Republic of the Congo - Th196 P3 | ecosystem: Host-associated > Arthropoda: Insects > Digestive system > Gut ...
TTATTGTCAAAAATCGTTTTCTCATTATTATCGTTCTTGAATCTTAAAAGTTTTATCTATTGCTTGCGCTTTATCAGCATAATAACCGGATTTGGGTCGTCTTCCAATCCATCCGCAACCTCTTTTAACTTGCCTTTCAATTCACCTTTTTCGTTTGCTTCTACCAATTCGTGAGCTTCAATTTTTTCATAATATAAGATTTCGGGATTTCCGAGAACACCCCAAATATCTACTTCTCTTTTAGGTGTGTAATCATTATTGTAAATGGCGTATTCATATACTTTCCTTTCTAATCTGTCATAAGCCAGTTTAGTTCTTGGAAAAACGCCCGGTATTCCTTCGGGCGTTTTTTTTAGTGTATGCAACAAATAATAACGGTCTGTAAGTATGATGGGAAAAAGGAAAATTTCAGGATTCATGGAATGAATGGAAGGAGTTCTTGAAATAAATGGGATCATGCTGTAATCCGGCAAAAGCCGGTATATCGTATCGGATGACATATCAGTAAGTATCCAACTTTCATTAAAAGGGAAGACAGGTTGAAATATACTATTCAAAAAAATGACCGCTCGTTCTTCTTTCAATTCAACATATTCTTGTATCTGCTTTTTTAACGGGATTCGAATTTCATTAACGACACTTCCATCCTTTTTGGAAACTATACTAAAAGGCTGACTTTTCAAGGAAGTCACATCATGTCGCTGATCCATATATCTGACAATAAAATGTTCTCGAACAAAATTCTGCATTGCACGAAAGGAGACACTGTCCCTTATTGTTAATCTTCTTAAAAATTTTCCGTACAAATTATATACGACTATTCCTCTTCGGTCATAAATGAAAATTTCCTCATTGTCTTCATCCAATACAACATCGGAACCGCTAATGCTCAGGTATTCTTCACTCCCCTGCCCTTTGCGATTGAATTTTTTCAAGCCTTTCCCCTTTCCATCAAAGATAAAAATATCTCCATCATTTTTTACATTCTTTACTATAATGAATTTTTTACCAACATCAAGTACTATTCCTTGACAAACAAATTCATCGGAAGAGTCCAAAGCAATGTACTCTACATCCAATAAATCTTGAAGAATCAATTCCTTCATCGGATAATCTTTTCTGACGTCAATTGTAATGTTATCATCGTTACCGACTTGTTTTTGCCCTCTACCCTCCGTTATTACGATGAGGGAAATAATTAAAATAAAAAATTTTTTCATACTATGTTGTCTACAAATGACTTAATGCAAATACCTCTTGAAATTTCATAACGCTTGTTTTTATATTTTGGCACAAAGATAATGTTTTTAAAAAAATAACAGTATCCAACTAAAGAAATTAAAATAAAAAAAGGAGAGGTTATTTTTTAACTATTTTATCAAAAACACCTCTCCTGTAAAATAACCATTAAATAATTTCACATTCTGATACTAAACGCACTGGGACGCATAATCTATCCTGCGCTGCTTCAGCATCTGATTGATATGGAGCGCATCTTGCCGTCTCAAATTCCATACCTGGCCTTCCGACACATTTACAGCACCACAATCTATCTTCCTCACAATTTAATGGTGTGTTACAACTATAATTACCACCACTACCGGCGATAATGTGTTTCAAAGTTTCATCTGACATCTTTTCAGTCAGGCTTCTGTAAGAAATTTTCTTTGCTTGTTCCATAAAAAATAATTTTAAAAAATGAATAAAATAATAAAATAAATAACTGAAATATAATTGTTTAAAATCATAAATCCAAATTTGTAAAATAACGTAGGTCTTCTATCCGGTAGCTTTCCGGTAGCTTGTAGCCGTTTACTAACACGGTCGGGGTAGCCTTGAGTTGGGTGCTCTGTTTCCATTCCTCATGCTTCTGAAACTCTATTTCAATTGCCTGATTTCCCATGTCTAATCCCATATCCTTGAAATAATCATCCTTTAGCGCTTTGCCTTTCTCAAACCAATCGCTGAATATTTGCGCAATTTTTCGCTTTGGAAGGGGCCACAGGTTATGCTCCGCTTGACAGGCTGCAATCAGATACTTGTTCGTTGCATTGAGATTTTCGCTAAAGGATGAAAGGATGTATTGAACGCTGATGCCGTTGTTGGTTTTTTTCAATAACTCTTCAATCCTTTGGTGCATCTTTGCGCAGGGGTTGCAGTAGGGATTGCTGAAAACAGTAAGCCGTAGCTTGCTGTTGGGATTCCCGAAGCGAATAATTGAATCGCAATCGTCCGTCTCATAATAGGGCTGTTTTTTCAATAACGCGCTAAAAACATCTTCGTTAGCTTTCAGGCTGTTCATGGACTGTTGGAGGGATTGGATTTTTTTATCGGCATTGAGTTTAGGGGCAAGTATATTAAGACCCAAGACCAGGATGATATAAATACTTCCTGCAACTATGAGTTGGAAATAGATTACTGCGTCCCCCGAGATGACGGGTGAAGGGATGTAACCGAAAATAATGTTGATGAGAAAGACAGCCCACAGTAAAGCCAATACAATTAAACAAAGAGAGCACCATTGCTTGGCTTTTACGGCTTGATACCAAACACTCCATAAGGTGAAGGGTAACGTAAGGATATTAAGCAAGGCAATTGCGGAAAGCGAAGCAGGTGAAAAAAGGAGTAACAGGACGTTTGTGGAAAAATAGCCAAACCCGATTTCGCTCAGGCTGATTATGCCGAATAGCTTGGCGGCTTTCGATTCCAGGACGTTATTGCAGTCTTTTTGTTTGAACAGGGAGCATATCTTGTCGGCATACCGGCTCTGGATGCGCATTTGCTTTAAGAGTAACAACCAACCGATATACAAACCGGCTAAGTTGATCGTTAGAAGGAGGGATATGCCAAGATTGGTATAGTATGTATTATATATGTACGCGAGGATGGCTATCAAACCAAGCGCAGAAATGAGGGCGGATTTTTTCAAGATATTGAGTATCTCGGCTTTACGGTGGTCTTTATAGTCTGGTTCAATGGATTTTTTGGAAGCCTCGGCAAGCAGGACTACGCCTGTCCATGATTCGATGAATTTGTCGATCGGCAAAACGTGATTGACGCCTTCCCAAATGAATGAGACTTGCGTCGAATCTACTTTGTAAACGGTAACAAAGCCGCCTCCGAATTGAGCGATGAAAGGGGTTACGATTTTAGAAATGTCTTGTTCCTTGTCTGTGATTTGAGTAGCTCCGTTTTCGACGCCATAGTCAAAAAGCATCTTCGACAATCCAAGCAGGTTGTACCTGTAAGGATGCTCGTTGAAGTATTGGGAGGTAAATGATTCCGTATGCTTTACTTCAAGAAGGCCTAAAAATGCGTTCAAAATATTCTGCGTCGTTCCCATGTTAATTTTTCAACTCATTCCTGTTGCTTTTAATTCTTTTCACGGTGCAAAGATAATATAAAAAGTATTGATAATCCAAATGAAATATTTTCAATGGTACTATATTAGAGGTTAAACGGTTAAGATTTTATTGAACGGTGTGTTATTGAATGCTCAACGGTAGCTGAAATTTTTACTTTTTGATGCTTCCACCGCTTTTTACATATCTACAAAAAATTACCCTGTTTGCGCAGTCGTTTTTCGTACAGGTATAGCAGGCAGGGCAGGACGGCGAAAGACGGGGCAGGCTGTTCTTCATACTTTTGAAGGCAGTCACCCTCCTTCGTGACAAGTGAAATTTTACGCCGTCGTTCATTGTTACCGTTCGAGTAACTTTATTGTACCCTTTGTAGTGGCAGAAATTAATGATTGTTGCCTTGTTGCATTGGAAGAACACATATTGAGGTAAGTTGCGCATTATTTCGTGCAAGGCGATCTCCTCTTTTCGTTGGGAGTCGTCGGAGAAATGCAGACAACAAACGGGCGCGTCGTAAAGGACATACATCAATTTGTCGTAATAATAGACTGCCTCCCCGGTTTCATCCGGGATTCCCATGTTTTGGTCGTAGAATTTGATTTTTTCTTTCATGGTTGTAAAGTACTATTTGGGTTTAGAAATTTTTACCGAATAAACGCGCACAGAAAAGACGTGAAACTCTTTATCTGAATCCCAGGTTCCCACGCCTATATCCTCTGATAAGTCATTCCACGCCGCAACTACGCGACGTTTCCGTACTTATTCTTGAGGATATTACCCTAAAAAAGGGCGTACTTGTGGGAAGTAGAATCCAAGAACAAGCAGCAAACGCTACTTTACTAAAATGTCCTCTGAATTAGAGTGTTCGTTCTCTCAGGGTTTATATCATAAGCAATTCGTTTTAAATTATGTTGCAAAAATAAAGGATTTTTTGAAATATAGCAAGTTTTCATACAAATGGAAAGGTGTCCCTAACGAAAAAAAGAGTACCTTTGTGGCGTTTTTCTAAAAAATAAAAAAATGTCCACTACCCGTACGGAACAACATCCCTTGCAACCATTCCTGCCGGAACATGCTACATTGCTGATGTTAGGCAGTTTCCCTCCACCGCGTGAACGTTGGACAATGGATTTTTATTATCCTAATTTTCAGAATGATATGTGGAGGATTTTCGGGTTGGTCTTTTTTAAGGATAAGGAATATTTCATCGTCGACGACAGCAAATCGTTCGATGAGGCGCGGATACGGCAGTTCCTAACCCAAAAAGGAATCGCATTGTATGATACTGCCGAAGAGGTGATACGTCAAAAAGACAATGCTTCCGACCAATTCCTTACTATCGTCAAGCCTGTCGACCTGAAAAACATCTTATCCCAAATACCCTGCTGTAAAACGATTGTTACTACCGGACAAAAAGCGACCGAAACGCTGATGAAACAACTCGGCATAGAACAAACGCCTCCTGTTGGCGGTTTTATTGAAACTGATTTCATGAACCGGTTGTTCCGATGTTACCGGATGCCGTCATCGTCGCGCGCCTACCCTAAATCGCTAACCGACAAAGCAGCCGCCTATTCTGAAATGTTTATTTCTATTTATCCTTTATAGGATAAGCCTTCCCGTTGAAAGAAATCTTCTGCCGGTTACCGGAAGTTACATCAATCGACGCCGAACCGTTAGGAAAGATATGAATCCGGTAAACTAACCGGTCTTCTTTCGATTTTGTTTTGAACTCAATCAACGCATTCCCTTTTTTCTCATACGACAGTTGATAGTCGGTTATAACGGAATCAAAAACCAATCCTCCTCCGCCTCCGTAAGGAACGCTGTAGGCCCTGCCAAAAAAGGGAAGATACGATTTCACTTCTTCGCCGTTCACCTCCAATGAATAAGGAGAAGTAAGTATAAGCATACTTCCACTCATCGGGAGCGCCTTGTCTACCTCCACTACATAAGCGCGTTTTTCAATCGCTTCATGCAATGCCGCTTCATCGGCAGCCTTTTGTGAACCTTTCGAAGCCGCACATCCTGACATAATTACAGATAGCAATAAAAATGTCCAAACAAAATAATTCTTCATATTACGTAAAACTACCTGTTATCAATCTTTTCAGGATACATATCATGGTTTCTAAGCCGGTAAACGGCCATTTCTTCGTAGGTTGTACCCGGTCGCCCATAGTTGCAATAGGGGTCAATACTGATGCCTCCGCGTGGCAGAAATTTGCCCCATACCTCGATATACTTCGGGTCCATTAACTTAATCAGGTCTTTCATGATTATATTTATGCAGTCTTCATGAAAATCGCCATGATTACGAAAACTAAAAAGGTATAATTTCAGCGACTTGCTCTCAACCATTTTTTCCCCCGGAATATAGTTTATATATATGGAGGCGAAGTCGGGTTGACCTGTTATCGGACAAAGACATGTAAACTCAGGGCAATTAAATTTCACGAAATAATCATTCCCGGGATGTTTATTCTCAAACGTATCCAATACCGACGGGTCGTAATCAGCCGGATATTTCGTATAATGTGTATTCATTACTCCGATTGAAAGATATACATACCCGATCCGAGTTCTATGATGATAGCCCCTCCCGATTCATTTACCGAATGAATACCCGGCTGGGAAGCATCAGGTTTGATGCCGAATCGCGACGGCAGTTTGACGGTGGCCGTCGTATTAGCCGGAATCGTTATCGCCCATAAGAGGTTATTTCCTCTTCGTTCCCAACTGCTTTCAATCGTCCCGTAGGGCGATTCGTAGGCGGCGTTCACATGTTCCAATTTTTCGGGAAAGACCGGTTCCATCCATATCTTTTTGTAGCCGATAGCCGACGGGTCGCATTTGATACCTGCTAAGTTTTCATAAAACCAGATAAGCAAATCGCCTAAGAGCATGACATGATTGTGTGAGTTCATCCCCGGATCAGCCGTATCGCCATTCCATAATTCCCAGATAGTCGTAGCGCCCCGGTTAATCATATACCCCCACGAAGGGTAGGTCTCATTCGTAACAATTTTGTAGGCGAGTTCCAGATTGCCATACTCCGTCAGGCCGCGCATCAGATGCTGGATGCCGAGGACGCCTGCACTGACATGTCCTTTGCAGTCGACTTCGGTCTTTTCCACAATATTGGCGAACACTTTTTCTGCATACCCTTCCGGCACGAGACCAAGCCTCAACGACAGCATGTTAGCTGTCACCGTATTATTATCATACTGAGCCGTCGCCGTATTGAAAAACCTGTTATTGTAAGCTTCCTTTATCTTCGCAGCAAGTTCGGCATATTCTTTTGCATCGGCAGGGAAGCCGTTCATTATAGCAAATTGTTGCATCAACTGAAGGATACTGTAAAAAACGGTCGTACTCAGCACCTGTCCGTTTGTTTTCCGCGAAGGGTCTTGCGAATGGATCAGCTCGGGTGATTCGGGCGGCATACACCAGTCGCCGTAAGTGTCTTTCGTCAGGATATAATCCTCCATAGTGGCTTCGATTTGATGTTGCACCCACCGTTTCATGGACGGATAGCGCGCCTTTATGGAAGAAGCGTCGCCATACTGCCGGTAAAGCATATCCGCAATGTAAAAATAAGCGGAAGGCCATGTCACATCATCATTGAATATCGTCCAGTAACGGGGCGAAACAACGGAAATACTGCCAGCTTCATTCATCGATTCTTCGATGTCGACCAACCATTTGTTGTACAGCAGCGCGTTATTGAAAATAAAACTCTCGCCGAAAGCGCCCGTAGCGCGGTCGCCAAGCCACCCTAACCGCTCGTCGCGTTGCGGACAATCGGTAGGCATCCCGCGATAATTGCCGCGAATACCCCAATACGCATTTTCATGTATCTTATTGATAATCTTGTCAGACGTCTCGAAGGCGCCGGTTGTTGCCATGTTATCATACACGACTTTTCCCGTGAAATCAGCCACTGTCGGCGCTTCGTCCAAGCCCGAAATCTCCGCAAAACGGAAACCATGGTACACAAACAGGGGCTCCCATTCAAATTTCCCATCATTGGCAGGCGTATAAATATCCGTCACCTGCGCCCCTCGGATATTATCCAAGTAGAGTTCGGTCCCGTTATCTTTCAGCACTTCCGCAAAACGCATCGTGATCGGCTGGTCTTTTTTTCCATTCAGGCGTACCTGCATGATTCCTACCATATTTTGCCCCAAATCAACGATGTATCGTCCGCCGTCGACAGCCTTCACGGAAACAGGCGTAATTTTTTCCATTACCTTCAGGCTCGGCGACAGTTGCGTTGTCAACTTTCCTTTAGGCGCTTCCATGAGCGCCGCTTTCTGCCAACCGCCATCATCATAACCCGTTTCCGTCCATTTGCCAAGTTCGAGGCGCGCATCGTATTTCTCCCCGTCAAACTCATTGTTCTCAACAATAGGTCCTTTATTAGTAGCCATCCATGTCTCATCTGTAATAATCGTTGTTCGCGTACCGTTTGCATATTCGATTTCAATCTGAGCTATCAGGCGCGGCAATCCGAATCCCACCATCCCGCTTTGACGCATAGTCAGAAAACGTCCGTTTCCCACAGTTACACCTATCACATTCGCTCCTTTTTTAATAAAAGAGGTGATGTCATACGTCAGATAGGGAACCGAAGCATCGTACCAGACAGGAAGCGGCCCGAACACATCGTCGCCGACCCTTTTCCCGTTCAGATAACAAACCGATGAACCGACGCCCGACACATATAACACCGCACGTACCGGTTTTGCTTCCGTATTAAATGTTTTTCGCAAGTACCGTGCAGCCAGTTTTGTCCGGTTTCTTTCCACTTTCAATTCTGCCAAATCATTGATTCCTATCCACTTCGCTTTCCAGTCGCCGGCGTTTAAAAGTCCCATCGACCATCGCTGAACTTCGCTTCGAACCGTTTCCTTTTTGTTCGTCTGCGCAGTAACCCGCCAATAATAGACTTTCCCCGATTCAAGCGGTTTACCGGCATATTCAATGAGAAGCGAGTGGTCGGAATCGACAAGTCCGGAACTCCATAATAAATTCTTGCCCGCCTTCAAATCTCGCGCCGAAGAGGCTACCTCTATTTGATAAGCCGTTTGCATCACATCCGGCAAATCGCTCGTCAACTTCCATGAAAAACGGGGTTTCGCTACCCCAAGACCCTCCGGATTTTCACGCATCTCTGTCTGCAAATCCTGAAATCTGATGTTTTCTGTCGTACAACTCACCATCCATGCCAAGAATAATGAGCACAAAATCATTTGCTTAACCATTGTATTACACGTATTAAAGTTAATAATTGAACCTATTGATGCTACAAAAATAACAATTCTATTTTAAATATTCTTTTTTTTTCGTTTCTTTGTCGTCAAAATAATTATTAAATACTATGGCAAGATTCAATAAACTACAGGTTTTGGATACGATCATCCGCACAGGTATGGCGCCTGTATATTACAACAAAGATGCAGAAATTGCAAAAAACATACTTAAGGCTTGTTATATTGGCGGCGTCCGCGCTTTTGAGTTTACCAACCGTGGCGATTTTGCGCAGGAGGTGTTTGCTGAACTTATGAAATTCGCCGCTAAAGAATGTCCCGATATGATTTTGGGCATCGGTTCCATCGTCGACGCTCCTACCGCGTCCATGTATATCCAACTCGGCGCAAATTTTGTGGTAGGCCCCCTGTTAAATCCGGACATAGCTAAAGTATGCAACCGTCGTCTTATCCCCTATACGCCGGGATGCGGGTCGGTTTCGGAAATAGGCTTTGCACAGGAACTTGGATGCGACCTGTGCAAAATTTTCCCTGCCGGCAGTGTCGGCGGCCCCCCGTTTGTAAGCAATATCTTAGCTCCTATGCCATGGACCATGATTCTGGCGACCGGCGCCGTAGAGCCAACCGAAGAAAACCTGACAAAATGGTTCAAAGCAGGGGTCACAGCCGTAGGCATGGGATCGAAATTATTCCCGAAAGAAGCCGTCTCAAACGGGAATTGGAATGTAATCACCTCCTTATGTGAACAATCATTAGCCTATATCCAAAAAGCAAAAGGATGCTTGTGATTTTTAATAAATGATGTTGAATGATAAATCTTTATGACTGTGAAAAATTATTTTTTTATTGCTTTGTTATCCGTTTTTCTATTGCCGGATTTTGCTGACGCTCAGGGATGGAAAGGGAAATGGATTAGCTTTGAGAATGCTCAGAGTGAGCCTAATACGTGGCTTATTTTCCGAAAAAACGTGCAATTGGAGAATGTACCCAAGTCGCTGACTGCCAATATTGCCGTAGATTCAAAATACTGGCTTTGGATCAATGACCGGTTAGTTGTTTTTGAAGGTGGACTGAAGCGGGGACCTGCGCGTAATGCAACCTATTATGACGAAGTAGAGATCGCCCCTTACCTGACGCAGGGGAATAATACGATTGCTATCTTAGTATGGTATTTCGGGAAAAACGGTTTCAGCCATGTTAATAGCGGATTAGCCGGCTTATGGTTTGAGGCGATAGCGCCCGGCATTGAAATCATTTCGGATAACACATGGAGGGGTATGATTTACAGCGCTTATCAGCATACGGAAGCTCCTCGTCCGAATTATCGCCTGCCCGAAAGTAACATACGCTTTGATGCACGAAGAGAGGTGATTGACTGGAACAGGAAATCGTTTGAAGGACGCATGAATCAGTCACTCATCATCAACGACATTCGGGATGTGCCGATAGGCCGGTTGGTCAAACGACCGATGCCGTTGTTTAAAGATTATGGATTGAGCGAATATGTGACTGTGCGGAAAAATGGTAAAGGCGATACCTTATTTTGCCGTTTGCCATACAATTGCCACATTACACCTTATCTCAAAGTGAAAGCAAAAGCAGGTCAGATGATTAAGATGCAGACCGATAATTACCTTGGAGGAGGCTCTCCCAATGTGCGCGCGGAGTATATCACGCGCGACGGAGAACAGGAGTATGAAAGTTTCGGTTGGATGAACGGCAATGAAGTATGGTATGTGATTCCCGAAGGGGTGGAAGTGGTGGCTGTTAAATATAGGGAAACCGGATATAATGCGGAATTTGTAACGCCTTTCTTGTGTGATGACCCATTTTTCAATGAGTTATGGAAACGTTCCGCGCGTACATTATATGTAACTATGCGCGACTCCTATATGGATTGTCCCGACCGTGAGCGTGCACAATGGTGGGGCGACCAGGTGAATGAATTGGGCGAAGCCTTTTATGCCCTTACGCCGCCGTCGCATCAATTAGCCTTGAAGGGTATTCATGAACTAATGAACTGGCAACGTGCCGATGGTGTGATTTTCTCCCCGACGCCGGCAGGGAACTGGAACAGGGAACTGCCGTTGCAGATGTTGGCTTCCGTCGGGTGGTACGGCTTTTATACGCAGTATTTTTACAGCGCCGACAGCAGTTTTGTACCTGTTATCTACGACCGCCTAAGGAAATACCTGCATGAGGTCTGGAAGGTCGACGATAAAGGCTTGGCGATAAATCGCGCGGGTGAATGGGATTGGGGCGACTGGGGCCAAAATGTGGACATCGGCGTCTTGACGAATTGCTGGTATTATCTGGCGCTTAAGGCGGAGCGCGAATTTGCACTGCAGCTTGGCAAAAAAGCGGACGCCGAAATGATACAAGGCATGATGCTAAACATGGAGAATAACTTTGATGCAAGGTTTTGGACAGGCCTTGCCTATCGCTCACCCGACTATAAAGGTGAAAACGACGACCGTGCGCAGGCCATGGCTGTTGTCTCGGGATTAGCCCTGAAAGCCAAATATCCTGCGTTGCTGAAAGTGCTGAAAAAGGAATACCATGCCAGCCCATACATGGAAAAATATGTGTTGGAAGCATTGTTCCTGATGAATGAAGCAAATTTCGCCCTCGAACGAATGAAAAATAGGTATGAAAAAATGATGTCATACACAGCATACACGACGCTGTTCGAGGGTTGGGGGATAGGTCCCGAAGGATTTGGCGGAGGCACTATCAACCATGCATGGAGCGGCGGACCGCTAACCATGCTGAGCCAAAAAGTCTGTGGTATAGAACCGACATCACCCGGTTTCCGCACATTCCGAATAGCGCCTCAGTTAGGCACCTTAAAAGAAGCCTCAGCTACCATTGCCTCGGTGAACGGTACTATTCAGGTCTCTATCTCCGTCAAAGGCCGGAAGATGACGGTTAAGGCGAGTGTCCCGGAGGGCGTTACCGCCGAAATCATTTTCCCGAAAGGGAAACCGGTTATTATATCATCCGGAGAACATACGGTTGAAAATTGAAAATTGCTCACTCGTCATTGCGAGAAATTAGTAACAACGGCATCCTGCCGTTGCAAAACAAACGAAGAGATGACAATCAGGAAACGATTTTTTTTTCATGTAATCATTATCTGCGCCTTTTTTATTCGTATTCCTGTCGCTTTTGCTCAGGATACTTTGGAAGAACGGCTAAAGTTGCATGTCTATACACTTGCCGACGATTCGCTCATGGGACGGGAAGCAGGCAGCGAATATGGAAGAAAAGCGGCAGCTTATATCACTGCCCAATGGGAAGAAATCGGGCTAACGCCATTGGTGGGTGAATCTTATTTTAGACCGTTCCAACTCTATCATTATCAAAATCTTGCTGCGATTATCGAGGGTAGCGACCCGCTTTTGAAGGATGAATATATTGTACTTGGCGCTCATTACGACCACTTAGGCGGACATGTCAACAATAAAGGCGAAACCGTCATTTACAACGGAGCCGACGATAACGCTTCGGGTGTTGCAACACTCATCGAATTAGGGCGACTGTTGAAAGAGAAGCAGTCGACCTTGGGCAGGAGCGTAGTGTTGGTTGCCTTCGACGCCGAAGAAATAGGGCTTTACGGCTCTAATGAATTTGCCGGTAACCCGCCTTTTCCAATTGAAAATATCCGTCTGATGATAAGTATCGACATGGTCGGATGGCACAAAACAAGCGGAAATGTCAGTTATTCGGGCGCAGGAACTTTTCATAACGGGAAACACTTATTGCTCGACGAATCTCTGATACCACCCGGACTTCATGTGAAAACACAAAATTTTGAACGGAGTATCTTTACAGGCACTGATACGAAAGGCTTTGCAGAGAAAGGCGTTCCGACATTAAGCGTTACGACAGGGACTAAATCACCCTACCATAAACCGGAAGATATGGCGCATTTGATTGATTACGAGGGCATGGCCCTTATTACCGAACACCTTGTGAATGTGATTCGGGCATTATCGCAAGACGACGATTACCAGGCATCGGGGAAAATTGCTTCCAAACATAAACAACGTAGTAAATTTGCGTTAGGCGTTTCGGCTAACATCGGTTCCAATTACCACATTTATACCGCAGGCGCATTAAACGGGAAACCGGCTTCCGCCTTCGGGATCGGATTGAACGGCCAACTGAACATGAAATTTTTAGCGTTACGCCCGGAAGTATTTTACGATTATATCCCTGCCCGACATCCGCAAGGCAATCTCACAACCCATGCAATTACTGTTCCGCTCAGTCTGATGTTACAAACGCCGCCTTTATCTTCCAGCGGTTTAGCTGTTTTTGCCGGACCTTACTACAGATATATGTTGGGTGGAAAACAGGGAGAAGTGAAACTTGACTTCGAGGGCATGTTCTACCGGAACGAAGTCGGAATAAATTATGGCCTTGATATGCGCGTTGTCAATTTCCGTTTGGGAGTAACTTTCAGGAGTGCGCTTACAAACTTCTCGCGAACAAAGAACGCCGATGACGCGAATATTCGTAATAGGGCCTCTTTCTTATCGTTGGGATACATATTTTAATGACACTAATACTTAAACTTCCCCCCTCCCAAAAATTCCCTCAACAGTGAGGTGCCGGGAAGTTCTTTTTCATAAATATAATTGAAGTATCTTAGAAAGTGAAGCAGACGATGGGCTTCCGTAAATTCATCCTCATTTTCATTTACTTCATTTAAGATAGGTTCTGCATATTGTCGTAAGGCCGCTAATTCATACATCATTGCGCTATTGAACATCTCGTCCGCATTCTCCTGATACGGGAATATCCATTTATCTTCGCCGCGGCGGACGCTTGGCCACATGGAGATAGTCTGCTTGGCCGAATATCCGCGAAACTGATAATCACGAACGATACGTCGTAACAAACGGTTATCAGTGGTAGGTATCCAATTATGTCCATCCAACGAAATCGTTGTCAATGCTGATACATATATCCTGAAAAGACGCTCAGGTGGTATATTGTCTGCCAGTTCCGGGTTAAGCCCGTGAATGCCTTCCAACAGAATGACGGAGTTATCTTTCATTTTCAGCTTATTACCTTTGAAGACACGCGTCCCTGATGTAAAATTAAATGAAGGTAATTCTATTTCTTCGCCGGCGATTAGGCGCTTTAAATCATTTTTAAAATAAGGTAAGTCAATGGCATACAACGATTCGAAGTCATAATTGCCGTTTTCGTCCTTAGGTGTATTTTCACGATTAACATAATAGTCATCGAGCGAGATACCCACCGGATGAAGCAAGTTTGTGATAAGCTGAACCTGAAGCCGTTTGCAGAATGTCGTTTTCCCTGACGATGAAGGCCCTGCGATTAAAACAACACGCACCCCTGTTTGAGCGTAACGTCCGGCAATTTTCTCGGCTATAGCAGCGATACGTTTTTCCTGTATCGCTTCGGATACCATGATGACTTCGCTGGTACGCCTGTTACGTATGGCAAGGTTCAGATCGCCGACATTATCCAAGTCAACCGTATGCTGTATGTCAAGGAAACGCTTATATTCATCAAACATCATGTCCTGACGGATTATTGGATTCAACTCGGAAGGACTTTCTGCTTTCGGTACGCAAAGCAACAACCCGACGTTGTAAGGCACAATGTCAAACAAGTGAATATAGCCCGCCGAAGGGGTCAGACATCCGTAGAAATAATCCACATATCCGTCTAATTCATAGTAAGAAGCATACGACAGACCGGTTGTCTCCAATAATAGGGCTTTATCCTCCATGCCATACTCCCGGAAAAGCCTTACCGCCTCTTCAGTACGAAGGGTCTTCAGTATAAACCGCTTATCGGCTGCAATGATTTCATTCATGCGCCTCTTTATTTGAATGATAGCCTCTTCTGAAATCTTTTCTCGATCGGCAAAAGCGCAATAATAGCCTTTGGAAATGGAATGTTCCAGGTTAAACGGTTTGCCGGGGAAAAGATCATAAACGGCTTTTGCCAGGATAAAACAAAGCGACCGCACGTAGGTTCGTGATCCGGAAAGCTCCGTAAAGTCCAGAAAAACCACATCTTTCGATTGCCAGCAGCGATAGGTCAGCGTCCTGACACGATTATTAACCAAGGCGCATAAGGGACGGTGTTTCAGCGGCGACCCCGCCGCTTCATAAATCTCAAGTAATGAAGCGCCCGTCTTTACTTCTTTTCGAATGTTATTGTTCTTGCAATAAATCGTAATACTGTCTGCATTATTTCCCATAGTGTGATAGAGTTATATGTTTTTTTCAGAAAATTCCCGTACTTGTTGAATTGCGAATTCGATGAATTCTTTCCTTTTATTTAATACTAATTCTTTTGGTAAGTATGCTAGAAAAAACCTGTTTTTCTCTATATTTTCTTCCGTTTCTCTGTCTAAGTCATAACTGTTTCTTATGGTCTTGAAATCTACAATTTCGTCTTTGATAAATATTTTTATATCAATTGAGAGATTTGGATTGTATTCGGGATCCAAATTAGGCTCACTATAATTATCCCCCTTTTCATACGAGGTTTTTTCTAAAAACTCCCCAATAATGATTCCCTTTTTATCAGCCAATATGTCTCTTTCTTTATCGGTCAAATCTTTGAAAAAATATTTGTAATCAGAGTAGGTTTTCCATACTGCCTTTAATTTAAATTTCCTGTCAAACCATTCTTTGGCGTAAGTCGACTTATCCATGTACAATTTGAGCAGATAGATTATGTCATCATCCGTTATTAAATTGATTTTGAAATCTTTATTAACTGGTATTGGTTTATTTTTATTCAAGGATCCCAATGAAAAAATTGTGCTTAGCGTTGTCCCGATTGGCTTTCCTTCTTCTTTATCGATTAAACCGGCGATATCTTCAATTGCTTTTTTTAGTAAATATTCGCAATATTTAACGGTATGGTGAGAATACATTTTTACCGTCAACATTTTTTTTGTTTCAATCAATCCGAATAATTCATTGATGCACTTTTTATGGTAACAAATAATATATTCTCCTTTGAACTCCTTAATGTACATGGAAGAAAATAGAAGTTCATAGTCTAGCAATTTTGAAACATGACCTGTAGCCCACTGGTCTCG
>Ga0099364_10007361_pt1 | contig 15730 bp, 11 predicted proteins | sample TergutTh196P3_FD_73070 | JGI IMG/M metagenome (GOLD analysis project Ga0099364, IMG submission 73070) | Microcerotermes parvus P3 segment gut microbial communities from Pointe-Noire, Republic of the Congo - Th196 P3 | ecosystem: Host-associated > Arthropoda: Insects > Digestive system > Gut ...
TTGCATTCAAAGAACAGCACAATAATGAACTTGCTCGCAAAATCGTTTTTGAAATGTTCTATACGCATAGTATCCTATGTATGCAATCGGCTTTTGACCGCTTGGTAGAAAAGGGGGAGATACCGTCAAACGACACCAAAACTATTGCTACTACGCTCATGTTTTGCGTTTTGGTTTGCAACGAAATTCGAATACTGGAACACAACGGTGTTGAGACACCGGTCGACCGTGGAGAATTTCTCAATGGATTGAAGAAAGTGTTGATGTTGGCACTAATCCATGGCGATGTGGAAAAACTGATAGACAATTGACCGCATTCAATAACAGCATGATACGAAAATGCGTTGTCTCTCCACAGCAAAATGCTAGCTTTTTTCAACCATCAAAAAATATTGAATCATTGCATCCCCGTCAAGTAGGTCTTTTCTAAGTATTTTAAAGTGCTTGCGGAGCAGTATTTCAAATTCGATCGGAGTCAAGTCAAAGTCTATTGGTCTTCCCAGATGTGCTTCGAGCATACTGAAAAACCGTCGCATAGGAGTGGAGTTATTCGGAATATCTAAGACGAAACGCCCGTAAGGCTTCATAATGCGGTTTATCTCCACAAGAACCATTTCCACAAAGCTTTTCTCGAAATACTCAAGCACACCGATGCAAGCTCCGATGTCGAAATAATTGTCCGGATATGGGGTCTCGTGAATGCTACCGTTGTATAGGGATCCAACGACGATATTTTCCTGTATTGCGATTGTTCTAAGAAGCGTTATTATTTCATTGCTTATATCTACTCCATGATATAGTGAATTCCATTCATCATAGCCATTGCATATTAAGTTTAAGCAGCACCCAAGATCGACAAACTTCATGCTTGCGTCAGGAGATAAGAACGCTTTGATTTCCGATCTGCCGCTGTGGGACTCGAACCCTTCTTTCCTCGCTTTGAGAAAAGAGGGGTAATAGCTGTCGCTGGTGAGATGCTCAGGCAAGTCGGCATATTGATCAAAACCTCGACGATTCTGAATTATCGTAACATCATAAGATTTGGCGATGGCATTTAGTTTTTCTCGAAACGACATTTTGTACCCCTTTTTATATACCACACAGCCGCTCTTTCTCAAATGATTTCGATTGGGATGTTTTCAGCTAAAGAGCGGTTTGTATAGTTTTGATCATTTGTTATTTCTCCTATCACATGAATGAATTCAGGGAAAGCTATTTGCTGGCCTTCGCTTGAAAACTCAACAGATAATATAGCTTGCTTGATCCAAAAAGGATGAATATCAATTTCAAGGTATTGTTTGGCAAAACTCAGACAGTAGCGAGATTTGCGGATTTGCCTTAAAGTGGTGTCTGCGTTCATAATAAGAGAAAGATACTCTTTTTGGGAAATCCGTCGCTCTGTTTCGATCCAATCCGTATCAGACACACTGCGAACCACTGTTTCGGTAAATATATAGTTTTCGTCCATGCCGCGCTGGCGAACATGAACTTCGGTATCAGGAGTAGCCGTGTTCAAATAAGTTTGGATAATCTCGACTTTGGAACAATTTGGGATGGTTTCAAGGGTGACAAGATCAGGGTATTCAATCAAAAAACGCCGCTCTACTTCAAAGGGTTCGGAAGTACCTAGAAAGTCGGCGATTTCACTGATTAGCCGGGCGATTTTCAACTCAAAATCGCGATTGTTGTCAATTACCCGAAAATGGGGATGTCCTGTCCAAGCATTGATGATTTTGTTGTCTAGTACTATCGCTTGCTCAATCGATTCGATACGAGTTTCGTTGTTAGAGGTCGTGTAGAACTCCTCGGCGCCATTGGCTGCTGTGACCAAATGAAACACAGCGTCATAATTGTCACGTAATTCGATTTCATTTGTTTCCATAACCGCCAGAATAAACGCAAATTCATCATCTGTCATATAAGCCTTGTTGTCGAGCAAGCCTCTATCGCAGACCAATAGGACTTTCTCGTTATCCAAATGATATGCCCACTCAGTATAGGTATGTTCTTTATACTGCTGGAGGTGCATCAGAGCATTTTGGAAATTGACATTTTCTCCTATCCATGGAGCCGTTCCGCTAGACATCATTTCAGTTGCCGTTTCATTCACAAAAATGACATGATAGCCCAAGCCGGTAAAATGCTTTTCTATCCTGCTCAAAGCAGTAGTCTTACCGCCGCACGGCCCTCCGGTAATCACAATTTTCGTTATTTCCGGCATAATGCTCACCATCCAAGTAGGGTATCTCCCAAATTGCTAACATTATATCAGATTCGATGGATTAATGTAAATACTGTTGTCGCTTTTGATATATATTAAAAAGCGAGGAAAGATGCCTGTTGGTGCGTATCGCTCTGCAGCTTTATATAAACAAGGAATTTTCCCGGTTCGATTCTATCATTGTTTTAAATAAGTTCAGCCCAATGCCATAGGGAAACTTTGCCATCACCAAAGTTTCCTGCAAGGTTTGCTCCTCAAGACCAAAGACTGCCATCTGCCTTGACTGCGAGATTGTGCCATGCGCCTGTAGAAAAAAGCCACATCGTTCATAATTCTTGTTGGCACATTATTGGTTCTGCATTTATTGTTTGTTCTAGTTTGTCAGGTGAATTTTGTATTCTTATTGAATAAAAGAATTAATTGGTGGTTCGATATTAAACCTAGTAAAGTTTGTAGACCTCGGAAACAACCAAGCCATTGATTCGTCGCCATTTATTTCATATGCTAGGATATAGCGGGTGTCAGCACCGCGTATCCTTTTTACATGCCAACTCTTTAATGTGTACACTCCACCATCATCCAAATACATGCGAATTTCCCAGTCTTGGTTTCGAATATCACCTTCAGGTAGGGGACTAATTGGCTCGATGCGTGTTGGGACAGAGTTTGGACGCCATCGGCGCAATCTTATACGACTTATATCCGTTACCAATAATGCCAAAGCATCATCGGTAACGCTGGCTTCAGTAGGTGTCGATCCGGAGTACCTAATCCATATGGTGTGTAAAATGCTGCTATTATCAATGCGTACAGAGTGGGTAAAGCCATAATAAAGGCAGAATGCAAGCACCAACACCAAGCAAAGCAGTACGATTATTCGTTTATTTCGGGAAAATGATTTTTTTTCATCCATAACCAAACGATAAACCCGTATGAACGCGGGGACGGTTCTTTTGTTCATTACGTACATTCACTTGCATGATATGGGTGTAATTAGCCCAATCGACAATCATATCAAGCGGGAGGATTGGCAATGTCGAGTCTTTCACAACGCCGTGAACAAAAGAACCGTCCCTGCGTTCACAAAAGAACCGTCCCCGCGTTCATCCCCGCGTTCACAGCAAGAATAATACCATTCATATATAGTTGCGTTGCTTTAACTAAACGCCTAAAGTCATCATAAACATCATTCGATATAAAATATAGTAAAAAAGTATAATTTAATTTGGATGACAACGGAATGCGAAAACACCAGCAAAAAACAATACTGGATTTCATAAGTACATTAAAAGAAGCACACAATGAATTGAGTACAAATGCAAAAATGGATACCATTGTGAGTCTGCTCTCTGATTGTCAGGAGTTTGCAATTGCAATTGGGAACTATGTTGACGACATTAAAGGAGAAGGTACGCACACTGTTAGTTTGCTGGAAGAATATTGCGAGCAGCTATATAAGTTTAGCCTCGAAATAGTTGGAAAGAAGCTAGAATCTATCAAACCGGAGATGCTTGAGGAATATGTAGATAAAATTGAACATAGTGTATTAACAGAATTAAAGCCGAATCGGATTGAGGTCGTATTTTTAAGTTACAAAGCCAGCATGAGTGACAGTCTGGAATCGATTTATTATGCAGCGAAAGCAGATCCGAATTGCGATGTTTTTTGGATACCTATACCATATTTTGAATATGATAACAAGGCTTCGGGAACTGTAAAAAAAATGTGTTTTGAGGGCGCCGAATTCTACAATGCTGATATCGAATGTTTTGACTGGCAACTATATGATATCGAAAATCGTCATCCTGATGTTATTATCACAAACAACCCATATGATGCGACAAATCAAGTGATTAGTGTTCATCCGGCTTTTTATTGCAGCCGTTTGCGTGACCAAACCGATTTGCTTGTGTATATACCTTACTTTGTTACAAGCGATGAAATTGATGATTATTTTTGTTTGCTCCCGGGATGCAAATATGCTCATATGATAATAGTTCAATCAGAAAAAATCCGTGAAAAATATATCGAGACATATGAAAACGCATATGACGATAATTTTGGTAATCCAAAAGAAAAATTCATTGCATTGGGAAGTCCTAAATTTGATAAATTGTTTCAATCAAATATGCAATATTTTGATATACCGGAAGAATGGATAGCTCTTCTAAATGGGAAAAAAGCAATTCTTTATAATACAAGCTTACATGGATTGTTGCATGGTGGAGAACAATACTTACGCAAACTGCATCATGTTTTTGAATCTTTCCATCAACGAAATGATATTGTGCTTTGGTGGAGACCTCATCCTTTCAGCGAGGCAACATATGCAGCGATGCAACCTGGATTGCTAAAGGAGTATCAATGCATTATTGATGATTATAAAAAAAAAGGTTGGGGTATATTTGACGATTCCCCTGACTTGCACCGAGCAATATCTGCAACCGCTGCATATTATGGAGACGAGAGTTCGCTTGTTTCTATGTTTTTGATGATACATAAACCGGTATTGATCCAAAACTATGAAAAGTACGTAAGTGATGGAGAAAATCAAGTACTGATATTTGAAAATATGGTGTCAACAAAAAACGATTTTTGGATAACTCCAATTAATTTTAATAGTTTGTTTCGCATATGCAAGGATACAATGCAAGTAGAACATATTAGCATCTTTCCAAAAGAGAAAATATGCCAATGGCGACAATACTTTTCAATGGTGCATGTTGAAAATAAAATATATTTTTCACCTTTCTCAGCTGATAATATCGCTGTTTATTCAATTGATAACGGAACATTCGAACATATTGAAATACCTCCGCAAAGTATAAAAGCAGCAGTTGAACTTAATCAAGATGCAAAATTTTCACAAATATTCCATTATCAGGATTGTTTGATATTAATACCGAATACCTATCCCGGGATACTACTATATGATTTGAAGTCAAAAAAAACTGAGGTAATTACCGACTGGATAATCCATTTTGAACAGTGTGCTACTGAAAATATGCTAGGGTATTTCTTTAGAGGGATTATTGTAGAAGATGCTTTGTATTTAGCTTGCTCTGGAGCTAATGCTATTTTTAGGATGAATCTTGATACTTTTGCATATGAAATACATCAGATTAAAAACAATAATGTGGGATACTCCGGTATTTGCTTCGATGGAGAGAACTTTTGGCTTATACCGGTTTCTTTAGGGAGCATAGTTAAGTGGAACTATACATATGGGGTACTTTTTGAATATGATGAGTATGTCCATGAGGTTGTATGCGAAAAATACTTTCCATTTCAAAATATTAGTTTTGTTGGAAAATATGTATGGGTACTGGCTGCTTTTGGAAATCATGCATTAAAAATTGATGTAGATACGAGCGAAGTAGCTATTGCTGATGAGTTTCAAACGGAACTTAAAAACCCACGTTCATTAAGCGACATTATACCAAATAATAACTATATTTTGCAGGAGGCAGATGATGGTTATCTTTATGCCTACTCAGCAAGAAGCAATAGGCTATTGCTATATGAATACAATAATAATCGAATGGAATATATTACTATTACAATGTCTAATGATGATCTCGTCAAATATAATGCGGAGCAATTGCGACGAATAAAACTAAATCTCAATGAGGGTGATGATAGGAAAAATGAATGTATTTTATATGAGCCAATTCACCCCCTCAACAATTTCATTAATATGGTTAATGATACATTTGGTGATAAGCCTGCAACAACTCAAACAACCGCTACAACACAAGGTTATAAAGTATATAATAAAATAATAGAAAATATTTTACCATAATAACAATATGAAATGCATATCAAATGTTATTGAGAGCAACAGAGGTTATGAATGAAAAGAGCGGTGGTATTTGGTTTAGGAAATCGATGGAATAAATATAAAGAAATTATACATAACGAATGGAACGTCGTTGCACTACTCGATAATGACCCCAAAAAGCAAGGAATGATGTACGATGGGATTCCATCATTTCATCCATGCGCAATTTCGCAAATTGAGTTTGATTATGTTCTTATTACAGTAGCAGGTATAGATAAAGATGAAATTACTGAACAACTACTCCACTACGGAGTCAATGAAAGCAGAATTATTGTTTATAGTAAACAAATTTCGCCATTTCTCATTGATCCGCTATTTTTCAAAGAAGCATTAAACGCTCCTGAAAAAAGAACACTCTTTAAAAATAATGTTGAGATAGTTTATTTAGAACTAAATTCCGGATGCAATAGAAAATGCTGGATGTGCCCAAATTCGATAATAGATAGATCGTCCTCAAATATAAAGCTGCCCCGTGAAGTATTGATCAAAGTTTTAAGCGAATTACAGGAAATAGACTATGACTGCGACATAACACTTTCTGCATTCAATGAGCCAATGCTTGATGATGATTTAGATGATAACATAAGACTGATCAGAAGTTATTTACCAAATGCTCCGCTGCACTTTAATACAAATGGAGATTACTTAAGCAAAAAGAGACTTGAGGAGTTGGAAGTACTAGGTTTAGACTTCCTACCTGTTAGTCTCTACATAGATACAATTGATGTGTTATGGAATTATCAAGATTCTGTATCGGCAATAGAAAATGCAACGAAAAAGCTCGGTTTATCAATAGAAGCTATTACCGAGCAGAATGATGTAATCACGACATGTGTTTGTTATTATAAAACGCTTCCTGTAATATTTCGGTGTGCAAATCATAGAATAGTAGCTAGTGACAGAGGAGGATCTATCCCGGCAGAAGCGCCGGTAATGCGCCTTAAAAAAGCCAATCGTATTTGTGATAGATTTTTTACCAATTTCACAGTGAATTATGATGGTTCTGTTACACATTGCTCCAACCTCTATCCGGACTATATACCACATTCCGAATATAAGGATTTTGGAGTAAAGAACAACAGCATTTTCGATTTATTTACTTCAGAAAAGTGGACAAAAAACCGAAAATTACACATAGGCGATGTATCTCAACTGGTATGCAATACGTGTGGAATAATGTCTGACAATTGGGAAGACAGCGGCTTATCAATATTGCCATTCCAACCATTTAGGGACAGACCGAGATATCGGCCAAATAAATATTAGTCGAGGTAGTAATGCGAACTGTTTTAGAAAATAACGTTTGGTTTTGCGAAAGCCTGGAGAAATTTGCTCAATTAAAAGATAAAACCATTTTAGACATAGGTTGCGGCAATGGTGATTTAGTGAAATATATTGCAGATAAATATGAACCATGTCATATAGTTGGCATTGAGCCGGCACTCGATGAATGGGATACTAAAGCAAGCAAAGAAGGTAATTGGGAAATTCGATACGGGGATGCAAATGGTCTCGAATATCCGGATGGTTATTTTGATATAGTTGTAAGCTTTTCAACTTTTGAACATATAAATAACATAGATAATGCCTTGCATGAAATAAAACGAGTACTTAAACCATATGGTCGTTTTTATACAGAGTTTGCACCGATTTGGACCTCTGTAGCAGGTCACCATTTCATTCATGGGAAAGATCGTTGGTGGTCGCAAGAGCATTTGTCGGCAATTCCTCCTTGGGGACATTTATATATGTCAGAATATGAAATGTCGCAACATTTAAGTAAAAATAATATAGACACTGATCTTATTAATGAAATAATTTATTTTATTTATTATTCTGATGTAATCAACAGATACACATATAGGTCGTTATTTCAATGCATCATGAACTCAGGCATGATTATAAGAGCATATGAAGAACGTGTTTCGTTTAATAGGCTTGGTTTAATATCAGGTGAGCGCGATTCTGAATTAACTGAAGATATTTTGGAACGTATAAGCGATACGAGTTATGAAGTGAACGATATAGGTGTTGCTGGGTTACGACTTTGTCTAGAAAAGTATGCTTCAATGTAAATGGTGGTATATGTTGTTAGAGAAGATTACTGTTATTAACTATTATTACCTTTTTCCCGTTGATAATGGCGGAAAAATGGCAATACGAGACTTTTATGCCGCATTATCAAAATGGTTTGACATAACAATTGTTTGCCTTGTATTTGATAATTTTTTAAAGGATGAAATTTATCTTAACGAAAGATTAAGAGTCATCTCTTTGCCTGTACCACAGGAATTTCATACTAAAGCAAATCTTTTTTATAATGCATATGCTAGCACGAACTCTGACCCAGCCTATACTATGACAATAATAAGAGAATGCCACAAATCTAACTCTCTTTTAATGGAACTGGAAAAAATCACTGCGGATTCTACAATAATCATCACTGAACATGTGTACACATATCGTCTCGCTAAATTATTGGCACATGATAAAAGGCTTTGGTACAGGGCGCAAAATGTAGAGTATGATTACAAACTACATACATGGAAGAGCATTAATTTACCTGAGGCTATATATCAGGAGTTGCTGGATCTAGAATATGATTGCTGCAACAACTCTGATTTGGTACTAACGATAACTGACGAGGACGCTGCACGTTTTATTGAGCTGTATGGATTATCAGAAAACAAAATATTGAACATATCTGCCGGATACTCATCAGTTGAGAATATTGAATTACTTTTACCAAGCCAAAGAAATGGAAAAAAACCATCCGAAAACGTGACAGCGTTGTTTATTTCTAGTTATTCTGAAGTGGCATTATTGGCAACCTATGAAATTATTAAAGTGGCAGAAGAATTACCTAATGTAAGTTTTTTCATTGTTGGAAATGTGGGAAACAAGATAGATATAATAAATCTACCAAAAAATGTGACAGTTACAGGATTGATATCTGACAACGAAAAAAAGATGATTTTACAAGCTGCTGATGTCGCACTAAATCCCATTACAGGAGGTTCCGGACTTAATATCAAAATGCTTGAATACTTCGCATATGGTGTACCAGTGATTTCAACAACATTCGGCGCTAGAGGGATTTCGGTGGAAAATGGTGTGAACTGTATTATTAGCGACATGTATGACTTGAAAAACTCAATTCATAAGTTTATGAAATTAAGCTTCGATGAAAGAGATGGGTTGGCAATTAGAGCACATGAATTGTACATGACGGATTATACATGGGACAAATGCGCATTAAAGCTGGTAACGCACATATCGGTTGATGATAGCTTATGTCTTGACAATCTAACGCAGTATCAGCCAGTTGATATAAGAGAAAGCGCAATTGCAATAATTGATAAGAACAAAGCAATATATATTTATGGGGCAGGCGAGTGGGGAAAAACATGTCTGAAGCTTCTTAATGAGTTTGGAATGAACCCGCTTGCTTTCTTGGATATTGATGAAAATAAATGGGATAATCATATTAATAACATACCCATTCAATCTCCTGAACAGGTATTGCCTGATAGACACAATTGTCAAATAATTTTCGCACTAGCTGATTATGTTCAACCTATTGCAAACTACCTTCAAAAAGGTTTTCGCAAAGAAAATTTGATATTCGCTTTTAGAGGTGAATTTCTGTTTAACTATATCGATGGACATGGTAGATTACCTTTCTATTTTGACCACGAGAAACTAAAAAAATCAATTGAGCAACGATTATATAGCAAATCGTGTCAATAAAGCGGTTAGCTAGTGTTTTGGCTTCGTTCGTCGAAAAACAATGCATGATGTTTAACAATAATATTCAAAAAAGCAGAGGTGATGAAATTGAACATTGCATTGATAATGGCTGGAGGTGTTGGCGAACGTACACATCAGGACATCCCTAAACAGTTTCTAAATGTGTTTGACAAACCAATCATAATATATACTCTTGAAGCATTTCAGAGCCATCCGGATATTGATGCCATAATGGTTCCATGCTTGCATGGTTGGGAGGAAATACTATGGGCGTATGCAAAACAGTTCAATATTAACAAACTAAAGTGGATTATAAATGGAGGAGCTACGGGTCAAGAGACTGCAAGGAATGGCGCTATTGCACTAAAAGAAATATGCACAGAAGATGATATAGTCATACAGCATGATGCTATTCGACCAATGGTTTCTTTAGATATAATATCTGATTGTATTGTCAAAGCGAAAACATATGGAACCGGATTGGCAGCTATGCGCTGCCAGGAAACGATAATCAGATCGATTGATGGAATAAAAGGCAACGCTTCCATTGATCGATGGGAAATAATGAGAGTACAAACCCCACAAGCCTATCGATATGGAAAGTTTTTATGGGTGCATGAAGAAGCGTTTTCCAGGGGAATAACTGATGCAGTATATACGAACACAATTATGATCGATTTAGGCGAGGAAGTGTTTTTTTCTCTTGGTTCTGATAAAAACCTAAAAATCACAACTCTTGAAGACATAGATATGTTCAAGGCACTATATAAAACAGAGAGAGATGCGTGGCTTAAAAGTGTATAGTAAAAGCGAAAAATATTTACAGTTAATCGCATATACTGTTGATAATAGCATAGAGTGGGATCGAATGCGAAATAAAGCATTTCTTATAATTGGAGCAACTGGATTAATCGGTACTTTTTTTGTCGATATATTAATGTATGCTAATAGGTTACATGAATTAGGCATAACTATATCTGCTGTCAGCCGGAATGAAGAAACTGCTAGGCGAAGATTCATTGATTACCTTGATTGTGATAGTTTTAGGTATGTTAAACACGATATAAATCATCCATTAAGTTTTGATTATAAATGCGATTATGTGATTCATGGAGCGAGCAACACTCACCCAATTGCTTATGCAACTGACCCAATTGGTACTATTCAAACTAACGTAACAGGAACAAACAATGTTTTGGAATATAGCGTTAAGCAAAAGAATGCTCGTGTTATGTTTATTTCATCGGTAGAAATATACGGAGAAAACAGAGGGGATGTAAGGAGATTTAACGAAAATTATTGTGGATATCTTGATAGCAATACATTAAGAGCCGGATATCCAGAGAGCAAACGGGTGGGAGAGGCTTTATGCCAAGCTTATATGCAAAAATATGGACTTGACGTCGTTATACCAAGACTTAGCAGGGTATATGGACCTACAATGTCATTTGGCGACAGTAAAGCGATAGCACAATTTATAAATAATGCAGTGCATAAAGAAAACATAGTACTCAAAAGCCAAGGAACACAGATGTATTCGTTTATATATGTTGCAGATGCTATTTCGGCTCTGCTTTATGTGTTGCTATATGGTAAATGTGGTGAAGCCTATAATATATCTGATGAAAAATCGGATTTTATGCTCAAGGACTTGGCGCATATGTTAGCGGATGCAAGCAATGTAGAGGTAGTATATGAATTACCAAATGATATCGAAAAAAGTGGTTACTCTACGTCTACAGTAGCATTGCTTGACAATTCAAAACTAAAGGAACTGGGATGGAGCGGCAAGTTTGCCATGGATAAGAGTATATGCCAAACTGTAGATATCTTATGCGAGTTGGGAGGGGAACAGTTATAAACATAGTTATAGAGGCGCAGCATGCAGTTTCACTCGATGAACCAAGAGGGGTTGGGCATTATTCAATGCATTTAATAATGTCATTGCTGGAACGCAACAAATTCGATTATGCGCTAGCTTTTTTTGACATAAATAAAGAAAATGGAAATTATTCTAGAGCTGAGAGTCGATTTGGTAAATATAACGTACCACTTCACGAATGTACCGTTCTTGATTACAGCAAAGCAATTCGCGATGAAAATGTATATAAAAACGTGAATTACAACGAGTATACGAATACGAAAGCTGACATTTACCATTTCTTGAATTTCATAACAATCCCCACACGATTAGAAGGCAAAATGATAACAACAGTTCATGATCTAAATTGGATACCACATGAAGAAGGCACATCACCTACACTGAAACCATTGTTACGAATGTCTCTCGATAGAGTTGAAAAGGTACAACCGTATGTAATAGCATGTTCAAATTCAGCAAAAATGGAAGTCCTTGAATATACGAGCATTCCTGAAGACAATATTTTTGTTGTATATCAATCGTATGATGAGTATGAACTATTTCCGGATAGAGAAAATAAACGCAATGCTATATCGACAGTGGACTTCGATTGTGACTATTTATTTTTCATTGGCACTTTCGAACGGAAAAAAAACATAGTTAGGATAGTTAAAGCATTTAATCAGATTGCCGGAAAATACGAAGAGTTGAAGCTGGTGCTTGCCGGAAAGCCTACCTGGGATGACCCTCAAGCCATATATGAAGCAATCGAAAATTCATCATTCAAACATCGAATAATAGCCCCAGGATATATTGATCTTGATACAAAAAGGCTTTTATTCTCCAATGCTCTAGGGTTTGTATTCCCGTCTCTATGTGAAGGTTTTGGTATACCGGTGCTCGAAGCCATGGCATGCGGGTGTCCGGTAATTACCGCCAATAATACATCATTACCGGAAGTTGGAGGCGATGCTGCTTTATATGTAAATGCGAATGACATTGATGAGCTTTCTACACAAATGGAACGCATAGTCGAATCTGAGCAATTAAGAAACGAGATGCGCGAAAAAGGTTTCGAGCAAGCAAAAAAGTTTTCATGGAGCAGTACAGCAGATAACGTGGAAAAAATCTACGAAGTGGTTGGAAATAGTTAATTATGTTGAAAGTAGCATTGGAAGCGCAACATGCATGCACGCCAACTCCAAGAGGCATTTCTTATTATTCACTACAATTGATTCGAAAATTGCTTATTCGGAAACAGTTTGATTATGGACTTACTTTTTTTGATGGAAACAAAGAAATGAATAATCGGCAATGGATAAATAAATATTTTGGTGATTTATCTTTCCGCCTTTATGAATGCAATGATTTAGATTACCGTATAGCAAAATCATCAAAAAGTGCATTCGATAAACGGAGCTATAACGAATTTACCGGCGCTTATGATGATGTGTTTCATTTTATGAGTTTGTTCTCAATTCCGGACAACATTGATGGTCAAATGATTGTTACAATACACGACATGACTCCAATGAAGTATCCTGAATTATGCGATCCAAGTTTAGTCACTGCATTCAATATCGGCATGGAGAGGCTAAAAACAACTGAGCCGATTGTTATAACAGTCTCCCTTGCTTCAAAAAAAGATATTTTGCATTATACCGATATACCTGAAAAGAATATTAATGTTATTTACTTATCATATGATGAAGAGTTCGTAGGAAAAAACCATAGTAATGATTTGTCAGATTATTTTAGTATTGATGCTCCGTTTTTGCTGTACCTGGGAGCTGTAGCCAAGCATAAAAATATTGAACGTTTGGTTCAGGCGTTTGAAAATATCAGCGACCGTATGCCATGGGTGAAACTAGTGATTGCGGGCAATCCGGATCAGAATGCTGAATCAGTGGTAAATAGGATAACTCAAAGCAGCCTGTTTGGCAGTAAAATTCATTACTTAGGATACGTAACTGATGAAGAAAAGCATGCTTTGTACTCAAATGCTCTGGCTTTTATTTTTCCTTCGTTGTACGAAGGATTTGGAATGCCCGTTCTGGAAGCCATGGCAAGGGCATGCCCGGTTATCACATCAAAAGTATCAAGTTTGCCGGAAATTGTTGGTGACGCAGCAATTCTAGTCGATCCGTATGATATTGATGAATTATCTACCAATATGTTTAACGTCGTTGATTCCGAATCATTGCGCAATTCACTAAAAAATAAAGGGCTAAATCAATCAATGAAGTTTTCGTGGGAAAAAACGGCTGAAGAAACTGAGAAAGTTTACATCGATGCAGTTGAAACCAGCGCAAAGGAAATTATAAAAATCTAGAATTAACTGATGAGATTACAAACAAACTCCATTTCACAAAACATTATTAGGGTGATATAGGAGTACAGGGCATTGGTACCTGCATGGAAAAACCTAATTTTGTTGAATATAGTTATGATACATAAAAAGATAACTGCAATTAATCACTATAATATATTTCCCTTTAATCATGGCGGCTCTCTTGGCATATTAGGGTTATGTGATTGTTTGTCAGAATGGTTTGATGTTAACATCATTTGCTTTAACGAATATGATATCTATAGCGATGTTGTTGTATTAAACGAAAATCTCCGAGTTTACCCTATAGCTAAACCGGATGTGTATCGACAGATGGAAAAGGATTACTTCGCTAATGAAGCACCTGTTGATTGTATTTCGTTTTCTCGATATATGTTGGAATTTACTTCGGTTATTGACAAGGTAAAAATTATCGCAAATGATTCAGATGTTATTTTTGCTGAACATCCGTACGTATATAAATTAATTAAAAAGATATACGGAAATAGCAAAGCTATTTGGTATAGAGCTCATAATGTTGAATATGATTATGCGTTGGCAACATACAATGAAAATTCCTACAAGCAAAAAATAGCAGATGAGATTTTCAACATAGAGCGGGACTGTTGTGTAGGTGCAGATTTGATATTAACAGTATCACAGATTGACGCTGATAAGCTAAACGTGTTATACGGTATTCCACATAACAAAATATTTAATATCTCTGCTGGATATAATTTTAATGAAAGCGATTTTGTTCTACCGAGTCTCAAAGGGAAAAAAAGAAATAGAAGAATTGATGCGTTGTTTATATCGAGTGCTGCACCAATGGCAATCGAAGCAGCAGAAAAAATCATTGCATTCGCTGACATGCTTCCACAAATTCAATTTAACATAGTTGGAAGCGTAGGTATGCCTTTCATTAATTTTGAATTGCCTGAAAATGTTTGCGTTACCGGTTTAGTTGATGAAGAAACGAAAATCAATTACTTAAAAACAGCTGATTTGGCAATCAATCTAATCAATAACGGATCCGGACTAAACATTAAGGTGCTTGAATACTTTGCATATGGTATTCCGGTTATTTCAACTGATTTCGGAATGAGAGGCATTAATGCAGTAAATGGGAAAGACTTTATGCTGACATCACCTGAAACGATAATGAATGATATTGATTTTTTTCATAAAATGGAAATAAGCGAAAAAGATAAATTAGCTTTGAATGCTTTTGCTTTGCTAAATCGAGAGCATAGTGGTCATCATGTTGCAGAAAAAGTTAAAAACATATTAGATGACAAAGAACCTATTATTATCCAAGAACAAACAACTAATCACAAGAATCCAAACATCAAAAATGGAGCAACATTACAAAATCGGGAAGTTGATATTGACCAAGTTTTTATATGGGGAACCGGAGCCCATGGCGTTGCATGCCTAGATGCTTTGATAAAAAAAGGTGTCGAAATTATCGGGTTTATTGATAATGATGAACGCAAATGGGATCATTTTATAAAAGGTTATCGAATCTATTCACCGGATCAATATTTTACTTTGCATTTTAACAATATAATAGTTGTTGCAGTTGAACGATTTCATGAAATAATCGCTCAAATAGCACAAAATGGCATAGACCAGAACAACCTAAAACTATGCCATAATGGAGACTTAAGTCCATATTATTATGATGAAGATAAAATAAATAGAATGTTTACCAGCATTTATGCTTCA
>Ga0099364_10007362_pt1 | contig 15730 bp, 12 predicted proteins | sample TergutTh196P3_FD_73070 | JGI IMG/M metagenome (GOLD analysis project Ga0099364, IMG submission 73070) | Microcerotermes parvus P3 segment gut microbial communities from Pointe-Noire, Republic of the Congo - Th196 P3 | ecosystem: Host-associated > Arthropoda: Insects > Digestive system > Gut ...
CCCGCCTTGCCGCAGCATCCGGCAACGGAACGTAACACTTTTCACAGAATCGCGGCGGACGAAGCAGCGCGGCGTCCAACAACCACGGTTCATTCGTTGCGGCGAAAAACACCAACTTGCCGCTGCGTTCGTCGACGCCGTCCAATTCCTGTAACAGTTGATTCAGCACCCGCCTCGACGCCTCGTTCATCGATTCCGTCCGCTTGGCACCGAGAGCATCGACTTCATCGAGAAAAACGACCGCTCCATTCGGTTGACTTCGTGCTTCCGTGAAGAGTTCGGCAAGTTGCTTTTCGCTCTGTCCATAATACTGGCTGAGCACTTCGGAACTTTTTATAACGAAAAAAGGCAAGCCCAACTCACCGGCAACGGCACGGACGAGCAGTGTTTTGCCCGTTCCCGGCGGACCGTAGAGCAACATGCCGCCGCCGCCAGAAATGCCGTACTTTTCCAACTTCTCCGGAAAACGTAACGGAAACACAACCCGCTGCATCAGCGTTTCCTTCACGCCGTCCAGACCGGCAATGTCCGCAAAGGTCAACGTCTTGCCTTTCGGTCGCGGCACAGCGGTTGTTTCCGTAACGGAATCAATGTTCATCGGTTCCTCATCGGCAAGACGAACGGAGGTTTCGAGTATTTCCGTTGCGCGTTTGATGAGCTGTTTTTTCTCTTCGGCGCCGCTTTCTTTTTTCGCTTGAAGGAACAGCAACTCCGCCGCTTGCACCATATCGATGGACGCCGCCGCCCGGTCTCCCTGTTGAAGAACGGCGTTCGCATGGTCGAGCAAACGCCGTACCTGATCTGACCACGATGATTGGTTCATTGCATGGTCTCCTGTTCATTGGCTTGCCTCAATTTTCGTACAGTATCGAGTCCCTTGGCAGCAACGGCATCGAGACTTTCGTGAAGAGCATCGACTTCACCGGTCGCAACCTCCGGCGTGTCAAGGAGTTCGGCATCGAGTTCGTCCATAAAATCATCGATGCCCGAACTGCCGGAGGATTGTGCCAAGGCATCGACACCGCCGGAGATTTCTTGTAACATCGCGGCGAGTTTGTCCTGTTGCAATGTTCCTTCGACGGTCGCATCGAGGACGAAGCGTTCGAGTTCGCCGATGTCCATTTGAGCGAGCAGAGAGCCGACACCGAGTCCTTCAAAGAAAAGCATATTTTCCTTGATCGTCAGCAATCCTGTAACGGTTTGCAACATTTTTGTCGTGTAGGCAAGCCGCGTTTCGATGCCTTTTTGTTTCAGTTGCAGATTTTGTATTTTCTGCGCAATGACTCGCTTGAGCGGTATTTTCCCGGCGGCGTGGGCGGCGCGGTACTCTTCTTTGAGTTGCGAGTCGTCTCCGGCGATTTTTTCGCTCTCGTCGATGAGTTTGTTCCATTCCGTTTCGACGGAGATGTGTTCCCGTTTGAGATCGTCGACGGACAGCGACTTCAAGGTCGGTTTGCCTTTTCCGAACAGTTTTCCAATGCGATCAAGAATTCCCATAGTTATTGTAGGGTTAATGGTTGAGGTGATTAGCGATATACTCATCGATACTATCAACGATGTAGGATGGGCTTGTCATGTGCAAACCGTCCCAGAATCGGATAATGAAATCAACGGCACCGGTCTTTTGCAAATAGTTATAGGCTTCCCGCCCCGTCAGACTTTTTGCGTCTTTATAGAGTTCGACACAGGATGCCAGGAACCATATTTCGCCTTTGGGTTTTGTCATAGCTGTTCCTCCGGAAAAGTGATATTGCCGGTTGTCAGGTAAAAGCCGGGACCGAAGTCCAGTCCTCGTGTTTGTACGATAAGTCGCGGTTTTTCGACCGCTACATTACTGCCGTGATAGAGTCGCATAAATTTCATTTGAAATCAATTTTATCGTTCAAAAATCAAAAACGGACATCCCGCCGGTATAAGCCCCCAGTTTGCGCAAAATCAAAAGGCAAGTTAGCCGTAGCGGCGCCCGCCGCGATTGCACCAAGGAAAGCGCAACGGAAACCACAACGCCATTCAGCGCGGCGGAGGCCGCCGCGGCTAACTCATTCTACGCAAACTAGGGAAAGGCGGACGCCGTAGTTGTCGCTCCGAAGCGACGGAGCGAGACCGAGCCGACTCGCAGACCGGCAGTACCCGGCGGGGCGGCTCCAGCTCCCGCCCCGATGCACACGGAGCGAGCCCGAAGACGCACCCACGGGGTCCGTTACACTACCGTTAGGATAAGCACCGTGCCAGTCTGCACACCACTCCCACACGTTGCCGTGCATGTCGTATAAACCCCAAGCGTTCGCAGGATATGATCCCACCTCGCTCGTCTTTTGCAAATACTTTCCCTTCGTTGACGTGCCGTAAGGATAGTTCCCATCACAATTCGCCTTGTCTCCGTTCAGAACACTACCAAAATTAAACGGCGTTGTCGTACCCGCCCGGCAAGCGTATTCCCATTGAGCCTCCGTAGGTAACGAAAATCGATAACCAGAAGGCGCAATGGTGAGACCATTCAATTGTTGAATGAAACCCTGACAATCATCCCAAGAAACAGACTCCACCGGAAGTTTCTTGCTACCCTTGAAATAACTCGGATTACTCCCCATCACGCTCTCCCACATACCCTGCGTTACTGGAGTTTCTAACAGCCAAAAACCACGACTTAGCGTTACCTGATGTTGCGCCTCGCTGGCGTTTCGCTCCGCCTCACCCGAAGTCAGCCACCCCTTTTCCGGGCTACCCATCGTGAATGTCCCACTTGGACACCAACGAAAGGCATATTCCACGCCTTTAATTGTTAATACCACTCGTTCGCCTGCTTTTGCGGGATTTTGCAAAAGACGTGCAATACGCTCTCGCTCTTTTTCTTTTATCGCATCGGCTCGTTTATCACATTCCTCCGATAATTTAGCGGTATTTTTATAACCACGCATTGACTTAAACCTCGTAGCAATATCACGCCAGCCCTCTTCGGTTGATGCCGTTTTCGTTGCCTCACAAATTCGTTGATACTCTTCCAGACGTGCTTGCTCCTCACGTCGCTCCCGTTCTTCTTTTTCTCGTTGACGACGTTCCCGCTCTATCCGTTCCTGTTCCTCTCGCTGTTCTTTGAGTACGCGGTATTGTTCATCACACTCCTCCGCTAATGCGGCAGTATCCATATAACCATCCATCGCTCGGAACTTCTTGGCAAGGTCAGGAAAATCTTTTTCCGATGCCCTGTTCTTTCCCGCAACCAAACGATCATATTGCATTTGCCGCTCTTGTTCCTCCCGTTCTTCTTTCAGAACATGATATTGTTTCTCGCACTCGTCCGCTAATGCGGCAGTATCCTTATAACCATCCATCGCTCGGAGCTTTTTTGCAAGGTCAGGAAAATCTTTTTCCGACGCCCTGTTCTTTTCCGTAACCAAACGATCATATTGCGTTTGCCGCTCTTGTTCCTCCCGTTCTTCTTTCAGAACATGATATTGTTTCTCGCACTCGTCCGCTAATGCGGCAGTATCCTTATAACCATCCATCGCTCGGAACTTCTTGGCAAGGTCAGGAAAATCTTTTTCCGATGCTCTGTTCTTTTCCGTAACCAAACGATCATATTGCGTTTGCCGCTCTTGTTCCTCTCGTTGTTCTTTCAGAGCATGATATTGTTTCTCACATTCCTCGGCCAGTGCGGCGGTGTCCCTATAACCATTCATTGCATGAAACTCTTCGGCAAGCGGCAAACACTGCTGTTCCGTTGCTTGGTTCTTGCGATGAACCAGTCCATCATACTGTTCCTGCCGCAAGCGTTCTTTTATCTTTTCGTCGTATCCTTCTATTTTCGTGCGATATTCGTCATCGGCAAAGCGAACCGCCTTTTTGAAGTTGCCGAAATCAGCAATCGGCTTTTCGTAATCGCCAAGACTCTCTTCACTCGATACTTTCAGTTCCGCACACAATTTGCCGATGTATGCCGGAGCGTATTCGGGATCAATGTCCAATACCTTGTCGAAATAATCGTTCGCCTGCTTCCAATCGGAATCCTCCAAGAATAGATGTCCTCGCTTCATTAACGATTCCACGCCGGGCGCAACCGATTGTAGAGTTTTTGTCGCAGATGAACGCAACGGCATCTTTTTCGTCGCCGAAATATCCGCACCGCCGAGAGCATCGATGAACTCGCGACAACTTGCGAAGCGTTCGCCGCCGTCCTTTGCCAATGCCGTTAGCAGAGCAGCGTTGACATGTTCCGGCATTTTCGGAATCGGTTCCGGCGGGTCTTGCATCACGGCCATTCGCAGCATTCCCTCGTCGTCAATGTCGAACGGCAAATGACCGGCCAACAGTTCATACGCCGTTACCGCCAACGCATACTGATCCGTCGCCGCCGACTGCGGACGTGCCTTCCACTGCTCCGGGGCCATATAGGGACGAGTACCCGAAGTGTCAAACTTGACCTTGCCCATCGAAACACGAGACAACACACTGCGTATCTCCGACGCCAAGCCGAAGTCGATTATTTGTACACCCTGAATCGTTTTCGTTTCATCAAGTTCGATAAAAATGTTCGACGGCTTGATGTCCCGATGGATGATCCGTTTGCCGTGAGCATAATCCAACGCCTCTGCAACGGGACGCAATATTTGTAACACTTCATCGAGCAGCAACGGCGAACCGCGTCCGACCGTGCGTTTGACGTACTGGTCCAGCGTTTCGCCGTCCAGCCATTTCATGACGTGAAAGTAGCCGACACCCTGCTCCTCGTCGAGCGTCAATACCGGACAAATATGCTGATGGTGTAATTCGTGAATCTTCTGGAAGGACTCTCTGAGTTGCTCGACGGCATCGCCGAATTTTTGTACATCCGTCGGCACGAATTTCAGTACGACTTTTCGTGCCGCTTTGATTTCATCGGCGGCCCAGACGACGCCCATACCGCCGCGCCCGATCTCCTTGATAAGCCGGTACTTGCCCGACAAGGTCATACCCGGATCAAGGGAGACCATCGGCTCCTCGTCAAAATATTCTACAGTTTGATAACGGTCGTTGGTCATGGTAAATGAGGGAGTGAAAGAAAGGGAGATTAAGGCGACTGAGAAAACATGTGTTACATCTTTTCTTTCACCTTCAAACTCCATAGATATTTTTGCGGTCGTCAACTTCTCGTTCCAGCGTTGTCAGCATCGCTTCGAGGTCAGTAACCGTTGCAACGTACAGCTCCTTCGGATAATCGCCGGACGCCAAATTTCGTAACAGTCCCTGGGCAAGTTGGATTGTCGTTACACTTCGACGAACGGCTTGGATGAGTTCCGTCAGTTTGCGCTGTCGACGCTGCATACTGCCGCTACCGCTACGGAGCCCCGGTGTCATGGCGAGTTTGTCTGAAATACGTTTGAGCGTCGATTGCGACGAAACGAGTTTCGCTTTATTTTCAAGACTCGTTTGACGCTGTACGACGGATTCGACCAAATCCTGTAACGTTTTCGTTTCGTTTTTCAGATATTTTTGCAACTTTTCATCGACCCGATGACGGCGCAACAAATACCACGTACTCGGCACCTTGCTAGGCTTGCCAAGGGATTCCGCCGCCGTGAGGAGATATTCCACCGGCTTATCGTCCAACGAATCCAGCAGCCGAAGTTTGACCTCCGTTGCGTTCCATTGCGCGACCCGCTCCGTAATGAGACCGACTTCGAGATTGTTGCGTTCGATCATCCGCCGAATTTGTAACGCGGCATCTTCGGCGGACACTTTTCTGTCGCAATAATCATCGCCGAGCGATTTCAAGGCATCGGTATCCGATTCTCTCGGCACGAAACCGGCATCGTCCAGTTGGTCGAGCAGTTGGTTCCAGTCAGACTCGGACTTCGATTTTTTGATAGCCGTATCCAATTCCTGTAACACGGCTTCCGGCAATGCTTCGGCTTTCGGTTCCGGAATTTCTGTTGCGCCGACTTCAATGGACTCAATTCCGGTACAACGGAAACCGTTTTCCTGAAGGAGCAGGCTCAAATGGGTGCGGAAACGTGAAGCGACATCCTGTTTTTGTAACTGTTGCACTTCGATTCTTTGGAGCGTCAGCAATTCGCCCCACTGACCGGCAACGAATTCGACAAGGGCCGCCTCCGTAATGTCTTCGCGTCCCGAAGCGAGAAGGTTTGCGGCGTAGAGAGCAAAATTGCGGTCGCCTTCAAAACGAAGGACGACGACCGCCCGGATTTCCCTGGCGTCGTACAGAAATTCGACCGGCAATCGAATATCGTTGCGAGGCAGAATCCAACAGACTTCGCCGGAATCCAGACGGTCCGGCAAGGCGTCTTCTTTTCGTAACGTCATTTGTGATCCCTTGCAAACGACGACGGTTTTGTCTTGTATGGACGGTGCGTCGGCAAGAGTCCGAAGACAGATTGCCAAATGATTTTCGTCTTGGGCATCTTTTTTCTTGGCGAAGCCAAACCATTGTTTTAGGGCTTGGAGCATGATTGAGATATTGAAGTTGAAGAGACGTTGTGGGAGAGAGTGTTCGAGTGAAAGAGAGGGAAAGCGAAAGAGTGATTAAACTAGGCAATCTCTTTCACTTTCTCACTTCATTCAGAGTTCCTTGCCACAACCGGCGCAGAATTTTGCTGTATGTTGGTTTTCTGTACGGCAACTGTTACAGATGATTACTCGCACAGTGGCAGGTGCGTTGCCCTGTGTAAGACCGGGACGCCCCGTGCCTTGGCCCATCGCGCCGAAGGCTTGCCCTGTGATCTCTTTGATCGTTTCGAGCGTCGCAGTGTTGGCTGCTTGGGCATTTTCGAGCAATTGTTTCTGTAATTCGCGTTCACGTTGTGCAGCCTCTTCCCGTAACGCAATTTGGGCTTGAGATTCATTCTTGGACAGTTCAATATCCCTTTGTGCTTCGACGTTGAGCACATCGAGACGATGTTTCATTTTTGATTCGTCATGTTCGTAACGCTGTTTACGCATCTCACGGAGTTGGGCACTTTGCTCGCGCATTGTTTCCCTTTGCCGTGCATCCTCATCGTCTTTCTTTTTCTTTTCCAGATCGTATTCATCGATCTTGACTTCCTTGTCCAAAGCGTGTTCGCGGCGTTTTTGCTCGTCGTCGTATGTGTCAGTAATACGCTTGGTACGAACTTCACGGGCGGCAGCCTCTTCTGCGTATTCGGCTTCGATTCGCTGGAGACGAATCTTGCGAGCCGCCGTTTCTTCGTCGATTTCACCTTGGAGTCGTGTGGTCTTTTGCCGTTGGAGCAGATTTTCCCATTCTTCGGAACGAATGAATGTCATGTTCTTGGCGTTCAACTCATGTTCCTTCTGCATTTTTTGCGACTGATTTCTGTACGCAAGTTCCATCCGTTTCGCTTCATTTTCGAGTGTCTGAATCCAAAGCCGGGAACTTTCGTCGTCGGTCAGTCTTGCCAGTTCCATTTCGTACTGAATCGTCTTGGCCTTTTGTGCATGTTCAATCTCGGCTTGCAAGCGATCCAGTTCGGTATTGCGGTCGAGTTCTAGTTTGCGCGCAATAAAATCCCTTGCGGCTTCGCGGTCGTGTTTCTTGGAATCGAACAAGGTTTTGAGTTCATGCTTTTCATCTTCTCTGAGTAGATTTTGCTTGTCGATTTGCCAGATGAATGTCTCGAAGTCTTCGCTGGACTTGATCTTGTCGAAGTCGTCGGACTGAGTAACTTTTTCCATGTCCTTCCGTAACTGGCAGCGGCGGAGAGTCAGAGCAATGTCGGCTTCTTCTCGATCCAGTTCGACGTGTGCGGCGAGAACAGCAAGGTCGTTTTCTCGTTCATCCCTTTGAATACCCCGTAAAGACTCCTTCTCTTTGTTGTATATCTCCGCCACATGAATGTCGGCAAGGTCAATCCCGTATCTACCCAGCAACGAATTGTGTATCGCTTCCTTAATGCCCGTTATGAGAATGTCTCTGGCATCGGGCGATTCGAGCGATTCGCTGTTAAGATGCTTGATCGTTTCACGCAGCCCCTGGGAAATGATTAGCAAGCATGTCTTTTCTATTTCTCCGATAGAATACAATCGACGACTACCAAACAGATTTTTGGCAAAAGAAGCAATGTCCTTGATTTGGACGACGACCCTGACCGCAATCTCGACGAGTCTGTCATCGGCGGTCAACAGATTAGGGATGTTTCGTTCCATCGGCACGTCTTCTTGCCGCACGAGAACTGCATGAACCTCTATCTCTTTCTCCGCCTTGCTCTGTTGCCCGAAAAAGAACCCCCACACTTTACGAATTAAACTTAAACCTTCGTTTTGCGATGGGGCTGGGGGAGTTTGGGGCGTGTATTTTCCTGCCGGTACTTCGCCGAGATAGTTGCCATCCGCCATCACCAAGGCACGAGTTCCCAGCGGGACGGAAAATGTGTTATCTGTCACATCTTCGGGACCAAGACGTTTTGCGAATTCATTTTCGGAAAGGTTCCATTTGTCAGTCATGGTTTCGTTATTGGAGTTAAGGGTTGAAAGATTGTGAGGGTTCATAGTGATGAACTGTAGGTTTAACGATGACCAAAATTCCTTCCACGATCTTCTTTTGGAGTACTTTCGCGTAAATACGAAGTCGGTAAAATCTCCTTTGATGTAAGGTGTCTGAACACTAAGTTTTAATGATGGACGATGTTCCGCCACCCTCTTCGTGAATGTTTTCGTTTTGTTTATGACATACGTGCATAATTCAAGGAAGGTAATAACACGGTCTTTGTTTGCGTCTGCCTTTCCAGTCAGTCCTTCGAGAAAAAAACGAAAGAAAATTCCATTGATAGGGTCTCCCATTTGCCAACTAACTTCTCCGGCAGCGCAACTGCTAAGTACAGCGATTCCCGGCGGCGGAGTAGGAAGGTGCCCTAGGTCGGCAACGAGGGCACAGCTACGGCTCATGGAGACATGTTCTCCAAATGGACTACTTCTACAGGCTTCGATAACAAGCAACTTGAATTGAGCCTTGGACGCCCCCAATTCCTTGTAAATTCTGTCGATGCGCAGAAGTTGTTGATTCGCATTACCGACATCGGTCGGCTGGAAAAATGAGGTTTCTGCGATTTGGCATCCATGACCACTCAAGAAAACGGAAATGAAATCACCAGTGTCCGCACTCTGGCAAACGCGGCGGATGTCCCGGAGAATGTTGTCATATGTTGGTAGCCTGTTTTCATTGACGCCGCTAACTAGGCTGAATATATTCTCCTTGGAAAAACCTATTTCGAGAAGGCTTGCTTCAATCGCCATCATGTTGTTGACACTACCCGGCAGAGGAGCTTGTTTATAGTCGTCGACTCCGACGAGCACCGCCCAGTTCTTTCGTTGTGAGTTGCTTTCGTTTGGCATGGTAGTTTTATCGCCCGCAAAGGCGATGGTTAAGGGGGCGTAAAAAGGAGCCGGGGACTATGGCCCCGGATTTCAGTACGTTATTATTCCTTCGCAATTCGCATCAGTTCCTCGCGTGTCGGCAGTTGAGCAAGGTATCGGGAAACAAAAAGGTTATTGCTCATTCCGGCCAAGGCGTATTCGACAAGCGTTTGATTCTTGCCGTTACACAGCAGAATCCCCACCGGCGGTTCGTCGCCTTCTGCCATCATGTTCTTTTTGTACCACGAAACATACGTGTTTAATTGACCGAGATGCTCATGACGAAACTCGTCGTCTTTCAGTTCGATCAAAACGTGGCATTTCAAAATTCGGTGATAAAAAACAAGATCGACGAAAAAATGTTCGCCGCCGATGAGCAAGCGTTTCTGTCGGGCTTCGAAAGTATCTACTCCAGCAAGGGCGTTGTTGTCGGGGAGCGAGATCGTTGATCAAATTTTCTCCGTACACGGCTCGATCTTTGCCATGCTGCTCGAACTCGGCGATGTACAGACCGATGAGCCAGTTTCGCAACGTCAGGCTGACATTGACGGCTTTCGTTGCCTGCCGCAGAAACTCCGTGTGCAGACGCGAGACGGAATCGACGACGCTTTCAAATGACAACTCGGCCTTGGACACAATCGCTCCGGTTCGTCGGGATGCCTTCTTGACGGATTTTTTCGTTACTTTCTTTGGCATGTCCTTTTGTTTGATGGCCGATGCTACTAAGGGCGCATACGCAATCTTACGATTGTGGCTCTGTAATTTTACTCTACGCGAACTAGGGGGTTGCCTCTCGGCGATAGGCAACCGACCAAGTCTCGGTCGGCGATCGCCGATGTTGCTACCTGCAACACCATCCAAATGTTGCGAGAAGTACTGCTCCGTCCCCAGCTCTTGGCCATTACTATACTATAAACGGCATGAATATGGTCTTTTTTCAGCCACGGAAAACACGGAATATCACGGAAATTTACTTCCGTTTATGTCCGTGTCTTCCGTGGCAAAAAGACCAATTTGCCCCCGTTTACGGTATAATGCTATTTCTTCGTCCAGTTGCAGATTTTGCACTTTGGGGAGAAAAAGCCGACTTTCTGTAGACCGCACCAGCCACATAAGCCTTGTTTTCTCCACTCATATCTCAATTCCTCCATACTCTTACCGCCTGCTCTACGCAGAATTTCCTTTTTTTCTTCGGTTTTGGCTATATCCAGCACTGTATAGCTGCCACCAATGCTGCCTTTTCCTACTGCATTGACATCGGCTCCTTTGGCAATAAGACACTCCAAAACCGCCGCATTGGGATTGCTACTAGCAGCGTCGTGTAGCGGTGTACGATTGCCTGCATCGAGGTCTCCTGTTGCATTGACATCAGCACCTTTGGAAATCAGGAGTTCCACGACCTTAACATTGGGATTGTCAGAAGAAGCCTCGTGTAGCGGCGTAGTGCAATATTCAGATTTCGCATTGACACGAGCACCGCGAGAAATGAGGTATTCTACGATTTCGACGTTGCGATTACGGGCGGCGTAGTGTAGCGGAGTCTTGCGCATCGCGTTTTTACCATCGTTTCGCGCGTTGACATTCGCACCTTTTTTCTCAACAAAATATTGCACATCCTCAATGGTTCCGCTTTTTACCACATCAAAAAAGTCCATGAAAGAAGAACAGTGTCTTTCTATCCGCTCCTGTTCCTCTCGATATTTTTTTAATTTGTGGTATCGTTCATCGCACTGGCCCGCCAATTCTGCGGTATTTTTATAACCATTCATTTTCCGAAACTGTTCGGCGAGCCTCTGCCAATCTTCTTCAGTTGAAGCCGTTTTCGTTGCTTCGCAGATTCGTTTATACCGGAACTTTAATGCTAATTGGTCACACTCTTTCGCTAATTCGGCTGCGTCCTTATAACCCATCATTTCCCGAAACGGACTGATAAGGACTTGATATTCGTCTTCAGTTGAAGCCTCATCCTTTAATTGTACCAACCGCTCATATCGCTCTTGCCGTTGCCTCTCTCGCTCCTCCGCCTCACGTCGCTCCCGTTCTTCTTTTTCTCGTTGACGACGTTCCTGCTCTATCCGTTCCTGTTCCTCTCGCTGTTCTTTGAGTACACGGTATTGCTCATCGCACTCCTCCGCTAATGCGGCAGTATCCTTATAACCATCCATCGCTCGGAGCTTTTTTGCAAGGTCAGGAAAATCTTTTTCCGACGCCCTGTTCTTTTCCGTAACCAAACGATCATATTGCGTTTGCCGCTCTTGTTCCTCCCGTTCTTCTTTCAGAACATGATATTGTTTCTCGCACTCGTCCGCTAATGCGGCAGTATCCTTATAACCATCCATCGCTCGGAACTTCTTGGCAAGGTCAGGAAAATCTTTTTCCGATGCTCTGTTCTTTTCCGTAACCAAACGATCATATTGCGTTTGCCGCTCTTGTTCCTCTCGTTGTTCTTTCAGAGCATGATATTGTTTCTCACATTCCTCGGCCAGTGCGGCGGTGTCCCTATAACCATTCATTGCATGAAACTCTTCGGCAAGCGGCAAACACTGCTGTTCCGTTGCTTGGTTCTTGCGATGAACCAGTCCATCATACTGTTCCTGCCGCAAGCGTTCTTTTATCTTTTCGTCGTATCCTTCTATTTTCGTGCGATATTCGTCATCGGCAAAGCGAACCGCCTTTTTGAAGTTGCCGAAATCAGCAATCGGCTTTTCGTAATCGCCAAGACTCTCTTCACTCGATACTTTCAGTTCCGCACACAATTTGCCGATGTATGCCGGAGCGTATTCGGGATCAATGTCCAATACCTTGTCGAAATAATCGTTCGCCTGCTTCCAATCGGAATCCTCCAAGAATAGATGTCCTCGCTTCATTAACGATTCCACGCCGGGCGCAACCGATTGTAGAGTTTTTGTCGCAGATGAACGCAACGGCATCTTTTTCGTCGCCGAAATATCCGCACCGCCGAGAGCATCGATGAACTCGCGACAACTTGCGAAGCGTTCGCCGCCGTCCTTTGCCAATGCCGTTAGCAGAGCAGCGTTGACATGTTCCGGCATTTTCGGAATCGGTTCCGGCGGGTCTTGCATCACGGCCATTCGCAGCATTCCCTCGTCGTCAATGTCGAACGGCAAATGACCGGCCAACAGTTCATACGCCGTTACCGCCAACGCATACTGATCCGTCGCCGCCGACTGCGGACGTGCCTTCCACTGCTCCGGGGCCATATAGGGACGAGTACCCGAAGTGTCAAACTTGACCTTGCCCATCGAAACACGAGACAACACACTGCGTATCTCCGACGCCAAGCCGAAGTCGATTATTTGTACACCCTGAATCGTTTTCGTTTCATCAAGTTCGATAAAAATGTTCGACGGCTTGATGTCCCGATGGATGATCCGTTTGCCGTGAGCATAATCCAACGCCTCTGCAACGGGACGCAATATTTGTAACACTTCATCGAGCAGCAACGGCGAACCGCGTCCGACCGTGCGTTTGACGTACTGGTCCAGCGTTTCGCCGTCCAGCCATTTCATGACGTGAAAGTAGCCGACACCCTGCTCCTCGTCGAGCGTCAATACCGGACAAATATGCTGATGGTGTAATTCGTGAATCTTCTGGAAGGACTCTCTGAGTTGCTCGACGGCATCGCCGAATTTTTGTACATCCGTCGGCACGAATTTCAGTACGACTTTTCGTGCCGCTTTGATTTCATCGGCGGCCCAGACGACGCCCATACCGCCGCGCCCGATCTCCTTGATAAGCCGGTACTTGCCCGACAAGGTCATACCCGGATCGAGGGAGACCATCGGCTCCTCGTCCAGTGGGGCGTGAGTTTTGAAAATATCGTCGGTCATGGTGTTTTTTACCGTGTTAGTTATTGTTGCCCAAGGTGGGTAGCCAACCTAGTTGTATCAGCATTTTGGTTTGGAGCGGGATTTTGAGATGCGTCTCTAAAGCACCGCCTTACCGTCCTCGGTAATTCGCAAGACTGATGGCAGATACCCATCGGCGGAAAGATAGATGGTGTGACCGTATTGAAGCGCCCAGCCCTCTCGCCATCCGATTTCCTTTGTTTCCTTTGCCCCAAGCGAAACTTGGAATGCCTTTTTTTCCTTCCCGTGTTCTGATTGAAATTCGGCTTGCAGGGAAATCGGTTTATCCGACGTGTTTTTCAGCGTGGCAACACGTCCACTTCTTGGAAGTAATGCTATCCGATGTGTTACTTGTATCGGTAGTTCAGGCTTTTGCATTGCTTTTCCAATCAGGTAACTTTTAAGGGTATCGATTTCTTTTTGATCAAGTCCGGCGCGAGCGCAAACGAGGTCAAAGAAATAATAGCCGAGCACTAAACATACCGACAACGCTAAAACAGCGAGCACCGAGCATGCGCCAATAACGCTAAGACAGCGTACAAACCTCCCGTGTTTTTCAGGTAGAGGCGGTATGGTTGCTTGGAATACGGCAGATGCTTGCTTCTGTGGCACATCATGTACGTCCAAAGATTTGTTGTTCGTGATAGATTCGTTGTTCATCATTGTTCTCCATACTATTACTATAAATGTAACTATTCAGCCGTCTGGTGTGCGTTAAGATTTCTGACGAAATTACGCAAATTGCGAGTTTTGGCGAAACCAAACCAAGGGGGTTGCAAAAAACGGGAAAACTTACATTTTGCCCATTTTAACGCGAAATCAAAAAACTCCAAGTGGCTGAAGTATTACCTGTATACCTGTAAATTTATTTTGCCTTGCCCACAGTATTTGCCCGGATTAGGGCATTCGGCGTTGATAACTTGGTCTCCCACCAGCCCTCCCTGCCCTCCAATGGTTTACGCTTGCGCCCGGTTCCGCAGCTTCTGGTCGATTGCCTTGAGGCTTGCCTCGATTTCCTTGTCCAAAGATTCCGACACGGCGGTTTCTTGCCCGTTGATGATCTTTTCAATATCTTCTGTGGAGACGGCATCCTCACCGCTGGTTTGCAGGTTCGTTGTTGAACTAACACGATCCAAGACCATCGACATGGCACTTTCCATCTGCGAAGTTCGAGCAAGCGTTTTTTCCAAGTCGGCTATGATTTCGTCCGTGTCGAACTCTTGGAAGGTATCGCGGATCGACTGGCTCATTGCTTTCATTCCCTTGGCGAACTCGCCGAAGAGTTTGGCCCGGTCGCGGGTTTGGATCAGCGTTTCGAAGTGCAATAGTTGGCTCTCAATCGCCCGGCGTTGATTGGTCGTCTGCGCAATCAGGCGACAAAGTTGGCGAAAATTAGCGGTGTCGCCCATTTTCTTGGCTTGCTGGGCCTTTCCCATATACTGCCGTTCATGTTGCATCAGTTTGGCAACCTGCTGTTTGTGTAACGAAAGGGAACGCTGAATGTTGATGTCCCGCTCAATCTCCCTTTGGCGCTTGGATTTGAATAGGTTTTTGAACATGGTCGCTTGCGTTGCGGAAAAATGTGAATAGCCGGGATTTTCAATGGTCAAAGTAGCGGAAATGCCTCCGCCCGCATGGACTCGGTTTTGTTGCAACGATAAACAAGGAGACATCAATCTCGCGCCTTGCTGGATACAATGCGACAGGGCAAGAAAAGAGGCGTGGGCCTCAATCGACACCCAAGCCTCGCCAAAGGCTGTAAACCGACTTCAGCCGCACACCCCAAGGAGGGGCGCCGGTCATGAAGCTACGTTTACATTAAATTTTGGCGAAATTTGGGTGTGTAGCCTGACGCTTGCGCGTTATCCGATTGTCTTGTTTATAAACGGTTGCTATGAATTCATGTGTGGCTTTTTTAAAGTCAGGAGTTACAGCAGTATGGATTGGGAAACTCTCGGAAAACCAGAAAGTCCACCTTATTCTACACTGAAACAACAGAAAAAAATACTCCCCTGTAAACTAAAATATCCCCCTATCCCCCGTTTCCCGTCCCCCCGCGGAATGATTTTGGCTGCACGTGTTACGTCTGTTCTTGGATTGCGGGTCAGTCGGGCTATGATACCGCCTTGGGCTGAAGGTCCTGTTTGAATGAAAAAACGCACTTGCGGACGGACTCACGACAAATCGCCGTTAAGGTCGGTTTCAGCGAGTTGAGGGCGACTTTGTTTGCAAGGTCGAGGTACTATGCCACTGGCCCTCCGTTGCAAATAAAGTGGCGTTTTTGATTCGGAGGTGCCGTGTCAATTTTTCCTCTCGACCGTCTTTGAAAAGTGGTGTGTCCGGCGCACCACTTCTTTGGCAGTGACGGCGGGACCAATGGGCGACGTCGGCCAAGGGCAGGAGGGCGATTGCAAAGCACAAATCCGCGTCGTTTTTCTGAAACTGTGTCTGGTAAGGCGTCAGGTTCCCTTTGCCCTCCAGAGGGAGGCTTGGCCGGGAGGACCCGCGAATTGATT
>Ga0099364_10007363_pt1 | contig 15729 bp, 11 predicted proteins | sample TergutTh196P3_FD_73070 | JGI IMG/M metagenome (GOLD analysis project Ga0099364, IMG submission 73070) | Microcerotermes parvus P3 segment gut microbial communities from Pointe-Noire, Republic of the Congo - Th196 P3 | ecosystem: Host-associated > Arthropoda: Insects > Digestive system > Gut ...
TCTTTGAAAGATTTCCACAAGACTTCGATTTTCGTGAGTTGACAGGTTCATATCCCGGACATTTCTGTCCGAACTACGAGAAAGCCGTCATGGTTGGTTTCGGAGCTGTTCGCCAAGAAGCCATGGACAGGCTCGAAGTGCTTAGAAAGAACACAACGGCTGATAATATACGCAGTGACCTCTTCTATCGCGCAGTCATAAAGACATGCGATGCAATCATTCTGATGAGTAAAAGATATGCTGAAGGCTGCCGTGAAAAGGCTAAAACCGCTACGCCTGAACGTAGTGCAGAGCTTTTGAAAATGGCTGATTCATGCGACTGGATCATGGAAAATCCCGCCAGAAACTTATGGGAAGGCATTCAGGCGCTTCTGTTCTATCAGAACCTCATTACGGCTGATGGGACTCACTGGGCAGACTCTCCGGCTCTCATAGACAGTTTTCTCGGTAAACTGCTGGAAAACGATATTGCAACAGGAACGCTGACAAAAGAAGAAGCACAGGATCTCTGCGATGCGCTTTTGCTCCAAATCGGTAATCAAATCATTATGTTCCCGAAACCGAATAACGATATGCTTATCGAAGCTCATAAGAATGGGAAAACGTTCTTTGATCTCCAAGGTGGAATGCAAAACATCGCTGCCGGTATGCTCATCACAGTAGGAGGCATGAAGACAGACGGATCGGGCGATTATAATCTGGCGACTGAGATGATACTGTTAGCTTATTACCGTCTGCGTGTTGCCGAACCCAGCTTAGCGCTGCGTATTAACGAACATACCCCGGACCGCATTTGGGAGCTTGGCATAGCATGTAGCAAGCGTAATGGCGGCATGCCTCAGTTCAACAACGATGAGGTCGTTATTAAAGCAATGGTCGATAAAGGCATTGCTTTGGAAGATGCACGTAGATATGGCGTTTTCGGATGCGTCGAACCGGGAGTCGCGGGTAAGGAATGGTCCATGGCGGCAAACTGCGGCGCATTTGGATATGGCATGAATAGCTTATTAAATCTGCTAAACTTCTGCATTCATGGAAATGTCAATCCAATGACGGGCGAGGTTGGACAACGCCCATGCAAGAAACTTTATGAGTATGAGTCTTTTGAGGAGTTCAAAGATGAGTATGAGAATCAAATCAAAGCCAGCATTGACCTGGGTGCCAGAAACATTCACTTTGCAACCCTTATATTTGACCACGCTTGGCCGTGCATATCAGCATCAGTGATGCTTGATGGTTGCATGGAGTCAGGTAAGGATGTGACATGGGGTGGAGCAAAATACAATGGTCATGGTCATATGATAAATGCCGTCGCGACCATCGCTGACAGCATGATGTCTATAAAGAAACTCTGCTTTGACGATAAAACCGTTTCAACGCAGGAGCTATATGATGCAGTATGCGCAAACTGGGAAGGGCATGAAATGCTCCGCCAGAGGATTTTAAATGAAGTACCGTTTTATGGCAATGACCTCGAGGAGCCTGATGCATTGGCGACATGGACAACAGACCTTGCAGCTAGTTATTGCAATTCGCGTCCGGGACCGCTAAATGGTCACTTGAATACAGGGGCTCTCGATCTATATTGGGTTGGCGGAGGAAAGCGTACATGGGCAACACCGGATGGCAGAAGAACAGGGGAGACGTTGTCGCCATCAAGCGATCCGCGCCAGGATGCTGTTAAAAACGGGCCGCTTTCATATGTCAAGAGCGTTTCAAAACTACCTTGGGATAAGCTTAGATGTGGAGGCGCTATTAATCTGCGATTCGATGCGAATTCTGTACGCGGTGAAGAGACCACTCCAAAAGTAAGAGAGCTAATTGAGTCTTACTTCTCGATGGGTGGCCTCCAGTTCCATTTCACTGTTGCTGACACTTCCGTCATGCGAGCCGCGCAGAAGAATCCGCAGGACTACCAGGACTTGATCGTGCGTATCGCCGGTTTCTCAGCATACTTCACGCATCTTCCGTTTGATGACCAGGAGAACTACATCGCCAGATACGAAATTCAGGTGTAGTACAATTATGTCATCCTGAACGCAGTGAAGGATCTAAGAATGACACTTTTACAAGGGTCTCGGATTATCCGAGACCCTTGGCTTATCAGGGGTGCGATTTATATCGCATCAAATGCGATATAGCTGTCATTTCTCACTCCATTAGAGTAATACGCATGAATTGCAACCTCAAACTCAAAAGTCTCAATCGAAGGAATGAGGTCAATGATATAATCATTTGCTTGAGCTTTCTCAGGTATCCACATTGCATTATGCCACAATGCGCCTCTTAGCGGGACAAACAGCAGCTTACCCGTCATCAAAAATGCTGTTTCAATGCTCCCGTCTTCTCTTGCACATGCATTCTCAAACTGCTTGATCTCATCAAAACGAAAACGCAGTGTCGTTCGACCACGACCTCTGATTCTTAACAAATCCGGTTGTTGGATGCGATATTCCAGTCCTTCCGGCCATGATGAGAGTTGTTTGTTATCAATTAGGAACTCAAGAGGGATTACTCTTTCATTACCGGATGAGACATGATGTAGACGCAGATACCAAGCTCCCGAATCTTGTAATATGTTAATCGTGACTTCACTCATAACTGTTATTATTCCTTTCAATAGGGAGATATTTCATTCAGAAATGCGGTGCAATATAGCCATTGAGCTGCCGACAATGCACTCATTGCTGTAAACCCATTAATATCAAGACGTGAGCCATCTTCAGGGAAGAAGAATGGCGGCTCATTAGTAGCACCATAATCAACATATCCCCGCATCAGCTTTGCAGCTAATTCACGATACCCTGACTTGTACAAACCCGGAAGGATTATCACTTGTGAGAATCCCATAATCATACCCGGTTTATCCGTCTTTGGCTCAGAGCGCAGACCATATTGCGCTGCATACATGTTCTCCAAATCATCAGCCATCTTATCAGCGATGTCTTTTGGCAGCCTTTCAGCGAGCATAAAGGGAAAATACGCCTCAAGCGAGTCAAACTCGACTACTTCGTGGAGCCCTGAGAGCATCGCAATGAACCGCTCGCCGTTCCAGAAGTCGCTATATAGTTTCTCGAGCAAATGTTGTGATTTGTCCATCCAGTCTGCTGCATCAGGCATTCCGAGGCGTTCCGTGATTTTTCCCAATGCTTCTGCCAGAAGCGCCACATAGCATATGATATCAGGAGTCTCCACAGGGACTCCTTTTTTGAACATTTGGGAGAAATCAAATCCGCTCTCGCATCCATGGTTATACTGTGGGACTCCGTCATTGTCCGTGTCTCTAAGTGTTGTCCAGAATTTATATAGCTTTTCCAAGCCCGGATACATTTTCTCACAATGTTCTTTCGTTATGGCTTGTCGAAAACGGTCAAGGATTATTAACGCTCCATAGCCATGAATCGGTGGTTTCGTAGCTGTAATGTTGATGCTGTCCTCGGTCATCAAGTCCGGCAGCTCGCCATATTCATCTTGGTTTGGAAACATATTCATTAGCGTTTGAACTGCGATATCAACATCAGATATTGCTATTGCATGATAGACTTGATGCCAAGAAAAGCAATTGCGCTCAGGTGGTTTCGTGAACCGAATCATAGGCTCTTTGATATAGCCGTTTGGCTCGGCACGGCTCTCCCATATGAGCCTGATTGCTTTGTCCTTCATGCTTTCATACTTTGGTTCGACTTGCGGATAAATCCCCCGCCACTCGTCATATGTCATAAACAACGCTCCATTTCGGAATTGATATGTACATTATATTTGATATTATATATAGATTGCAAGAGGAGAAGGATTAGCAGGCACCAAATTCCCTTGACAAACCATAAAATCAGGGTATAATTATTACTAATCACGATTTGTATAATCGTAATTAGTAGATTGAGGTAAGTTGAATGTTTATTGGGCGTGAGCAGGAGCTTCGATTCTTCAATGATAAATATAAATCTCCCGGCGGGCAACTGATAGTGCTATATGGACGGCGGCGTATCGGGAAGACGGAAACATTACATATGTTCTGCGAAGGTAAACCACATGTGTTCTATTCATGCCGTGAATTATCCGATGAGAAGCAGCTAATGTCATTCTCTCAGCGTATACTTAAAGCAGGCAGTCCGGCAGCTCAGTATATTGATGTCTTTCAGGATTGGGAATCGGCTTTCAGTGGAATATTGGAACTGCCGACCGGAGGAGCGAAGAAACTCTTAGTTATCGATGAGTTCCCCTATATGTGTAAGGGTAATTCAACAATACCATCCGTTTTGCAAATATTATGGGACGAGCAGCTTAAGAACCAAGACATAATGATTGTCTTATGCGGCAGTTCTATGAGTTTTATTGAAAAGAAAATCCTTTCGGAAAAGAATCCCTTGTATGGACGCACAACCGGGATTTACAAGATGACCGATCTCCCATATGAAGACGCTGTGGAATTTTTCCCAGGCTATTCTGATGAAGATAAAATGATGGCATATTCTATATTGGGAGGAATTCCGCATTATTTACAGCAGTTTTCTCCTGCACTTTCTCTACGTGAGAACATCATTGGAAATGTGCTGACTAAGGGATGTATTCTATACAGCGAGGTGGAGTTTCTAATACGTCAGGAGTTGCGTGAACCTGCTTTGTATAACACGGTTATTGAAACCATCGCACTCGGAAACACACAACTTAACGAGATATACTTGAAGACACAGATAGAAAAATCAAAGATAAGTGTTTATCTCAAGAATCTTATTGAGCTGGAAATTCTTGAGCGTGAGTTTTCAGTCCTATCTGAAAGAGGTACAACATCAAGCGGCAAGGAGCAAGCAGCATCAACACGGGGACTGTATCGCTTAACCGACAACTTCTTTCGTTTCTGGTACAGTTTCGTTTTACCCAATATATCCGATTTAGAAACCGGAGACGCTCATGGCGTATTCACTTACGCAATTGAGCCCCACCTTAACAGTTTCGCATCTCCTGTATTCGAAAGAATATGTAGAGAATACCTACGAAGGAAAAACCGATTGGGCGAACTGCCATTTCGGATTTCGAAGCTGGGAAGATGGTGGGGGAAGATCAACAAAAACTCAATTACAGACAGCGGAAAAGATAAAACAATCGCTTTAGAATCTGAGATAGACATTGTTGCTCTTGATGCCAAATCAAAGCATTTCATACTCGGTGAGTGTAAGTACCGCAATACCCAAACTGATGTATCTGACCTAAACCGGTTGAAAGAAAAATCAATAGTTACAGCTAAAGACGCGAACATAACGTATGCATTGTTTTCAAAATCCGGTTTCACAAAACGATTAACAGAGCTTGTAAAATCGGACGAATCGGTATTGTTGTATACTCTCTCAGACATTATGAATGAGCCGTGATACGAGTAAGAGCATATTGATTATCACGAAAAGACAAGTTTAAAAAGCTCGAAATTGCACGAAAGGACACCAATAATTTGCTCAAGATTGCACGAAAGAACGCGAATAATAGCATCAATATGAAAAAACCAATATCTTTTATGTCATTATTTATAGTAGCTTTGCTCTTGTGCTCATGTGAGTACAAGAGTATTCTACCGACGGAAACCAATGCGCTCTCTCATTATCCAATTCTGATTCCAACTGAAACTATGGTGTTTATATCGGAAAAGAGAGACAATGAGTACTACCTACGTGAAAGCCTGGATGTTTTTGGTTGTTTCAACAGAACAACTGGTGGTTTAATCTTAGCGGATGTGAATTTTGATGGGAGGAAAGACATTCTTGTTTCACAAGGCCTTTTTGGAACACAAGCGCTTGTAAGATTCGCATGTTTTCTTGGTTGCGAGGAAACTTATGAGTTGAACGAAAGTTTCTCAAACATCTCAAACCCGGCACTGGATACAGAGAATCGGAAGATTCTCAGTACATGGCGAAACTGGGCAGCTTCACATAGTTGGGCTATGTACTCGTATGAAAATGGAGAATTCATTGAAACAATCCGTTTGACATCACAACCTGAAGAAATTGGACCGGAAACAACCTATGAAATATTTGTGTGGCAATACATTATTGAGATATTAACGAATGGTTCCGATGGTGAAAACGTTGAAACTGAAGTATTCTTGACGATGTTATATAGCAATCAGTGATGTTTCAATGATTCACCAGTTTTCTGAAGCTAGTTTTTCGTGCAATTCCTTGAGCCTGTTCTGGCGATCCTTATAGTCAGGCAGTATGCTCTCCACTATGTTCCAGAATCGGTCAGAATGATTTAGCTCTGTCAGGTGGGATAGTTCGTGAACGATGATATACTCTATTAAGTCATCATCTGCCATTATCAGTCTCCATGAGAAGCAGATGCGTTTTGAAGCGGAACAACTACCCCAACGAGACCTTGCATCCGTAATCTTGACTGATTGCGGATATGCTGACATTTTCTGTGCGATTTCCATCGTTCGAATGAGTATGTCTCTCTTTGCAACCATCTTGTAGATGTCAATGCAGCATGACTTAATCTGTTCATGTGATAATCCCTGAGGCATATAAAAACAATCATCGTCAAAGCCTATGTAGTCGCCTTCTCGTGCTACAATCGGATATAGATTGCCGCGATATAGGACTTCACTGTCATAATCGAGCGTAAAGCTGTCGCGCTGAGAGGTACGCTCGTTCATAATAGCCAGTTTTTCTTCAATCCATTTTTCTTTTGAAACGACAAATTGATCTATTATATGCTTTGGCATTTTTAATGGAGCGCGGACTTCAACGCAACCGTCACGCACATATAGCGCGACGGTTTTGCGTTTCGATCTGTTTAAGGTGTAATCAATCATACTTAGTACTCTTAACCTTGTACTATTCTCTAAGGAAAAACTCGTCATACAGAGCGCGGACTGCTTTTTTGGCATCATCGCCCCGGACAGCAAAAAACATGCTGACCTCAGAACATCCTTGCGAAATCATCTCAATGTTCACCCCGGATCGGCTTAATGCACCGGCAGCACGTGCCGCAACTCCAACAGAATGCGACATACCTTCTCCGGCAACAGTAATCATCGCCAGATCGTGATCGAATGACGCATCATCCACACCGAGCTCTGTCTTGAGCCGCGCCAGAATTCTTACTTTGCTTGCTTCCGAAAGCTGTGCCTGTTTAAAGACGACAGACAGATTGTCGATACCTGTTGGCGTATGCTCATATGAAATGTTTTCCTCTTCAATGATTTGCAATACTTTACGCCCAAAACCTATTTCACGGTTCATTAGGTACTTGCTGACATAGAGGCAACAGAAATCTCCATCGTTTGCGACCCCGACAACCTGTGCATCGTCGTTGCTGACTCGCTTTGACACAATTCGCGTACCGGGGCAAGAGGGATTATGCACGCTGCGGATATTGACAGGGATGCCTCGCTTGAATACCGGCAATAACGCTTCTTCCTGGTATATCTCAAACCCGGCGCTTGATAATTCGCGCATTTCGCTGTAGGTGATTTCAAAGATCGGTACGGGGTTATATACGACTTTTGGGTGCGCACTGTAGACATATTCTGTATCCGTGAAGTTCTCGTAAATATCTGCGGACACTGCCGCTGCCAGTATTGCTCCTGTGATATCAGACCCTCCGCGTGGGAATGTCACAATGTCGCCGTCTTTTGTCGTTCCAAAGAATCCGGGGAATATGATTAATCCGGAGAGTTTTCCCAGAGATGCTGCCAAAGCATTGTATGACTCATCAAGGAGACGAGCGTTGCCAAATTCATCGGTCAAGCGCATTCCGGCTTCGCCCGGGTTGATGTATTGCGCAGTGTGTCCGATTTTGTTAAGGTATGCTGCTACGATTTTGGCGTTTGTGTCTTCTCCTGCTGCTTTTAGTTTGTCGGTGAACTTTGCCGGGTTTGACTTATCGAAGTCGAGCAGAGATATGAGGCTTTCTCTAACCTTTGGTAACTCGTCGGGAATCTCTAAACCTTCTGCAATATCTGTGTAACGCGATATTACTGCTTCGATTTCGGGTTTTCCGTCTTGTCCCGATAATACCGCCTGTGCTGTTGCGATGAGCAGGTCAGTGACTTTTATGTCGTCATCAGATCGTTTTCCCGGTGCTGATACTACGACGATTCGTCGCTCAGCATCGGACAGGACTATGTCGCAGACTTTTTTGATCTGCGCGGCATCCGCAAGTGATGTGCCGCCGAATTTGCATACTTTCATAATTATCTCCTTTTCTTTTTCGCGTTTCATTAAAAACACCCTGCCGTTTTATCATCGGCAAGGTGTGCAATAGCCTCTTTTCACTCCCCTACCAACGACTTTTGAGCTAACGTTGTCGTCGGCAGGTTTGCTGACTACAAACGTTAACTTTTCATGGTAGTAGTGGTGTTTATATGTTGACGCTGCATGATGGATTTCCTTTCGTAGCTTTCATATTCGCTAACTGGGAGTGAGTCTATCATAGCTTGGAATAAAAATCAATAGTAAATTTTACAAAAATTAATAAATGTGATAGACTGCATAAAAACCCATATATTAAAGGAGGCATTAGCATGTCCAAAGTAATAGACACATTTTTAGACATTGAACCAATCGATTATACTAACCTTGGACTAAAGAAAGACTCGTTAAAAGGCGAAGTAGCAGTGGTCACGGGAAGCACAAGCAACGTTGGCCTTGGGTATGTGCGCGCAATCGCATGGGCAGGCGGAAAGGTTGTTGTATCAGGGAACAACGAAAAAGCAGGCGCCGAAATTGTCAGAGTGATAGATGCGGAAAACTCTCCCGGTACAGCGATTTTTGTTAAATGCGACGTGTCAAAAGCAGATGATGTTGACAACCTCGCGAAAACATCAATTGAGAGGTTCGGTAAAGTCGATATCTTAATTAACAATGCAATGAACCTTGCGCTCAACGGCCCTGTATTAGGTACCCCAATAAGCGATCTCGAAGAAGCATTTGCCATATCCGGACGCGGGGTGATGATGACAATACAAGCGTTCGTACCGGCTATGCTTGAGCGCAAACACGGAGTCGTAATGTATAGCACGACTCAGTTTCATTATAGCCCACCGATGATTGGTGGAGCTATGTACTGCGCAGGTAAATCGACTGCAACATCAATTACTATGTCGCTTGCTAACGAAGTCGGTCCGTACAGCGAGAATGGAGTCGGAGTGTTTTGCATGATTCCTGCCGGGGTTATGCGCCCGGGAGTGGCAAGAACTATCGTTTCTCCCGATGGCAGGGATCTGAATGCGCCTTCTGATGCGCCTCGCTTTGGAATGCCCGGTTTCGGGGGTCCGATCCCTCCGGAAGCAGGTGGTGCTGCGTTGATCTATTGCATATTAAATGTTGATAAGCTGCATTGTTCCGGAATCAGCGTCACGGATGCATTTGATGCCATGGACTACCCATATCCTGCTCCTGACACATGGAGAAAAAACGAGATGCGGCGGCTTACTGACAATGAACTGACCTTAGTGTTCAGAAATATGGGCCCCGGGTTTATGTAAAGAATGTGTTTAGAGAAACCACAGAAAACGTGTCATGCTGAAGTCCTCAATAGCTGTCATTCTGAGCTTTAGCGAAGAATCTTACTCTATAAGGTTCAGTAATACCAATGGTTAAGATCCTTCACTACGTTCAGGATGACAAACATTGGAACTTTTCAACAAGCGTGTTTTGAGCTCTAGATACTGACAGATCAGAACAGATACAGAAGGAGGATTCATTATGGGAAAACTATTGAATTTTGGCGGATTTATGAGCGGGCAAATCTTCCAGTTGGGATACATTGTCCCGGATATCGATGAATCAATCAAGTTCTATGCGGAAGCAATGCGAATCGGACCGTTCACATTAAATCGCGGCTTTAAAGCTCCGGACGGATGGTACAGAGGAAACACGGAAATGCCGGAGTTGTCCATAGCACATGCATACTCGGGGCGATTGTTTATTGAACTGATCCAGCAACATGATGATACTCCATCCGTATATAAAGAACATCTCGATAAACTCGGATATGGATTACATCATTTTGGAATCGCCGTCGCTCCGGAAGAGTATGACAAAACACTTGAACACTACTACAGCCTGGGATTTGAAAATGTTTTTACCGATCAGCTCCCCGGCGATGTTAGGATTCGCTATATAGGACCGAAAAGCACGGACTCTCTCGAGAAACTACGAGAAAAAGCAGGTGTTTGCTACTTTGAATGTGTCGAGGTCAAGGACAGCGAAGCCGCATTTTTCTCGGGAATGATAGAAGCAGCGGAAAACTGGGATGGAACGACGTTGCTGCGAGCAAGATAAGTAATGCCGGGTGACTCCGATGAGTCACCCTTTGCTATCGTCAAAGAGCAGGGCGATGTGGACAAGTGAGACTGATGAAAAATGTCGTTCTAAGATCCTTCGCCAATGTCATTCTGAGTGAAACGAAGAATCTTACTCTAGAAGGTTCAGCAATACCAATGGTTAAGATCCTTCACTTCGTTCAGGATGACAAACCTTGGGGTTTTCAGCAGTCTCTGGGTAGTTTGCAGCGACATTCATCGCGGAAAGGAAAGGTCACGATTATGTCAAATGAATCAAAACTAAAAAACGCGGAAATATTCATCAGTATGCTTAACATATTCGGGGTTGAGCGAATCTTCCTAAATCCCGGATTTGAGTACATTGATGTGCTGTCAAGTATTGCAGGTGCGCGAGTTAATGGTGAAAAAGCACCGCAGCTTGTTTTGTGTTTAGATGAATCTGTTGCCGCGTCTGCTGCATATGGTAACTACATGGTAACAGGGAAACCACAAGTTGTGATGGTGCATTCAGAGCTGGGGAGTTTGCAATTGGGTGGAAACTTACAAAACTTACAATGGGGTCGAGTTCCAACAATAATACTCGCCGCATATCAAGAAATAGATTCACAGCGAACTCTATGGAACGGGCAGCCATATGATCAAGGCAGCATAGTTCGCAACAGCGTAAAATATGATCGCAAACTCAGTGGAGATGAAGACTTACAAGAAGTCTTGTCAGAAGCGTTTCAAGTTGCATGTACAGAACCAACAGGACCCATATACATCACATTCCCGATGAGATACCTATATGGAGAATATATCTCTTCTCCGGTAAACGACAACGTAACATCAAACGAAGAAAGCAGCGCATTATTACCGCAAACAATTGTCGCTGAGACATTTAACGAGGCGATGAGTATAAAAGATATGTCACGATTGAGCGAAATTGCTGATATCCTATTAACTGCAAAGAATCCGCTTATAGTAAGCGGAAACGCTGGGCGATACCCCGTAAATGTCGCAGCTCTAACGAGCCTTGCCGAGACAATTTGCTCACAGGTGCTCACCGGGTATAGTTGGATGAACTTCCCCTCAAATCATCCATTATGTGTTGGCATTGAGCAGATAGGAGGCAGCCGCAAGAGAGACGCAGGATACGACAATGCGGATGTGATATTGGCGATCGACTATGCGATGCCATATGTTGGTAGCTCGCCTCCTCCAAAGCCGGAAACAAAAATACTCCACATTGATGTTGATCCCCTGACCCAAGGTCGCCTTTTATGGGGGAGAGGAGCAGATATTTTCATTAAAGCAGACTCACGTGCAGCAATACCTGCTCTTGAGAACCTCCTGAAAGAGCGGATAACCACAGAGAAAAAAGTTGAACTTGATGAACGCTTTCGACTTATTAGCGAACAAAACGAAACAATTCGCAGCAGTTGGTATGATGTTGCACTAAAGCAAGCGAATAACGACCCGATATCTCCGGATTATCTCTGTCATTGCATAAACAGTGTGATTGACGAAGATACTATCATCGTCAATCACACTCTTAGCCATTGTGCGTCTGTTACTGAGCAGATCATTCGCACTAAACCGGGGACTTGGTTTGGATGTCCATCAGGCGCAATAGGCTGGGCTCCGGGGGCTGCTCTTGGCGCAGCATCCGCTTCTGGTGGTAGACCCGTCGTAGCCATCATGTCTGATGGTGGGTTCGTCTGGGGCTGCCCAACGTCTGTGTTATGGTCGTCAGCTAACTATCGATTCCCATTCCTTGCGGTTATCTGTAATAACAACGGATATGGCGCAATTCGTTCGCCTCAATTGCAAATGCTGGGGAATCCTGATCCCGGTGAGTTGTTTTTGGCAGAGTCGGCAGTCGAGTTTTCTCCGGATTATGCTCTAATAGCCCAAGGTGCAGGTGCTTTTGGCCGAAAAGTAACAAAATCTGAGGATATTCTACCTGCACTCAAGGATGCGCTCGATTCGGTGCGAAATGGAAAACCGGCAGTACTCGATGTGATTCTGGGATCGATGTGATACTTGGATTATTGATGTCAGCCGTATGCATTCCCCGCAACTCTTGTGTTTGGGAGGATAATGCGGCTGATTATTGCCGACACCTCTGCGCGGCTGATATTGCTATTCGGAGTAAATGTACCCGAATCATCGTTTCCTGTCAGTACACCGGCTCTGTAAAGCAGGAAAATGTAACTATAATAAGGAGTGTTTTGGCTCACATCAGGCAGTGAGTTGACTTCATTTTGCTCCTCAAGCTCGTCTGCGGGTAAAGCATTAGAAAAGATATACGCGACTTCACCACGAGTAGCTGCTCTGTCATAATTTGAAAATTCGTTTGCTTGAATGATGCCATGACTTGAAGCGTAATCAACATATGTCTGATACCATGGGTTCGTATCTGAAAAGCTCTCACTACCGGTCGAATATCTACTGTGAATGCGAGCGGCAACGGTAATAGCCTCCGCGACAAGCATATTCCCGTTCGGCAAAAAGACATTGCCATCATAACCATTCATTAAGCCATATTCATATGCTCGGGCGATAGCTCTCTGGTTATTATTACCATACCACATATCTTCATCCACATCGGTGAGCAATCCCGCAGTGTAAGTTCTTATTATATTGAAATTACCCATCGATGGTGTACCTGTACCGGCATTCGGTTGTTCAGGTAGCGTTGTTTCAATATCGGTTACGACTAAAGCATACTGTATCCCCATACCGTCGCACTGTGGATTTGTCGCTATGTAATCATCATCGAGGGCAGGGTTAACTTCGACTGAACCGGTATCTGAACCAATATGCGCTTGCCAAGCTGAGAACCCCGCATCTTCTAGTATGTTTCTTGGCCTATGGTCATAGAATGTCGCGCTTCTACCCGCAATATAGTAGCAGTTATTGCTCATTACAGGACTACCATCAAGCGCGGACATTCCCCCAAGCTCGTCAGCGTAACGAATCTCGATCATTGGAAAATCGTATCCGGCAGGCTGGCTTACAACATTATTTCGGATTGTGGGATTGCTGTTGGCGGGGCGCCCTGCATAATCTTCCCAGTCCTGATATGTAAGGCCAAAATATATTGCGCTGTGATAATCCCTGTTTGTAACAGCGTTCACTATCGTGTTGTTGTAAACCTGTGCATCTTTTGAACCATATAGTCCAATGCCTTCCCATCCTGTATCGATAATCAGATTGTTTCGCACGATACCACGAATGTTTTCGTAGTATTGCGAGTTAGACGACAAATCGAAAAACTCAGGGCTGGTATCAAATCCAACCATGATTCCGGCACCATGCGCTCTTTCGATTCTGTTGTTTTCTACCAAGACATCAGTAGCACCGCCTTTGGCATAAACCGCATTTGAGCAGATGTCATGTATGTAATTATTTCGGACAATCATATTATCTCCGTTTACATTGTCGATTCCTTCGGCATTATCTTCGCCATTTTGAGGTCTTCCCGCAAACGTTTGCCCGGAGTTGTATATTTCGTTGTATTGAATAGTAATGTTATTGCAATTTGGTTTGATTTTTATGACATCACGCTTAGAATCATGTAAAATGCAGTCTTCGATTACTATATTTGATGCTCCTGCGCGATCTGACGGATCTCCCCAGTCCCACTTCGTCTCCATGCAAACGGCATAAAATCCTCCGATCACTTCAACACCTTGCAATTTCCCACCGGACGAATCGACATCGAAGTATACGCCTGAGTCTTCGTCATTCCCCGAATCATATGTCGTCAGGTCGATTATTGCCCATTCACCTTTTGCAGACTTGATTGTGATGTTCGGAGTGCGGACACGAACATTCATCCCTTCGCGGTATGTTCCGCTGCGTAGTATTATCGTGGCTCCGGGACTCGCTGACTCCAGCGCTGTGTTAATGCTCCGATATGGAGCGTTAAACGTACCGGTTGCAGTTTGATCGTTACCACTTGGAGATACATAAATACCTCCCGCCGGGTCGTCCGCTGTGTTTGCGCGCGGTCCGACGTTTACATACGCATTTTGAGAATCATTACCACCCCCGGCAATGACCGGCACTGTTGATGCTGAAAGCAAAGTAATTGCTAAAGCTATTGCTGACAGAATCGAGAAAAATCTCTTGCTTGTTTTTGACATGTCTAACCTCTCCTTTTTTCTAGTTTATTTTGTTGTTTATCTCACTGATGAGTTTGTCTGATGAGTTTGAAAAAGTATACCACAATATCTTAACAAAATATATATGAAACTTATTTTTTTAGATACAAATATGATACGGTTTTCAAACAAACATGATACGATTATGATTTAAGATACAGAAAAATCGAAACGAAAACGGAGAGAGCGATCATGGAATCATATTGTATCGAGAAAAATTCATTGACAGCTAAACAACGGAGGATACTCTCTGCAATTGCATTCGCGTTCATAATTACGATGACTCTCATCAGCTTTACGCTTATGCTGATAGGCTACTCCGGTATGAACATCGTGTTTTGCATTTCATTGGTCTTATCAGCTGCGATAACGACTCACATAATTCTACGCAGTTTACAGACCAGTGCCAGGTATGCAAAAGTTGCTAAAATTCTACAACGTTGTTTTGTTATTTGCATACTTGTCAGTATATGCGGTTTTTTGACTTTGCAAGGACTAATTCTTTCAGGCAGCTTCACTGAAGAAGCAGAAGTCGATTGCATAATAGTTTTGGGAGCAGGGATTTTTGGCGAGACACCAAGCAGAATTCTTGTTTCCCGGCTTGACTCTGCACTAGAATATGCAAGAACTCGAAACGTTCCTATCATCGTTTCAGGCGGGCAAGGACCCGGGGAGTCGATCACGGAAGCCGAGGCTATGTATAGATACTTGAAGAGTAGTGGTGTTGATGAGACTTTGATATATAAAGAAGGCGAGTCTACCAGCACGTGGGAGAACCTCGCCTACTCATATTTAGTAATGGAAGATATGGGTATTGACACGGAAAATGCGAAGATTGCCATAGTAACAAATGAGTTCCATCTTTTTAGAGCTAAACATATCGCATGGACAATGGGTCTCGATGCAATAGGTGTCGCTGCGCAGACACCATACCCAAGCTTGCGTGTGCTTTATCATTTCAGAGAAGCCGCCGCCATACTAAATAGTTTTCTGTTTTGCAGAGCCTGATAGTACACTATGCATCTGCTGCCGGTTTATAATCCGCGTTGCAGGGGTTGAAAATCTCAACCCCTGCATTTCTCCTGCGTTTCTCCTGTGTTCTTTATCCCTATACCGGCGAAGGTATGTCTCTCGTCATTTCCATAAAGCGCATCAGGAGCGTCGCCGCTTCCGCGCGTGTCGCCGTGCCTGTCGGTGCAAGCTCCGTATCCGTGCGTCCCCTTACGAGGCCTTCTGCCACCGCCCATGACATCGCATCGGCCGCCCAGTCAGCCACGTCGCCCATGTCGCTGTATT
>Ga0099364_10007364_pt1 | contig 15727 bp, 12 predicted proteins | sample TergutTh196P3_FD_73070 | JGI IMG/M metagenome (GOLD analysis project Ga0099364, IMG submission 73070) | Microcerotermes parvus P3 segment gut microbial communities from Pointe-Noire, Republic of the Congo - Th196 P3 | ecosystem: Host-associated > Arthropoda: Insects > Digestive system > Gut ...
GAGCCTTCTTGGTGGTGATCAGGAGAACGCCGCCGGTAGCCCGTGTGCCGTAAATAGCGCCTGCCGAAGCATCCTTCAGGAAGTCTATCATCTGAATTTCTTCCGGTGAAATGGTGCGGATATCGCCACCCGGCATCCCATCAATAACGACTAAGATGTCGCGTGATGCGCTATACGAAGCCATACCACGCATCTGGTAGGTGTTACCTGTGTTGGGACTTGCCGTTCCCGACATCATCAGACCGGCCACTTTTCCCTGCAGGGCGGTAGCAATAGTCCCTCCTCCGACACCCACCGGCAAATCTTTCGCCGTCAACGAGGTGATAGAACTCGTCACCTGCCTCCTTTGCATGGTACCATACCCTATGACAACGACTTCATCGATCATTTGGGCGTCCTCACGCATCGTAACGTTAATCACCCTTTGATTGCCAACCGGAATCTCCTGTGTGATATAACCGATAAACGAAAAAACCAAAACAGCGTCACTACCAGGCGCTTCGAGCGTATAGGCTCCTTCGGCATTTGTTCCGGTACCCCTTGTAGTGCCCTTTACAACAATGTTCACACCCGGTAACGGCCCGCTATTGTCGGAAACCGTTCCGGTCACAGTAATCGTTTGCGCATGCAATGATTGCGATAAGGCGAATATACCTAACACGCTGATACACAAACAAAACAGAAAGGAATTAACCTTCCTTTCCAGTTTTTCTTTTAAAAATAATCTCATACCATTTACATTTAAGATAAAAAAAATTGATTGTTAAAATAATAAATATTGCTTTGATTTCGTCTTAACCCATTTTTCACGGCGCAAAAATACAAAAAAAAATATAAATTCATTTAAAAATACAAATTTTTTTTATTTTTCAAATAAGTATACTTAACTTTGCAACACAAACTAAGTTTGATTGATAAAAAAATTGAAAGTATTAAAAGACAATAACTGTAAAAAAATAGAAACTATGAATAAGGTAGTACGTAAAGAAATTGAAGATTTGATTGTAAGTGGTCGTGGAAAAGACGAAGTTGAATTAGCGTTAAAACATTGCTTTGATGGCGTAGAACATCATCAGGGAACTAACAATCAGTTTGGCGCCGGCGCCGAAAAAGAAAGACAACAATGCACCCAATGCAACCTTGAACGCCTTGGCGCTGTCGGCGTGGTTGTGGATTAACTCGCCGGCCAGAGCGCCCAGAAACGGCCCGATAATCAGTCCGAGGGGAGGAAAAAGAAATACTCCTGCCAAAAGGCCAAGCAGTGAGCCTATTGTAGCATAACGTGAACCGCCGAATTTTTTTGTCATTAGAGCTGGCAGGAAATAATCTGCAACAGTCACAACCACCGTTATGGCCGCCCATAACCACAGGAAAGTGGAAGAAAAACCGCCGTATCCGCTCCATTGAAGCAGCAACAATCCGAAATAGCTCAAAGGAGGCCCAGGTATTATCGGGACTATCGAACCGGCTAATCCCGTTAATAGCAGCAAGAAGGCAAGTATAACCAATATTAATGCTATCATTACAAAATAAGTTCGTTTGCCATGCTGTCAAACACCGGCTTCAGAGGACGGCGTTCCAGCCTTTTTTGATGTTTGCCGCAATACTCTGCCGGCATATATCCATAATCTGGTCTTCGTAGTCAGAGATAACTACCTCACGTTGCAAGGGGTCCTTTCGCTCCGAGGAGAAGTCGGTATAGTGAAAAACGTAACCAGGATAGTAGGGCGCAGGTTTGTTGGTTTTCCATACGATAAACTTCCGCACCATCAGTTTGCCTTTGCTTTCTTTATTATATACCTCCCTCATCAGCAGTTGTGAGGGCGTAAAACTATCTTTTGTTGTAACTTCTGGGGCGGCGAGATAAGAAAATTCATTCACTTGTTCTATCCGGACATCCTCATACACTACGCGTTTGTCGTCCCGGTAACGCACAAATATGGGGAAGACGACACTAAGTCCCGGTATATTACCCTGACTTTGATAAACGCCATTTTCAATGGTGAGAACCGGATTCTCTATCAAGCCGGTCGTCGTCTCATAGAGTACGTCGTTTATCATCAGTTCAATAACAATTTCCGGCTTCACCATGTGAAACGCTACATGGTTTGAATCTGTTTCGATGTATTGTGAATCCATGATAAGTGGTTCGAGGCGTCCTAATAACGCTATTTTGTCGTCCGTAGTAAAGCCGTTACCTGTCTTACCGATTAGCTGGTACTTGCCCTCTCCGGGCATCATGGCGAGTAAAAGCGACCGCACTTGTCCCTTGGCGTCGTCTGTCCCTTCTGAAAAACCGACAATAGCCACATCAATCGTGTAGCGTGGTTTGACCTTATAGACAAGGGGAAGCTCGGTGCGCACCACAAGCCCTTCCGAGCCTTCTTCTTCTACCCACTGGGCATAGACATCCTTTACCTCCGCCTTTGATTTACAGCGTTTGCACTCCACAGCCCCGCATAGCTTGGCGCTGCTGAACAGTTCGCTGATTTTCGAAAAGGTCTCGTTATATGAATTGGCTTTGAAAGGTTGACCGGACAACTCTAACAGGTCGAAAAAGGCCAAACGCAGGGTGTCTTTCCCTGCCTGGTCGGCGAGTGCGGCAAGCACATCGAACACCCTGGTACGTCCCTTCGACTGGTCTACATACAGTTCTCCCGGAATGATAGCCTGGGTGATACCTGCGGCTTTGAGTGCGTTCTTGGCATCTTCCACGCAGGGGAGGCCTGTACGTACTTTGCCTGAACGGTTGATAATGGCGGCTTCGTCGCCGTCAAAGAAAAGCACATTCATCTCTCCATCGTATTTGCGGGTCACATAGAACTCTGTCCCGCCCAGCCGCAGGTCGATCTGTTCGTTGTTCAGATTGATATAATTTTTGGTAACCTCTTTTTTATAAAGGATAGCTTTTTGTGCGCTATCCGCGTCCACGGCTGCGGCGTTCCCTTCATAATACCCGTGAACCTGCTCCATTTTGTTTTTGTCGATTTTCATGGCGTTATCACTTTTAATTCCATATTAGTAAGATGCAGGATGAGGATATACTTTTCGCCTTCAATCCTGCCTTCCAAAAAACCCCGGTAGGGTTCTCCCCCCTGGGTAATAATAAGCGGCCCATTGCCTTTGGGACCTCCGCCTATAAACATGAAGGCTTTAGCCTCATGCAGGCTTTTGGCCATCTCATATAAGAAGTCGAATGTCAAACCGCTTATATGCCGGAGTTGCATTTTTCGCGCGAAAACAAACTTGCGGATAGTTTCGCTTTTAGGAAATTTACGGCCCGTCCATTGCACAATCGATTCGCCGGTCACGTTGGACATGACCCTGGCAAGGTCGCGTCGCTCTTTCTCACCACCCTGCGGGTCTTTGATGACCTGAACCATGTTAACGCGGTAAGCTATTTTACCGTTCTGATTGAGATATAGCTTTTGTGTACCGGTGATTTTTTTTCCTATCACTTCCATATCAATCTCAATGTCGCTTTCCATCAGGGCGTTCCCCATTTCGATCATGTCATCATAATTTTGTCGCAAGGTCTCAAAGGCGAGTGACAGGTTATGTTTGAGAATCTTGATGTTGAAATAATCTTCACCGTTCTCCATCACGCGTTTTACGCCGGAGGGCTTTTTGATTGTTTCCATGCATACCTGGGCGTCGCGCTTTTTTTCATTTGTAATATTGATAGTCCTCATAATAAATTCCTCCCGTTAAAACATTCCAAAATCAAATTCATCGCTCTCTTCCTCTTCTTCCGTCTCGATGTCCTCAACTACTGAGAGTTCGCTGAGACCGATGTATTCAAAGTTATTTCGTGTGCCGACCATTAAAAACAACTCTTTTTTACCATCAATGACCGAGGTCAACAGGAAAGCCGGCGAGGTCTCATAGCTATCTCTGTAGCAATATTCTAATTTGTAGATGTCATTGCCTATGGCGGCAATGAGTTCATCGCTCGCCTTCAAATGGTAGCAGGCTGTGATAGAACAGTCTAACAGTTCTTCTTCGGTGGCTTTACTGTCAAGCACGTTCATCGAGTTGTACGATGAGGCGACAAGCACGGCTTCGCTGCCGTCTGCCTTAACGGTTTTCAGCGCACTGCGTTCCACCCACTTCCCATCATTAGAGACTATCCCCAAAGCCATGCCGCCCTTGGGGATGATGATCGTTCCCGAAGCGTCCGTAGATACCATCACGCACTCGTTCCCGTCATCGTCAAATGCGTGGATTTCACTCCACCCATAGAGCTTTTTGCGGTCGATTTTCATCGGTTCGGCGTTATAAGCTATTTCGCCGATCTTAAATGTCATTTCTTTTGCCATTATTTTTCCCTCCTTTTTTAAAACGCTGCAAATATACACTTTTCACGATTAATATGCAAATGTTTTTTAGTCATTAGGAATTAGTCAGGTAAGTATGACAAAATGGAAGATTTTTCAGAAAGATATTATTCGGCATATTCGGCAATTATGCGAAAAAAAATGTTCAGGTTATGTCAGTTATCCCGGCGTTTTTGATTAATTGATTGAGTTTTTCAATGATTTTTTTATCCTCAGCACGTGCTTTCTTTTCTTTCATCGGGGTCTCACTCTCAATGACGGGCGGAATCTCAAAAAGAATTTTCAAAAAAAATAGACCCTGGCATTGAATTTTTTTGTATTTTTGCAGAAAAATAAAGTACTCGATGAAAGTATATCACGGTGGTTATATGGCAGTTGAAATGCCTAAAATTATAAAAAGCAGGTTTCCAAAGGATTTTGGAGAGGGTTTTTATTGTACCGAATTGGAACAACAAGCCACTCGTTGGGCAAGCCGTTACAATACGGCTTTTGTTTCCATATATGAATATACGCCTATCGAAAATCTTAAAATACTCGTTTTCGAAAAAATGACTGAAGAATGGCTTGATTTTATTATTAAGTGTCGTTCGGGTGGAAAACACAATTTTGACATTGTATTCGGCGCAATGGCTAATGACCAAATTTACAATTATATATCAGATTTTATTGACGGCATACTAACGCGAGAGCAATTTTGGGTTTTGGCGAAATTCAAACACCCGACACACCAAATATGTTTTTGTAATGATAAGGCATTAAAAACTTTGCAATTTATTGATTATATGAAAATTAAATAGTTATGACAGGAAGAGAGGATAAAAACGCCAATGATTTGTTTTTCCTTTGCTCTTTGATTGAGTATATAGGACGTAAAACTAAAAATCACCGCAATGTGGTCGTGAATGCCATTGGCAAAAAAGATTTGCAGCATATTTTCGAGCTGGCAGATGTTTATCACTGCGAAAATATCGATAAAGTGGCGTATGAATTGATAGAAAAGCATAGCATTGAAAACGGGAGATTTGATAATGTCGGCAATGCAAAATACGCAATACCAACTCATTGGGATATCGGAAAGGTTTATAAACGCTTGATTATTAAAGTAAACAATAATGACCTAAAAAATTTAATCAACACTTTATCAGAAGTATACAATTCCTGGTTGTCGCGAAAAATTGAAGATTTCAACAGTAGTGTTTATTATGAAAGCCCCGAATATCTTTTTCAATCATATTTGGTGGGTGATATCTTATAGGTAATTCGATTTTTTGTATTATCTTTGCCGCCGTTTTTTTTAAAATTAGTGTTGATGTTTGAAATTTTTGGGGTTTATCCCTGGTTGTTGCCGGTTATTATTTTTTTCGGTCGTATAGGTGACGTTACGTTAGGAACGCTTCGTATTATCTTTGTTTCCAAGGGGGAACGTTATAAGGCGCCGATTGTCGGTTTTCTTGAAGTTTTGATTTGGATATTCATTATTTCGCAGGTTTTCTCGCACGCAAACGGCCTGATTTCCTATTTAGCATATGCCGCCGGGTATGCCACAGGCAATTTTATCGGCATACTTGTGGAGAATAAAATCGCTTTCGGGTTTGTTTTGATTAGGGTGTATACGAAAAAGGACGGTTATCAGTTAGCGAAACTGTTGAATAAATGCGACTTTGGCTCTACTTTTATCAAGGGTGAAGGCGCTATCTCCGAAGTGGGAATCATCGAAACCGTCATCAGTAGGAAATCACAAAACAATGTAGCAGCTATTATTGACGAGTTCGACCCGAACGCTTTTTATGTGATAGAAGATATTCGCTCTAAACAAAAGGGAATATTTTCGCTCCCCTCGCCGGCAGGTCTTCCGCGCTTAGGAAAATAAAAAAATCAAAATTGCAATGTGAAGTTTGCAAATTCGACTTTTTTTTGTACTTTTGTCCCCCGATATGCAATAAAAGTTATGTTGGAATCATTTTACCGGACGCACCAATATTTGTTATCTCACCTGTCAACGCGACTAATCCGTAGGGGACTAATGGACGAAATCGACCGGAACGCGCGATTGGTAGGGATAAAAGGATCGCGTGGCGTTGGTAAAACGACTTTTTTGTTGTCGTATGCCAAAGAGTTTTATGGGATAGACAATTGGGAATGTCTGTATATCAATCTGAACCATTTTTATTTTACGCAGCATACGCTTGTTGAGTTTGTCGAAGAATTTCGTGCGGCAGGCGGTAAAACGCTCCTGTTAGACCAGGTGTTTAAGTATCCGGATTGGTCACAGGAACTGAGTATCTGTTACGAGCGGTTCATGGATTTGAAAATCATTTTTACAGGGTCGGCCGTGATGCGGCTGAATGAAGAGAATCCCGACTTGGCCGGAAAAGTAGCCGATTATATTTTACGCGGTTTTTCGTTCAGGGAATACCTTACTATTGCGCACAATAAGCATTTCCCTACTTATTCACTGAATGACATCCTGCAGAACCATCCGGCGATAGCGCGCGAGATTGTCACTCAGACACATTTTAAATTGCAGTCGTATTTCAGGGAATACCTGTACCACGGTTTTTACCCGTTCTTTTTAGAAAAACGTTTTTTTTCGGAGAACCTGCTCAAGACGATGAATATGACACTCGAAGTGGATGTGATGTATATTCGGCAGATTGAACAACGCTACCTCCCGAAGTTACGGGAGTTGCTGTATACGATTACGTTAGAAACGCCATATACGCCAAATGTCAGTCAGTTGAGCAAAGCGCTTGATATTTCGCGCGCTACCGTTATGAATTATATCAAATACCTGAAAGACGCACGGCTAATCAATATGTTATACCCCGTAGGGCAGGATTTCCCTAAGAAACCTACTACGCTCTATATTTATAATACAAACCTCTTACATGCGGTTATTCAGGAGCCTATCCCTGCAATAAAAGAATATAAAACTTTCTTTTTCAATCAGTTACTAAAAGACCATGTAGTCAATGAAGGGAAAAGTAGCGCTGATTTTACGATTGACGACCGGTACAAGTTTTGTGTACATGAAAACCTTGATTTTAAAAGATATCCCCGTTTTCATTATGCAGTAAATACGGATGAAGGCGAAGGGGATATTATTCCTTTGTGGCTTTTCGGATTCTTATATTAGATTATTTATTAACGATTTATATTTATTTTTTATTATTATGACAAAAGAGAAAAATTTTTTAACTTGTGACGGTAATCAGGCTGCTGCGCATATCTCGTATATGTTCAGTGAAGTGGCAGCTATTTATCCGATTACTCCGTCGTCGACGATGGCGGAATATGTTGATGAGTGGGCCGCTGCCGGAAGGAAGAACATCTTCGGCGAAACGGTTTTAGTACAGGAAATGCAGTCGGAAGCCGGCGCGGCAGGCGCTGTGCACGGTTCGCTCCAGGCAGGCGCATTGACTACAACCTATACAGCTTCGCAAGGGTTGTTGCTGATGATTCCTAACATGTACAAGATTGCCGGCGAACTGTTGCCGAGTGTTTTTCATGTATCGGGGCGCGCCGTTGCTGCGCACGCCCTGTCTATCTTTGGCGATCACCAGGATGTAATGGCCTGTCGTCAAACCGGTTTTGCAATGTTAGCCGAAGGTTCGGTGCAGGAGGTGATGGATTTATCGGCTGTGGCGCACCTGTCGACTATCAGGTCGCGTATCCCGTTCCTCAATTTCTTCGACGGATTCCGTACCTCGCACGAAGTACAAAAGATTGAAGCGCTTGAAAACAACGACTTGGCGCCGCTCATCGATTGGGAAGCGCTGTCGGCTTTCCGGAAAAGGGCGCTTAATCCGGAGAATCCGGTAGCGCGTGGTATGGCCGAGAACCCGGAGACCTTCTTCCAGCACAAGGAAGCTATTAACAGGTATTATGATGCGGTGCCGGCTATCGTTGAGGAATATATGAACGAGATTTCGGCGCTTACCGGACGCAAATACGGATTGTTCGATTATTATGGAGCGCCCGACGCCGACCGTGTGATTATCGCCATGGGTTCCATTACGGAAGCAATACGCGAGACAGTCGATTACCTGACGGAAAAAGGCGAAAAAGTAGGGTTGGTAGCCGTACACCTCTATCGTCCGTTCTCCGCAGAACATTTTCTGGCAGCTATCCCTGCCACTGCGAAACGTATCGCCGTCTTAGACCGCACCAAAGAATCAGGCGCTAACGGCGAACCGTTATATTTAGATGTCCGCGACTGTTTCTTTGAAAAGGAAAATGCGCCGATAATCGTTGGCGGACGCTATGGACTTTCATCGAAAGATACAACGCCGGCTCAAGTGTTGGCCGTCTATGAAAACCTGGCGATGAATCAACCGAAAAACAGGTTTACTATCGGGATAATCGACGATGTGACCTTCACCTCGCTGCCGATAAAAGAAGAAATAGCCATGGGCGGTAAAGGGTTATACGAAGCGAAATTTTACGGTCTGGGGGCTGACGGCACAGTCGGAGCCAACAAAAACTCTATTAAGATTATCGGTGATAATACGGATAAATATTGTCAGGCTTACTTTCAGTATGATTCCAAGAAATCGGGCGGCTTCACCTGCTCACACCTGCGTTTCGGCGATAACCCGATACGGTCGACCTATTTGGTGAATACGCCTAATTTTACGGCATGTCATGTACAGGCTTATATGCACATGTACGACGTCACAAAAGGATTGCAGCCTAACGGCACCTTCCTGCTGAATACGATTTGGGAAGACGACAGGCTCGCACAGTTCCTGCCGAATAAAGTGAAACGTTATTTCGCTAAAAAGAATATCGCTGTCTACTACATCAATGCGACGCAGATTGCAGCCGAAATAGGGTTGGGCAACCGTACTAATACAATCCTGCAATCGGCCTTTTTCCGTATCACAGAAGTGATACCGGTCGACTTGGCCGTTGACGAGATGAAAAAGTTTATTGTTAAATCGTATGGCAGTAAAGGGCAAGAAATTGTGAACATGAATTATGCCGCAGTCGACCGCGGGGGCGAATATAAACAGCTTACTGTCGACCCAGCATGGGCGGAACTCCCCGATGACGAGCCTAAAACCAATAATCACCCGGCCTTTGTGAACGGGCTTGTTCATCCTATTAACGCGCTGAACGGCGACATGGTACCTGTTTCGGCCTTCTCCGTAAGCGAGGACGGGACATGGATGCAAGGTACTTCACAGTATGAAAAACGGGGTGTCGCCACGTTAGTTCCCGTATGGAAAAAAGAGAATTGTATACAGTGTAACCAATGCGCATACGTCTGTCCCCATGCCGCTATCCGTCCGTTTGTTTTAGACGATACCGAAAAAGCGGGCGCCGATTTCGATACGCTCGATGTAAAAGCGCCGGCTTCGATGAAAGGGATGTCGTTCCGTCTGCAAGTCGATGTACTCGACTGCATGGGGTGCGGCAATTGCGCCGATGTGTGTCCGGGCTTCAAAGGCAACAAATCATTATCAATGGTGTCGTTTGAATCACAATTGGAAAACCAGAAAAACTGGGATTACTGTATTGAAAATGTGAAGACTAAACAGCATTTGGTTGATCCGAAGCAGAATGTCAAGAACTCCCAGTATGCTACTCCGTTGTTTGAGTTCTCCGGCGCCTGTACGGGTTGCGGCGAGACACCCTACCTGAAACTTATCAGTCAGTTGTTTGGCGACCGCATGATGGCCTCTAATGCTACAGGATGTACTTCCATTTATTCCGGTTCGATACCCTCCACGCCTTATCGTAAAAACGAAAAAGGACAAGGCCCGGCATGGGCGAACTCCCTGTTCGAAGATTTCTGCGAATATGGCATGGGTATGGAATTAGCCAATCGCAAGCTACGCGAACGTATCAAAAGGGTGATGCAGGAAGCGATAGCAAGCGACTGTCCGTCGGCCCCCACCGGACTGTTTCAGGAATGGATTGACAACATGAACGACGGCGAAAAAACAAAAGAATTGGCCCCGCAGATTGCAACCTTAGTGAAAAGCAACGCCGACAAATGCGGTTTCTGCAAGCAAATCGACGGATTGAGCCAATACTTGGTAAAACGTTCCCAGTGGATTATCGGTGGCGACGGCGCTTCGTATGACATCGGTTACGGCGGGTTAGACCATGTCATCGCCTCCGGTGAAAATGTCAACATCTTTGTCTTAGATACGGAAGTATATTCCAACACAGGCGGACAGGCCTCCAAAGCGACGCCTGTTGGCGCGATAGCCAAATTTGCCGCCGCCGGCAAACGTATCCGCAAAAAAGACTTGGGTATGATGGCCGCTTCCTACGGTTATGTCTATGTAGCCCAGATAGCGATGGGTGCCGACCAGGCGCAGACCCTGAAAGCGATCCGCGAAGCCGAAGCCTACAACGGCCCTTCGGTCATCATCGCCTACGCTCCCTGTATCAACCACGGACTGAAAGCCGGCATGGGCAAGAGCCAGAATGAAGAAAAAGAGGCGGTAGCCTGCGGTTACTGGCAGTTGTGGCGCTACAACCCCGCCCTGGCTGACGAAGGCAAGAACCCCTTTACTTTAGACAGCAAAGAGCCCCAATGGGATAAATTCAAAACCTTCCTCAAAGGCGAGGTGCGTTACTCCTCTGTCGCCCAACAATATCCGGCAGAAGCCGCCGAGCTATTCCAAGCCGCCGAAGAGAACGCCCAATGGCGCTACAAAAGCTACCTGCGAATAGTCGCCCAAGACTGGAGCAAGTAGATTTCACCCCCCCTGTCCCCTTCAAAGGACAGGGGGGTGTTGTTTTTTTATTGTATCTTTGCGTTTTTAAAAATAAATATAGGAGGAGGATTTATGAAATTGAAATTATTTTTTACGGTTACGTTAATTACTTTGACGAATTTGGTTTGGGCGCAATTCCCTGAAATAAAATCAGATTTAGATAAAAAAGTAAAGTCTTTTCTTGAAGAAAATGCAAGAAACTGGCGAGATTTGAATGTCCCTTTGCCGGATGGAAAAATTTTGTATGACATTATTGTTGAAAACAATTACAAATCGGTAGTAGAAATAGGCACTTCTACCGGACATTCGGGCATTTGGATAGCTTGGGCGCTGAGTAAAACAGGCGGTAAATTGATAACCATCGAAATTGACCGAGAGAGACACCTAAAGGCAAAGGCGAATTTTGAACAGGCTGGAGTAGCCGCCTTCATTGACGCCCGTCTTGGTGATGCCCACGAATTAGTTCCCGCCCTTACCGGTAAATACGATTTTGTATTCAGCGATGCAGATAAGGACTGGTATAAAAATTATTTTATCAGCATGGACCCAAAAATTGTTGTCGGCGGATGTTTTGCTGCGCATAATGTTACTCAACGCACAAGTGATATTCGTGAATTTCTTGATTATATTGAAAGTTTGAATAATTATAAAACTACCATAAATCGTGCGAGTAGTTCCGGAATATCAATAAGTTACAAAAGTAAAGAAAAATGACAATATGGAAAAACAATTATTAAGGGAACGGGACATTTACCCTACAAAAGAAGTAGTAAAAGACGTTCTCGGTAACGTTTACGACGTATTGGAAGAATTGGAATCACAGCTAACGCAAAACGAATTCGCCCTGTCATTCGAATGGAATTATTACATGGACGGCAAATCGTGGCTGTGCAAGGTGAGCCATAAGAAAAAGACCGTATTTTGGCTGTCGATATGGGAGGGATTTTTCAAAACGACTTTTTTCTTTCTGGAGAGACATTTGGAAGGTATTGCCGCTTTGGAAATCTCAGAAAAGATAAAAGAAGATTTTTGCCGTATGAAACCTGTCGGGAAATTCCTGCCCATGCAAATCAATTTTGACAAAAAAGAACAAATCGCCGACTTGTTGAAAATCGTTGAATACAAAAAAGGAGCTAAATAAGCAACCTTTTTATGTCAGTTCCTCCGTCCCCCTGACATATATTCGTATACAAATTGAAGCGTTTGGTATACAAATCGAAAAAGAGGTGAAATAAGTTTTTACTTTTGCCTCCGAATTATAAAATTAAACGATTATGAATGCTTCATTTTTTAGACGTCAAAGGACGTGGGTCTGCATATTGCTTGCAGGGTTGGTTATTATCATTGTCGGCGCTTACTTTTGCGGATACCGGTTCAAGGTTGAGAATTATCTGCCGTTGTTGAAAAGTAATACGTATCGGGATACCTTATCAAATTTAAACTTAGGGTTCGAAAATGTCTCCAAACCCAATGGATTACCTGACGGGTGGGTGCAGTGGGGTAATTGGTCTTATGATATTCAGGTGGATTCGTTAGTAAAGCGATCCGGAAAATACGCTTTACGTGTAGAACCTAAACGCGAACCTACTGCAGCAAGGGAATATGGCTGCCCGTCGTTTGCAATACCGGCTATTTTTGAAGGGGAAAACGTTACGCTAAAGGCTTTTATGCGAACCGAAGGAGTAGACCGCCCCATCGGATTAATGCTTCGAATTGATGGCAATGACGGTTCATTACAGTTTGATAACATGTATAGGAAAGGCCTTATGGGAACTCCGGAATGGGAAGAGTATTCCGTTACGCTCCCTTTACCCGTTGAAGCGAAAATGATTTATATCGGCGCTATCCTTTGGGGTAAAGGCAAACTTTGGATAGATGACATCCAATTACTAATTGATGGCAAAGATATTACGGAAACCCCGATAAAAAAAACCAAAACATTTAAAGCGGAATTGGATACTGTTTTTGACGATGGGTCGAAAATTGATATTAGAACCTATACGCCCGAAATGGTGACGAGCCTCGAACTGTTAGGGCGTATTTGGGGATTTCTGAAGTATTATCATCCGGCAGTTGCTGCCGGCGAGTATAATTGGGACGCAGAATTATTCCGCATCATGCCGGCAGTCATCGGCACACAAAATTCGGACGAACGAAACAAGATTTTAGCAGAATGGATTGACCGGTTAGGTAAAGTAAAACCGGCAAAGAAAGCATCTGTTAATCAGGAAGTAAAAATGCAACCCGATTTTACATGGATGGATAACCCGGAAATAAGCAAACCCCTGTCTAAGAAATTGAAAGCTATCATTAATGCTGAAAGAGGTGATTATCACTATTACATTGATTTGCTGCCAAACGAAAATACGCCGAAATTTAAAAACGAGAAGAGGTACGAAAAGATAGATTACTATTACGATAGCGGATTGCGGTTGCTTGCCTTGTATCGTTATTGGAACATAATTCAGTATTTTTATCCCTACCGGTACTCCATTGAAAAAGAATGGGACACTGTGCTTTATGAGTTTATTCCTAAATTTTTAGATAGTTACTTCGCCAACTATTACAAACAAACATTAATCGAATTGATGAAGATACCAAACGAAAGGATGGATTTCGTTAGTAATATATTGTTATTGGACAGGACGCAAAGTCAAACACGCGCTCCTTTTGAAATCATGATGGTTGATGATAAGTTAGTTGTAAAAGACTATTTAGATGAACAATTAAGTTTAAAATCGGGAATAAGGATAGGTGATATTATTGTAGAAATAAACAAAAAGCCCGTCGAGGAAATAAGAAGGCCTACCGTTGTAGAATCTCCATTCGTAGCGATAGGCTCAAGTAATTTACATCTTTTTAATGGTGAAAAGATAACGGTTCAAGTTATCAGGGAAGGAAAAACTCTTGTTTTCGATGTTGATTGCTATCCTTTAGATAAAGATTTTCAACGAGTAAAGAAACCATCTCATCTGTTTTTGTCAAACGAAACAGGTTATATCCGCCCGGATTCCCTCAGTGACGATTCGTTGTCAAACATCATGGCGTCGTTTATGAACACAAAAGGTCTGATAATAGATTTGCGTTATTTTTCAGTTATGGATGATACCTCCTTTACGCTATGTTCCTACCTGTCGCCACATCCTGTTGATTACGTCCGATTTACAAGAAATGACAAGTCGCAACCCGGCACATTTATTTTTATGCCGGCGCTCAAAACAGGCAAAGAAAACAGGGATAATTACAAGGGGAAAGTTGTTGTTTTAGTAAACGATGCGACCGTTTTTAAAAGCGAAACGTATGCAATGGCTTTACAGGCCTGTCCGAATGTAATGGTTATCGGAAGCGCCACTTCGCACATAAATCAAGATAATGGTTTTATTTTGCCGGGGGATTTTTACACCACAATGGCGAGCGCCGGAATGTATTACCCCGACGGTCGCGAAACGAATCGGGTCGGTGTCGCTGTGGATATGGAAGTGAAGCCCACTATACAGGGGATCATAAACGGCAGAGACGAACTGTTGGAAAAGGCGATTGAAATTATTCATCAATAAAAATTGATAATTCAAAAATAATTAGTAAATTTGAAACAAAAAACTTTAAAGTATAAAGATTATATATCTCATTAACAACTAATTATTAATATTATGAAACGAATTATTAAATTATTTCCCATCTTGGCTTTGTTGTGCTTATACAACATGGCAGGGTTAGCTCAAAACAGCTTGAACCTTGATTTTGAACTCACAAACTACAACGCCACATTGCCGAAAAATTGGTATGTGGGAGGGGAAGGTTTCAAGAACTCTTTAGACAGTCTTGAAAAGCAGCATGGCAAGTACAGCCTCAAAATGGAAATGTCCGGCGTACGGAATAATAATAGTTTTGGCGTATTCACCGGCGCACTGCCGGTCGCTGATTTTGCCGGCAAAAACGTGGAATATAAGGGGTGGATAAAGACCAAAGAAGTAAAAAACGGATATGCCGGACTTTGGCTCAGGGTCGATGGTGAAAACAGGGCTACGCTTGGATTCGACAACATGAACAATCGCGGGCTAACCGGCGACAACGATTGGACACAGGTTTCTATCAAGATAGATATCAGTAAGGATGCCATAAATATTAATTATGGTGGAATATTCCCGGCTGAAGGTACGGCATGGTTTGACAACCTCGAACTGTATATGGACGGAGAGAAATTTATCGACATCATTGAACCTGACCCGAAAATTTCACTTTCGCGAAACGAACTGGCGGCGCTAAAGAAATATATCTATCCGTTGAGAACATACGAGCCGGATGGCGGCGACACGAAAGACCTCAAAGTGTTGGACAATCTGATTGGCAGTAGCAAGGTGGTTGCGCTGGGAGAGGTCACGCACGGTTCGAGCGAGATTTTCAAAATGAAGAACCGTTTCATCCAGTACCTGGTTGCCAATAATGGGTTCGATATTTTCTCTATAGAGGCGAACATGCCTGAATCCTACAAACTGAACGATTATACGGTACAGGGAGAAGGCGACCCAAAAAAGCTGATTGCCGGCATGTATTTTTGGACATGGAGAACGGAAGAGGTATTGAATATGGTCGAGTGGATGCGCAGATTTAACCAACCCAAACAACGCATTACGTTCACCGGTTTTGATATGCAAT
>Ga0099364_10007365_pt1 | contig 15727 bp, 10 predicted proteins | sample TergutTh196P3_FD_73070 | JGI IMG/M metagenome (GOLD analysis project Ga0099364, IMG submission 73070) | Microcerotermes parvus P3 segment gut microbial communities from Pointe-Noire, Republic of the Congo - Th196 P3 | ecosystem: Host-associated > Arthropoda: Insects > Digestive system > Gut ...
CGACTGCGGTTTTTCGTAGCCCGAGCCGCCTCCAGGCGGCGAAGCGTATACCGTTTGTTATGCGAAGTAAAAACGCTACCAATTATTATCATATTCAAATATTTCCCTATATTGTTCTATTTTATTTTCCCATCTTTCCCATTCTTTATATATTTTTTTATACCATTCATTAAAATTTATTTCTTTTTTAATGTTTTCTATTAAAATTAATAATTTATTTAGTTCAGATTTTTTATTCTCTTTATCAATACTTGGACACCAAAGTAATAATTTTTTAGTACTATTTATTAATCCTTTGTATATACCCATTTCAATTTCTAAACCACCACCATCGCATCCATCTAATGCTTTTAATGCTAATAATTCAAAATCAATTTTATTAAACTCATTGTAAATATTATCGAAATAATCTTTTGAAATATATTTTATTTTTGGTATTTTCACTGCTTTTATTTTTGCCTCAATAACATACCCTTCCTTAACATTTTCATCTATATCTGGTAAATAATAATATATAGAAATTACTGTATCACTCATTTGCAATTTTTTATAAAAATCTGGTCCATATGAAAAATCACGAATAATTATTTTTCTATTTTCAAAATCATTCATTTACTTATTTCTTTTTTATGTAGTTTTATAGATAATTCATATTCAAATAATTCTATATCATCCAAGCCATCACAAGCTAAATTTAGATCATCAGTTATTTCTTTACAAATAATCATTCCTCTAACATTTTGACCGTTTTCAGCTAAATTCCTTTTTATCCAATTTTTGTATCTTAAAATTTGACCAACAACCCGGTCATAACCTTTAGATACTTTTAACTCTATTACAACAAAATTATTTTTTTTATCTACAGCTAATATATCAATAAATCGTCCTTCGACAGGATATTCTACACCAGAAATTCCGTCATCCTCAAATAATCTTAATCCAGATTCAATTACGGATAAATTCTTTATTAAATAATTTTGCAAGTCTTTTTCATAAGCAAATTCTTGAGAACCATACTCATCATCAAAAACAGGTGGTTGTTTTTCTCCAGTATTAGATATAATATCTTTTGCCTTGTCATATAATTTAAATGTATTTCCATTAACTTGATATAGTATATCATGTCTTCCATCTTCATGTGCACTATAATGTTTTCTACTTGGGGCATTTACAGATAATTTTATTAAATGACATTGAACAGTAACATTTTTTATTTTCGGATATTTTTTATTGAACCAGTTAATAATATCTTGTTTTTTAAAAGACCGTTCATCTTTTATATTAAATTCTCCAATAAAATCCATAATCAATTCTAGTGTTGATTTATCATAATATTGAGCCATTTTATCTCCTTATTCTGTAATTTTATTACAGTATTTATATATTGTCAAGTCATTATTTCAAATAAACTAGCATTACCTATGCGCCTGGTCACACCCTGCAAACTTGCGTCTAACGTTCTAGGTTGGCGACGGTTTGACAGCCCGAATAGGCAAATGCGTAGCCCGACCGACCTAGCAATGCGTAACCCTAGCCGCCTACTTGGCGGCGTACGCTAACCGTTTGTTATACGAAGTGCCCAATTGTTTTATTATCCCTTACATGATTCAATTACTTTAGTTTTAGTCTGATTAATAAATTTTTCCATAGTATCAACAATTTCATCAATTTTGTTTGTTGGTAAATTTACCTGAACTGTTCCTTTCCAACCATAATCCTTTTCTCTTAATAACGATGGTGGTTTATATAAAAAAGTATTACCATTTATTTCTAAGCCATTAAATCCTTTTAATACCTGATCAAAGTCTTTGTATACTTTTGTCCAACAGCCTAATTGTATTGATATTTCTTTACTATTTATTATACTAAATTTGTAATTTACACCAATATTAACACCAGGAATATTAATACTTCTCCATCTAGAGCTCTTACCAATTGCTTTTTCATCAGATCTTTTATTCCATTCATCTACAATTATCTTTAAATCAGGATTAATTTCATTTAAAGTCTCATTTTCTATTTCATTTTCTATTTCTTCTGTAATTAATTTTCCTCCAGCCAATTCACAAATATTTCGAATTCCTTCTAATGCTTCTTCATTGACATTAAACCATTCTCCATTTACATTTAGTTGATTTAGCATACTGTGTAAAGTTTTTTCGACTTTAGCATAATTTCCACTAAACTCATAAGCAAAATCACATATGAATTCCCCAGGCATTTTAAGCCCTAACCCATAAAACCTATCTTCAACCAAGTTTTTCGTAATTCCTATTTTATAAGGCATATTGCCCGTTTCCGGATCTTGAATCCATTCATTATGTATTACATATACTTTTCCAATTTCCATTTTTCCGCCTCAATTATTTTATACACTATTTTCTATATTTTGTCAACCATGTCAGTTTAGCATTACGTATAACGACCATTGTATATAGCACAACTTTAAACACAATATCTACAGTAACTAAATTTCCTTGTTCTAATTTTATCCACAAAGACTGCATATCGATCACTTAATCTTAATCGAAAAATCTGCCAGAATACAGAAAGGAGGATACCATGGAATATAAAGCATCGGAGAAGACAATAAAAATAATGTCTGCCCTAACCAGCCTACAGGAAGTAAAACAGGGCCTAGAGTTCCTAAAAAGCGACCATGATAACACAGTAAAAGACCAGCTCGAAATGGTGGTGATTAAGGCCCCAACATTCCTTGAGCAGGAGCGTGCTAAATACTATAGCGAAAGGTTAAAAGACCTGGGCCTTGAGGATGTGCATATCGATGAGCATTGCAATGTAATAGGCTTAAGAAAGGGCTCGGGGAAGGGGCCTGCCATTCTAATCGAAGCTCATCTGGACACTGTTTTTCCTCTTGAGGTCGAAATAAACCCGGTAATAAAAGACGGGAGGATCCATGCGCCGGGTATCTGCGATGATACTAGGGGGCTTGCTGCGTTGCTCTCTGTCATTCGCTCCCTTAATGAGACGGGTATTAAACATTCAGGGGATATTTACTTCGCAGGGATGGCAGCCGAAGAGGGTATAGGCGGTTTGGGCGGGATGAGGAGCTTTTTCTCGGGGTCCTTGGGAAAGAAAATCGATGCTTCAATAAGCATAGACGGAGGCGGCTCGGATAAGATTACGTTTAACGCAACGGGCATAAAAACGATTGAGTTTAATTTCTACGGTATTGGCGGCCATGCCTACGGTGCCTTCGCAAAGGTGGCGAATCCGCTTCATGCCGCTGGCAGGGCTGCTGCAAAGATTGCCTGCCTGAAAGTGCCTCCTGAGCCAAAGACCACTTATGCCATAAGCAACTTCCACGCAGGTAATGATGCAGGGATTCACGCAATTCCTGAAAGCGCAACTATAAAGATAAACTTCCGTTCGAACAGTTCTTTGGAACTAGAAAAACTTGAAAAGGCTATTTTTAAATGTATTGAAGAAGCCTGTAAGGAAGAAACGGAATTTTGGGGCATGGATACTATCACTTATGATCATAATTATCTTGTAGATATTCCTGCAGGAGAGCAGGATATAAACAGGTCAATTGTACAGGCTGCATATCTTTCCATGGAGCATCTTGGGATAAAGCCTATTTTTACAAAGGATGGTTGTACAAATGCAAATATACCTATAAGCTTAAGGCTCCCTGCCATTTGCATAGGCCGCGGAGGAAACGAAGGCGGCGTGCATACAACAAAGGAATGGTTTGAGATTGAAGGTGCTTATAGATGCCCCCAAGAGGTTTTTCTGATAGCATTATCGTTGAGCGGCATAGAGGGAAAAACCGGGTCTGTTTTAGAATAGTGTGTCTTACAAAGGGGTGATTAATTGAAAGGCATAAAGTTCGGCTCTGCAAGGGACACTTTCCGTATTGCAGGACCGGTGATGGTAGAAAATTTTTCTGCATCCATGATCATGATGATCAATACTGCAATGGTCGGCTCCCTGGGTCGCCTTGCCGCTGCAACTGTCGGTGTCAATGCAAGTCCTATGTGGCTCCTTAACAGCATCCCCATGGGGCTATGTGTGGGAAGCACGGTCATGGTTGCCCGTTTCATCGGAGCAAGGGAGCCGGAAAAGGCAAGCAATGTGGCCAACCAGACGGTAGGCGGCATCTTTGTATTATCACTTATCATAAGCTTATTATTGTTCTTTGTTATGGCTGACAGAGTCCCTGCCCTTCTTAATGCCGATCCCATAATTATGGACAGTGCGGTTCAATATTTAAGGATTCTATCCCTGTCCATAGTTCCAAACTTTATAGGCTTTGCCTGCTCTGCCATGCTAAGGGGATCGGGGAATACCAAAACCCCAATGTTTGCAGGTCTTATGACAAATATTATCATCGTAAGCCTTAACTTCATGCTTATTTTTGAACCTCTTGATATTAATATAGGCCAAATAGCCTTTACCATTCCAAGAGCAGGACTGGGGGTATATGGTGCTGCAATTTCCACGGTTATTGCCCAAACCGTATTCGGCACATTCCTTCTTTCCAAGCTCTGCGGCGGGAAGCAAAAAATAAAAGTAGATCTAAGACGGATTTTTAAGCTCAATTGGGAGACCCTGCGCCCTGTCATTAAGGTGGGTCTGCCTGCATTGGGTGAGCGCCTTATAATAAGCTTTGGGCAGACCATGTATCAAAGCACCGTAAATGCCCTTGGGGCAGCGGCATCCTCTGCGCATTATATTGCACTCCAAATTGAATCAATGGCCTTTATGCCCGCAAATGCAATAGGCATTGCCGCAACTACCCTGGTAGGCCAAAACCTTGGCGCAAAGAATAAGGAAGCAGCTCAAGGCTATGCAAATACAACCCTGCTCTTCGGTTTCTGCCTTGGTCTCTTCTGTTTCATAATGCTCTTCTTTCTCCCCGGTCCCCTAATGAGCCTTTTTATTCCCGATGCGGAAATTATCTCATCGGGGGCCTCTGTTCTAAGAATAATCGCTCCCGTTGAGCCCTTCTTCTGCCTGTTGATAGTCATAAACGGCATTCTAAGAGGCGGCGGTGATACCAGGTTTGCACTTATTGCAGGTCTTGCAGGAATGTGGGGCATCCGCCTCGGTTCAGCCTATATCTTCGTGAATATCCTGCAACTCGGCCTCCCGGGCGCCTGGATAGCAATGGCCGCCGACATTTTTACAAGGTTTGCAATCATGTTCTTTAGGTATAGGCGCAAGAAATGGCTTTATACCGGCGAAATATGACGCTCCTTAGGCACCCTTCATCCTGCTCCTGAATTTCCCGGGGCTTGTTCCGGTATAGAGTTTAAAGATTTTGGAAAACCAGCACTGATCCTCAAAGCCGCAGGCACGGGTTACCTTGCTAAGGGGGAGCTTTGTATTTATAAGCATTGTTTTCGCCTTCTCTACCCTTAAGCGGTTAAGATAACTTGAGAAATTCTCACCCATCTCGTTCTTAAAAATCGTACTGAAATAGGGTGCAGAAAAACCGGAAGCCTTTGCAATTTCTTCCAAGCTTATTTTCCTTGTAAAGTTCTCCATTATATACCCGCCTGCCTTTTTTAAGGCTGATGAATGATGGAGGCCCCTGAAGAAGTTTACATGATCAGAGATTTCATCAACTATCTTATAAAGGATGCTGTTTAGGTCTTCAACATTTCCCGAGCCGAAAATAGCTTTGATGCTCTTATTCCTGTTTTCTGTAATGATCTTTTCGGTTAATCCCATGCCGGTACCCAAGCGGGAGAGCAGCACAGCCAGCTCTATAGCCCTGCTGCGGGCCTGCGGAAAGTTAGCTGTCTTTACTCCAAGGAAGTATAGAATAATTTCGTAGAGAATCTGCTTGCCTGAGCTTATATCTCCCTGTTTCAGGGCAATAAGGAGCTCTCTTTCCTTTTCCAGGGGATAAGTATTCGCAGATATTGCATCTTGATTGGGGAGATAGGTTTTTTCTTCTGTGGTATTACCGATTTCCCTGTATCGCCCGGGGCTTATTCCGAAATAGGACTTAAAAATCTTGGAGAACCAGCTCTTATCCTTAAAACCACAGAGCCCTGAAATCTCGGTAAGGCTCTTCCCTGTTTCGGTAAGGAGGGCTGCTGCTCTCTCGACCCTAAGCCTGTTGAGGTAGCCGGAAAGGTTTTCTCCCATTTCTTCCTTAAAAATCGTAGAAAAATACGGTGCGGAAAGGCCCGATGCCTTTGAAATTTCTTCAAGGCCGAGCTTACGGGTATAATTCTTCCATATAAAACGTTCGGCTTTACGAAGAACCGATGCATGGCGTATTCCTTGGAAAGAAAATATATCGCCTGCAAGACAGTCCATTGCAAGACGCAAATTCTTTAAGAGTTCTTCATTTGTCTTTGACTCATCTATTCTTTTTAAGTACCTATTATTGATATCAAAAATCTTTTCGCTGTCGGTATTATTAGCAACTGCGGCCCTTGAAAGCAGTACCAAAAGTTCTATTGCCTTAAAACGCAGGTTTTCAAGGGTTCCGGGGCCTATACCATAAGACATAATTTCCTCAAGAGCTATCTTACAAGCATCGGTATCCCCCCTTCTTAATCCGGCAATAAGTATTCTTTCTTTTTCCTGAAGGCTTTCAAAGATAATTTCACCCTGAAATGGCCTGCCCTTATCATATTTCTCGCCTAATGCTCCGGCTTTCGGAAAATTGACCTTTTCACCTAAAACAGGGTGGTTTTTTGCAGAATTAACAAATATTGTATTCATTTTGTACCTCGCTGTTTATAATTCTATACAGACAGTTTGAACGTAATACACCCAAATATTTTTTTTCTTCTTCACGTTTATTTCCCGGAATTGAATTTTCCCCCCTCCTAGCCGATACTGATAATGGCAGTGAAAAAAATTTTTATTATTCTAATTTTTCTATTTCTCTTCTCTTTAAACGGCATTGCCTCTGATGTCCCAACCCGCTTTATTGAAGACGATTCGGTGCTCAGAATTTCCCTTCTTGATTCCTGGTTCAGGGAAAGCCCCGGTACCGTACTTTCAAGGCCCTCCGAAATCCACACTCTTAGAAACGGCACCCGCATACAGGTGAGGGTGGACAGCTCAGGTCAGAATCGTGAAGAATTTGCCATAGTACTTGCGAGGGAGCAAAACGGCAGTTTCCCGGGCTGGGCACAGGGCTCCTGGGTTTATACCCGCCGCAGGGATAACGATATAAACGGTTCAAGGATTCGTATTTTCCTTAGAAGCGATTTCAATACATATATTCAATTCAGGCCTTTTGGAAGCGAAAGGAGCATGATGGATGTAGTGATATATGACGGTTATGTCGTAAGGTCTCATCCGATACCCATTCCTTTCGAGAGAATTCTGGTCCTTCCTGTAGAAGATGTGCTTTCTGCTGCAGGAAATTACTTCCCGAGGCATTATTTTGATCCCGACCCAAATATGTATAGGGATACACGAAACTTTGTCAGAGCAGTACGCTCAAGTTTAAATGAGACGGGCATGGCCTTTGTTGATGACGGGGCAATAGACGAGAGAGGCAATTTTGTATTTATTGACAGCCTTGATCCCCAGGAACTTTCTGCAAATGGCGTTAATTGCTCGGGCTTTGCAAAATGGGTTGTTGACGGCATTTTAAGACCTATTACAGGACAGCGCCTCCCGATTACCCCCCTAAAAGAGCCCTTCGGCGAGAGAGGTGCATCCTTCACAGACCCTTGGGAAGAGCTTCACGATCCCTTCTTCGGCCTTGACTGGAGCAGAAACCTTGCCTCGATTGCAGGAGCCACCCTGCGCTCATCAACCTTTGGAAATCTCGATGAAATTGAAGTCCGATCGAGGAATTTTTCGCATATAATTTCCCGTCAGGCAGGGGGCAGCACTGCCATAGTATATCCCGGTTTTACCGAAATTGCGGGCTATGGCTTTGAAGGCCTTCAGGCCCTGATGTACACCCTTGCAATAGACGAGCCAAACCGCATTTACCTTGCAGCAATTAACACTGAAACTATGGCTCAACAAATCGTTCCCCCCAGGGCACAGCCTAGAACAAGGCAGTTCTTCCATGTGGCAGTCCTTATTCCATTTTTTAATGAAAACGGAGTCTTCCAGGTTGCAGTTTTTGAAAGCGCCGCAGAGACCTCCTTTACAAGGTTCAGAACCCGCTATGGGCCTGATCACTTTGTAAATCTTGTACGCATCCCAATTGAAGGCAATTTTAATCCATAAATAAAAACCCTTGAAATAGCTCCATATATGGTGTAAAGTCTTAAGTCCGGCGCTATATATGAAAATGATAAGACTTTTTACCGATAAAAAAACCGGCCCATACCATAAAATCAAGTTCGAAAAACGCAAAAGCGAAATACGCAATCCTGACGGAAAGGCTATCTTTTCAGAAGACTGTGTCATTGTACCCTCATTCTGGAGTCAAATTGCAGGCGATATAATTGCCCAGAAGTATTTCCGTAAGGCAGGTGTGCCCGCCGACAAGGTCTATGAGTGGTGCAAGTGGAGTTCTTCCCCGAAGATGGAAGTCCCAATAGACGGGGCCGAGCATGATGCACGACAAGTCTTCCATCGCCTGGCCTTTACCTGGATGGACTGGGGACGGCAAAACGGTTACTTTGCCGGGCCGGAAGACGAGAAGATTTTTTATGATGAAACATGTTACATGCTTGCACACCAGATGGCAGCTCCGAACAGCCCGCAATGGTTTAATACGGGGCTTTATTCGGTTTACGGCATTGACGGCCCTGCACAGGGGCATTTTTACTATGACCCGAAAGAGCAGCTTGTCATTAAGTCCGAGAGCGCTTATAAGAGGCCCCAACCCCATGCCTGCTTCATCCTTTCGGTAAATGATGACCTTGTGAACGAGGGGGGGATCACAGACCTTATTACCCGCGAAGCGAGGCTCTTTAAATACGGCTCAGGCACAGGCTCGAACTTTTCGAGAATAAGGGCTCACAGCGAGAAGCTTTCCGGCGGAGGAGTTTCTTCGGGGTTGCTTTCCTTCCTTAAAGTCGGGGACCGTTCGGCCTCGGCAATAAAGAGCGGGGGCACGACCAGGCGGGCAGCGAAGATGATCACCCTTGATGCGGATCACCCTGACATAGAAGATTATATAGGGTGGAAGGCAGAAGAGGAGCATAAGGCTGCCTCCATGGTTACAGGCTCGCAAATAATTGAGAGGCATTTATCCGGAATTAAAAAGGCCCTTTTCTCTTTCAGGGGGCCGAATGAGGACAAGTTCAATGCCGAAAAGAACAAGGAGCTGGGCTCTGCTTTAAAAAAAGCTCTTTCGGATAATATACCTCCTTCCTACCTTTACCAGCTCCTCCGCCGTCTTGAGCAGGGGGACACAATAGACCCTTCGGTATTCTCAACCGCTTGGGATGATGAGGCTTATAATACTGTTTCAGGGCAGGCATCGAATAATAGCATACGCCTTGAAGACAATTTCCTAAAGGCAGTCGGAGAAGACGGAGACTGGGAATTAATTGGCAGGGTATCGGGGAAGCCCGAAAAAACCGTAAAGGCCCGCAAGCTCTGGGATGATATTGCGCGCTCGGCATGGGCCTGCGCAGATCCTGGCCTGCAATTTCACACCACCATAAATGACTGGCATACATGCCCTGCAGGGGGGGAAATTAGGGCATCGAACCCCTGCTCTGAGTACATGTTTCTTGATGATACTGCATGCAATCTTGCATCCCTTAATCTTACAGCCTTTTATGATAAAAAGAGCATGGACTTTGATTTGGAATCCTATCTGCATGCGATCAGTGTATGGACATTGATCCTTGAAATATCGGTGGTAATGGCCCAGTTTCCCTCCCCTAAAATAGCAGAACTCTCCTACGAGTACCGCACCCTGGGCCTCGGCTTTGCAAACCTTGGAAGCCTTCTTATGCTGATGGGCTATGCCTACGATTCAAAGGAGGGCCGGGCGATTGCGGCATCTCTTTCGGCAACCCTTACGGCAGAGGCCTATGCACAGTCGGCAAGGATGGCTGCAAGCCTTGGGCCCTTTACCCGTTATAAGGAAAATGAAAAGAACATGCTTAGGGTGATTCGAAATCACAGGAGGGCATGTTATAACGCAAAGCCTGCAGAGTATGAAGACTTAAGCACAATTCCTGTGGGAATAGACTCTTCTCTTTGCTCGAAGGTGCCGCTTTTAAAGAAGATCCTTACGGGCGCGAAGAAGAGTTGGGACAGTGCCTTAAGTCTTGGTGAAAAGCACGGCTTTCGCAATGCTCAAGTCAGCGCAATAGCGCCGACAGGAACAATCGGCCTTTTAATGGACTGTGATACCACCGGGGTTGAGCCTGATTTTGCACTTGTGAAATTCAAGAAACTTGCAGGCGGGGGTTATTTTAAGATTATTAACCAATCAGTGCCCCCTGCCCTTTCGGCCCTTGGCTATAAGGAAGATGAAATTAAGGCAATTATCGCTTATGCAACAGGGCATAAGACCCTGAAAGATTGCCCCGGATTTAATATTAAGAGCCTTGAAGAAAAGGGATTCACCGATAAAGAAATAGGTATTATAGAAGAAGCATTAAAATCTGCATACAGTCTTGAGCATATTTTCAGTCCCGCCCTGCTTGGAAGGGATTTCTTTGAGAAAAAGTTAAAAATCCCTGATACCGTTTATAATGGAAGCGGCTTTAGCCTACTTAGGCATATTGGGTTCTCCGAAGAAAAAATAAACAAGGCAGAGCTTTATACCTGCGGCACCCTTGGTCTTGAGGGTGCTCCGATTCTAAAAAAAGAGCATCTTGCGGTATTCGATACTGCAACGCCTTCGGGCAAGTTGAGCAGCCGATCGATTCACTGGAAGGCCCATGTTGAAATGATGGCAGCCTGTCAGCCTTTTATAACAGGTGCGATATCAAAAACCATCAATATGCCGAATAAGGCAAATTATGAGGATGTCAAAGGCGCCTTCATTCTCGCCTGGAAGCAGGCCCTGAAGGCAGTGGCCCTTTATAGGGACGGCTCAAAACTTTCGCAGCCCCTCTCTTCATTTGCCCCGGGCATGGACCCGCTTGCAGATATGGTTCTTGGAGTGGAAAATTCGATTCTATCGGAAAACGGGAGCGAGAAGAAGGGCGAAACCTTCCGCGGGGTAAGGAAACCGCTTCCCTCAAGGCGCATCGGCTATACCCAAAAGGCGAAGATCGGTGGTCATTCCATGTTCATCCGAACAGGGGAATATGATGACGGGAAACTCGGGGAAATTTTTCTTGACATGCATAAGGAAGGCGCTGCCTTCCGAAGCCTTTTAAACAGCTTTGCAATTGCAGTATCCCTCGGGCTTCAGTACGGGGTACCCCTTGAAGAGTATGTCGATGCCTTCAGTTTTAGCCGCTTTGAGCCAAACGGAATTGTAAAGGGCCATGACTATGTGAAGATGGCAACGAGCGTAATTGACTTTATCTTTAGGGACCTTGCAATAAGCTACCTTAAAAGGACGGACCTCGGCCAAGTTAAACCTGAAGACCTTCTTGCAACCGGAACAGGGACCGGCAATCCCGGAGGCAATGAACCGGCTCCGGTCTCCGGCCCGGCCCCGCGAGGCGAGGATGCAAAATTTGCACAGGCAAGACTTAAGGGCTATGAGGGTGATTCATGCCCTGTCTGCGGAAGTCTTACCCTTATAAGAAACGGCACCTGCCTTAAATGCGATACCTGCGGCTCAACAACCGGGTGCAGTTAGCAATTAACGATTATCGAATGTCCGGCATTGTATGCCCCTTTTTATAATTCCTGAAATTCTTGGATAAGGTCTTTTGAAACTCCTGTTTCTTCTTTAAATAGTCCGAGTGACTGAGTACAAAGGAATTTTCCCTTACCTGCACCTGATAAGTCTGCCACTTTTCCGGTTCAAGGCTCCCGTCTTCAAGGGCGGCAAGGACTGCACAGCCCGGCTCACTCTGATGGCTGCAATCGTTGAAACGACATTGTGAAAAAAGCTCTTCCACATCGGCGTAGGCTAAACTGATGCCCTCTCTTGCGTCCCAAAGGCCAAGCTCGCGCATGCCGGGGGTGTCTATGACAAGGGCCCCTGATGCAAGACGGAAGAGCTGACGGTAGGTCGTAGTATGCCGTCCCTTGCTGTCGTCATCGCGAATGGTTTTTACTTCCATGAGTTCCTCCCCTGCAAGGCGGTTTAAGAGGGAGGACTTCCCGACGCCTGAAGAGCCGAGAAATACGGCGGTCTTGCCGGGTTCAAGGAAGGGCTCGAGTTCTTCAAGGCCGAAGCCGGTAAGGCTGCTTATGCAAATTACCGGAGCAGCGCCTGAAATGCCCGATGTCATTTTTCGGACCTCGGCCGCTTTTGAGTATGGGTCTTCTACAAGGTCAGCCTTTGTTAAGACAAAGACAGGGAAGCCCCCGCTTTGAAGGGAGGCGGTTAAGTATCTTGCTAAGCGATTAATATTTAAGTCGTGGTTTAGCGATGAAAGGATAAACACATAGTCAAAATTGGCTGCATTTACCTGCTCCTTTACGTTTTTTGCATAACCTACGGCATGGCCAAGGAAATCAACCCTTGAAAACCTTGATCGCCTATTTAAGACCTTATCAATCATCGAAGGTCCATGCTCGTTATACCTTATTACGATAAAATCTCCGACAACAGGGAAAAGATCGCCTTCTTTTAAGTCATGGAAAAAGCTGCCCTTTATTTCTGCCTCCAGTTCCCCCTTCTCGCAAATTACCTTATACCTCTCCCTGCGCTCTTCAATAATTCTGCCGGGGTAGTATTCCTGTGAATTTTCTTTTTTTGAACTTTTCGTGGAAATATATTCCTCTGCCGCAAAAATCTCTGCTTCTGTAAATCCGTAATTCTTTAATGTTTCGTACACGCAATTCTCCTGTTAGATTTAAATAATGAGTTTAACCGCGTGTTTAAAGGAGATTTACTTTAGATTACCCTATTGAAATTTAGGAAGTATTACCCGCCGTAAACCGCGGTTAAAAAGAGGACAACAATTACAGTCATAAAAAAATTCCTCCTTCCCAAAGAAAGTTTATCAATTTTTACCTGAGTACAGTATTGCAAGAAAAGAAAAAAATGTCAAGAGGGGGTTATTTCCGCCCGGGTGCGAAATCCCCTTCAGTCGGGTAAGCGGCTCACCTGACCACAAAAGGTGGTCAGGTGACCGATCCACAGTCCGCGTTAGCGGACATTTTAATATACTTCCTATATGGTCCAAGCCCGACGGGCTTGATCCCGCCTTCAGGGTATCTCGCACCCGGGCAGCCTGCAAGCCGCCTGCAGTCTTCTTTATCCCTTGCATGGGAAGGATTTGGACATTATAACGCGGGTTCCCTGTTTCAGGGTTGATATTTCCGGCCAGTTTTATTCTCGGGGACAAGAATTAACTCGATGTCATTTGATATTATATCAATTAGGCATTTTGCCAGATCTTGTCTTTGTCCTGTTGTTAAACTCTCAAGGAAATTTTCCTTAAGCAATGTGTCGGCACCGGCTCCCGTTTTCGAATCAATAAAAAGCCTGAAAGGTTCCACACCCAAAGCGGCAGCAATTTTCTCCACCATGTCCATAGATGGGATTTTTCTGTTGATCTCAATTTCCCCGATATAACTTGTTGATGTATCAAGCATTTCTGCCAGCTTCATTTGAGATAATTGCCTTTCCTTTCGGTATTTTTTCATATTGGAGACAAAGACCTTCATCATGTCCATAAACTATATGCTAGTAGCCAATAAACTCGTTTTACAATGTGCTCTTGACAAATAGTAAGAATAGTGTTATATGCTTTAAGCAAATAAACCAAAAATGGAGGAATTTTGTGAAAAATTTTAGGATAATGGGCTTAATAACCATAATATTAGTGCTTGGCCTTGTATTGATTGCCTGCGACAGCGCCGGCAGCAGTGGCCCTACCTATGAGCCGCTTATAATGCGAGGAGCAGTGGGAGGCAGGACAGCCGAGCTGGAAATAAGCACGACCAGGAGTGTGGCCCGCTCGACCGGAAATCCGGTACTGACCCCCGAAACAGGGGATAGTTATGTTCTTCGCTATACTGATGTGACTCCACCGGAAGTAATCTCAAGGGGAAGGATAGAGGTTAGAAGTATTTATATTACCTTTATTCCTACAGGGAGTGGAGAAAGTTTCACAACAAGCTTTCAGGGTCGAATAAGTAATCCGGTAAACATAACACTTGGAGATAATACAACTCTTACCTTTACCCCCGTAGGTTATACTTCCCAAAGCGGCAGCCGCCCCGGCGGCTCAAGCCCGGGCCCCGGCCCCTCCGAGCCTGATCTAACAGTTCGCAGCATCACCATGGAAGACGACGGTAACGGCACGGCAACAGCAACCCCAAGCTCTGCTGCTGCAGGTACATTGATTGACATTACCGCAGATCCGGATAGTGATTATATGTTCAAGGCCTGGGAAGTAATTAGCGGCGGAGCTGTTATTTCAAGCCTTACAACAAACCCGGCAACCTTCACCATGCCGGCAGCCGCTGTGACAATAAAGGCAATTTTTGAACTGATACCGGCTGACACGCCATACCTTCTTTTAACGCCTTCCCCTGTAACATGGTCATCTGTGGGGCTTGGTTATTCGGCACAAACACCGGAAACCGTCACCATAACAAACGACGGTACAGGTAACGCAAGCGTTACGGCAATTGCACTTACAGTAGGAGCATCTTCATTTACGCTTGCAAGTGCAGGGGCGAGAACCATTAATACAAGTGACACCAGCACCTTCACAGTGGTGCCAAACACCGGTCTTCCTGTTGGAGTTCACAACGCCGTAGTCACAGTAACTTATGAGGGCGGGGATGTAGCGAGTGCAACAGCCCAGGTGAATGTGAGCTTTGAAGTAAGGAACGTGTTCACTGTTACTTTTAACTCTAACGGCGGAACTGCTGTTTCTCCCATTACAGGTATAGTATCAGGGGCAACAATTAGCGCCCCCTCAGCTCCGACCAGAACTACGCCTCTTGCAGGTCTTTATACGGGTACACTGTCAACACTGCCTGCACCCGACTTTGTCGAGTGGAGAGCTCCCGGTGCAAATGCAGAATTTGTCTTTGCCGACAACCCCATTACAGCCGACATCACCCTGACTGCCCAATGGGAGTCAAACGACCGCATTACAAGCGTAACCGTCAACAATGTTGCTGCCGCAGTTACCCATGTCAGAAGTGACCCGGATGAATACACCCTATTGCTTGATTCAGCTACTTCCATTAATACAGCGCAGCAGAACTTTGATACTGCCAATATGAAGCTGACAATAATCGGCATAGGTGCTGAGAGAACCATACAGTTAATTACAAACAGGACCTTATTTAACCTTAGTGCTGCAGGTACAAGCCTCACTTTGGGGAATAATATTACCCTGCAAGGCCAATCAACGGCCGGTAGTGGAGCTTTAATTATTGTGACCAACGGCAGCCTGACCATGCTTAGCGGCTCTAAAATAATAGGGCATAATGGTCGTCAAACAGGTTTTCATATTGGGGGAATTGATCTAAACGGGAGTTCCGCCAGTTTTACCATGGAAGGCGGCGAAATTACCGGTATCCACGGCGGTGCGGGCGCCGGGAGTACCGGTGGCGTGCATGTACGTGGTGGTGCTACTTTCACTATGAAAGGGGGCACTATTAGGGAAAACAGCGCTGGTTCCAATTACACTTCGTGGATGAATGTGAGATTAGTTAATGGAACAGTCAACAAAGAAGGCGGCACCATTGCGACGGTAACAGACCC
>Ga0099364_10007366_pt1 | contig 15726 bp, 14 predicted proteins | sample TergutTh196P3_FD_73070 | JGI IMG/M metagenome (GOLD analysis project Ga0099364, IMG submission 73070) | Microcerotermes parvus P3 segment gut microbial communities from Pointe-Noire, Republic of the Congo - Th196 P3 | ecosystem: Host-associated > Arthropoda: Insects > Digestive system > Gut ...
AACGAAGTGAAACTTGCGGGCGCACCCGGAAGTTACGCTACACTTGCGGTTCTTGCGTCGGAGTACCGGCTAAATGATTCTTTTGTTTTTGTGGTACAATGGAGGGTACTTTAATGATAGGAGCAGAATCATGTCAGTCCAACCATTAACATACGAAAGCGTTCTTGAATTGATTCGCGAGAACAGCCGAGAAATGCGAGAAAATAGCCGAGAAATGCGAGAGGAACATCGGGAGTTTCGTCGCTCGCTCAAGGAGCAAGGTGCCGAGTTCGACCGGAGGATGGAAGAGCAACGTGCCGAGTCCGCCCGTGAAAAGAAGGAACGCGATGCCGAGTTCGACCGCAGGGCGGAGAAACGTGATGCCGAGTACGCCCGAATGAGAAAGGAATTAAACAGAAAAATCGGCGACCTCGGCAACAGCATCGGCAGGATCATCGAACACATGGTAGCCGGCGATAATATCATCAGAAAATTTAAAGCCCTTGACTATGAAATCGAATCCCATTCCCGAAACAAAAAATTTGGACATACTTTGCCCAAAGACTTGCGGGGCGAGATTGACCTGTTTTTAGAGAACGGCGATATTGCTATCCTCGTTGAAGTCAAAACGACATTGGAAACAAAGGATGTCCGCAAACACACAGAATGTTTGGAAAAATTTCGCCGCGTTGCCGACATCAAAAACGACAAACGCCGTTTTATCGGGGCGGTTGCCGGTGCGGTTATCGAAGGAGAGGCAATGGACTTCGCCCATGAGAATGGAATGTACGTGATCGTTCAATCCGGCAAAGCCGTGGAAATTGTGCAAACGCCAGAAGGCTTCAAGGCGAAGGAATGGTAGACTCACGGATGCCGAGTTTTTTACGAATGACGATAGTCAGATGAGTCCTTTCTGTTTGGCATCGGCGAAGAATTCGGACAAGCCTTACCGCGACACAAAGTTGCGTCCGCAGTTGGATGCGTGGATACTCGGCGAATTGAACAAGACGATCAAAAATGTTACGGAGGCGATGGACCGGTACGATCATTTTTCGGCATGCGGCGAGTTGAATGCGTTTGTCGATGCGTTGTCGAATTGGTATGTCCGTCGCAATCGGGACAGGTTTTGGAGTTCGGCAACCGAAGAGGATGTGAAGGTCATTCAATCGAAGTATGATGCGTATTGGACGCTCTACGAATGTCTCGTTACCGTTACGAAATTGATTGCTCCCTTTACGCCGTTCTTGGCGGAAAACTTTTGGCAGCGATTGGTGGTGAAAGACAGCACCACTTAGCCGCCGCACTTGTGCGGCGCAAACCAGAGCCGCAATCTTCAGATTGCGAAAAAGAGTGATTCCCAATTACAACTCCCAAGGATTGTTTATCTGTAATCCATTGACATGTCGAAAGTCTTTAACATTCCGAGTCACTACCCATTGTTCCTCTGCTTTCTCACATACAAATAGAGTAAAAGGACCATCGCACCGCCAATGGCGAAATAGAGTCCCAAAAGGATCACCATGGCGAAACCAATGTATCGCCCCTGCCCTGCCTTCCGGGGTGACGGCGATTCCTGCGATTCCAGTGCCGATATGCGCACCGGATTGTCCACTAACTTCTCGCCGTCCCAGTAACCCACACGGCGGCTGATGCGGTAGTCAAGCACATCGGCGTTCAAAGGCAAATCCAATCCTGCCAACGTAAACGTATCAGGCGGGAATGACTTCTTAATCTGGACATCCTTTACGGTAATGTGTCGATCAAAGACAACTTCTCCATCGGTTCTAACTCTGTAAACATGTGTCTTGGTCGGAAATGGAAGAAACTTCTGATTTGAATAATCATTGTCTATCTGTATCCTGCTAAACTGTGTCTCTACGGTTCTTCTTAGTAACCGGAATCCGGGTTCTTCGATATACAGTCTCCAATGTGTAGGCGCAAAACTATTACCTTCACCATCGCGGCATTCGACAATGTAAACCGGGCGGCCGTCCAACTCTCCACGAGAAACAGAGAAATTACTTCTGTTTCCGTAGAGGAGACAGATGGCAATATCATAGTCGTGAGACAGCATGTCGGCAAGCCCAAGCAAGCGAGGGTCATACACATCTGCTCCGACCGCATGGATCGACCCTAATGGGACAATAGTAGCAGTCTTCGCATCATAACTTGTCGTAGTGTACATGTAATCCTCAAGAAGGATGGATTTCATTCCAGTGAACGAACCATCAGGAAGGTGCATTTTACGGATTTTCCCCTTGTCAAAATCAACAAGTTGTTCAACGGTTTTGCCTTCCTCGGCACGGTGCTCTTCATACCGGATATGGAAGCAGTCGTATTTTAGACGCTCCTGCTCCACCCCCTTCAAGAGGGCAAGTGCCTTTGCGGTGTCGTCGGCGGTGGTAGTTGCCGACATGACGATCATGCTCACGATGATGAGTGTAAAGCGTTTCATGATGATTTATTTTCGGTTAAGCGGACACGGTCTCACGAAAGTTGGTGTTTTTTTCTCACAAAGGCACAAAGTTCACGAAGGTGTCTAAATTTTTGCAGTGTGATTCTCTTGGTGTCCTTTGTGCCTTTGTGAGAAACAGAACAATCACACTATACCATAAACGAGAAGAAATTGAACATTCTTCTTTGCGACCCCTTGTGTCTTTGCTCAAGGGAACCTCTAAAAATAGATTCTTTGCGTCCTTTGCGGTTAAATTCTTTTTTAACCGCCAATGCCGTTAGCACAAAAAACAACTGTCCGCCGGGGGACGGTCTCTTGTTTTTTATACACTTCGTCTATAATAGTAGGCGAACGTTGCGGACGGAGACAGGTTCGTCAAACCGGCAACGCCATTATTCCCTTTGAACGCTTCTATGACTTCAAATCCTGCTTCTTCTCGAGCCGCCGGTAAAATTGTCGGCATTACCCCCCAGAGCCTTTACAACAAGTGCGTGGCACTCGCCAATAACCTTTGGTGGAGTTGGCATCCCGAAGTGATCAGCCTGTTCCGCTCGCTGGACCCGATCCGCTGGCGGCAACTCGGACATAACCCCATCGCTCTGCTTCAGGAGTTTACCCCCGAACGGCTCGAAATCCGTGCCGCCGAACTGGTCCTCTATACCCGGATCGACCAGGCGTACCGCCGGATGATCGAGTATATGGATACGCAAACCACCTGGGCACGGCGCAACGTCGGCGTACTCGGTTCCCAGCCTGTCGCTTATTTTTCGCTGGAATTCGGCATCCACGAGTCGGTGCCGATCTACTCCGGCGGGCTGGGGGTTCTCTCCGGCGACCATATTAAAAGTGCAAGCGGTCTCGGCGTGCCGCTCGTTGCCGTGGGACTCTTCTACAATCAGGGCTATTTTAAGCAGCACCTCGACATTGAAGGCTGGCAACAGGAAGAATATCTCGATACGGCAGTGCAGTTTCTTCCATTAGAAGATGCCGTTGACCCGAAGGGAAATAAAATCACCGTCTCGGTACAAACCCGCACCGGCTCCATTTACGCCAAAGTCCGGCAACTCTACGTCGGTCGGGTGCGGCTGTTGCTCCTGGACACCGACCTCGAAGAAAATGCCGCCCAAGACCGGCAACTGACCAGCCGGCTCTACGGCGGAGACAACCGGACACGTATCCGGCAGGAAATCGTTTCCGGTGTCGGCGGTGTCCGGGCGTTGAAGGCTCTCGGCATCACGCCGGGGGTTTATCATTTGAACGAGGGACACAATGCCTTTGCGACACTGGAAGTCATCCGGCAGCGGATGGAAGAGGACGGTCTTTCCTTTCAAAATGCCGCCGCCGAAGTGGCTCAAAGGACGGTTTTCACCACACACACGCCGGTTCCGGCAGGACATGACCGGTTCGACAGCAATCTGATTGATGAACACTTGGGCTTGCTTCGGGAAAAACTGGGCATCGACCACGGACACCTGATGGCACTCGGTCGGGTGGATCCGAGCAATCACAGCGAAACATTCTGCATGACGGTGCTGGGACTGAAAATGTCCCGATACGCGAATGCCGTTGCCTCACTCCACGGCAACATCTCCCGGAAAATGTGGCACGGACTTTGGCCCCAACTGCCGGAAGAAAAAGTACCAATTGGACACATCACGAACGGCGTTCACATTCCCAGTTGGATGGCATGGCAATTCAATACATTACTCGAACGGCACATGCCGACTTCATGGTCGGCAGAGTCTTACGATCCGAAAGAGTGGGAGGCGGTACACGAGATCGACCCCGGCGAATTTTGGGAAACGCACTGTGCACTCAAAAATCTGCTGGTGGCGTTTGTCCGCCGCCGCGTCAGCCGGCAATGCCGGCGGCGGGGGGAATCCGACGAAGTCATCGACCGCGCCCGCACGGTTCTCGACCCGCAGGTGCTGACCATCGGATTTGGTCGCCGCTTTGCGACATACAAGCGGGCAACACTGGTATTAAATCAAATCGAACGGATGGCAGACATTTGCAACTGCCCTGAACGTCCCGTACAGTTTGTCTTTTCCGGCAAGGCACATCCGGCGGACAAGCCCGGCAAGGAATTTATCCAAACGATTGCAAACCTGCGGGAAGACCCCCGGTTTGCGAATCGGTTTGTGTTCATTGAAGACTACGACATCAATGTCTGCCGGCACATGGTACAGGGAGTCGACGTGTGGCTCAACAATCCGCGCCGCCCCTTAGAAGCATCGGGAACGAGCGGAATGAAAGCGGTACTCAACGGCGGATTAAACTTATCGGTTCTCGACGGCTGGTGGGCGGAAGCCTACGACGGCACCAACGGTTTTGCGATTGGCAAAGGAACGAGTCACGTGGATGACAGAATCACGGATCAGCGTGATGCGGAGAGTTTATTCGACGTTCTCGAAAACGAAGTCGTGCCGCTCTATTACGATGTGGATGAACATGGCTTACCGGTCAGATGGATCGAGCGGATGATGAACTCGGTCAGCACATTGGCATGGCGTTTCAGTGCACACCGGATGGTGGCAGATTACACCACCGACGCGTATCTTCCCGCTGCCGGTGGAACCAGTTGTAAAGTCGAGCGGTAGGAGGCAGGAGGTAGAAGATTGCGCCCTTTGCGCGTCTTTGCGTCTTTGCGGTTAAAAAAAGAAAATTTAACCGTAAGGGACGCGGACAGTAGGTCGGACTAGAACCCGGTTACCGCTCGCTTGAAAAATACAGGACGTTCCGTTATACTCTACGGCGTTGTTTTATTTTCATCCTCTAATTCATCAGGAGTTTCAAATGCAACGTACCACTATGATCTTGACGGTGTTTCTCTGTGCCCTCTTTGTGTGTCCCTTTGCGGCGGCGGAAGACGGCTTTGTTTCCCTTTTTAACGGTAGAGACCTTACCGGTTGGACGATTAAGGGGGGTGATGCCAAGTATCACGTCGAAGACGGCACCATTGTCGGTGTCGTCAATGATGAAAGAAGGAACACCTTTCTTTGCAGCGACAAAGAGTTCGAAAACTTTATCTTCAAAGCCGAATTCAAGTTCGACCGTAACTTCAATTCCGGTATCCAGTTTCGGAGCAAAGCGCGTCCCGAAGGTGACCGTGAACGGGTCTATGGCTACCAATACGAAATGGAACCCGCCGGTATGACCGGGGCAATTTATGATGAAGGTAGACGCGGACGCTGGCTCAATGTCGTTACTGACGAACTGCGGGAAAGTACCATGAAACCCTTCAAACAAGGGGACTGGAACGAAGTGGAAATCCAATGTATCGGTCCCTCGATCCGCACATGGCTCAATGGCGAACCGGTAACAGACATTATCGACCTCTTGTCGGATCGCGGTTTTTTCGGCTTGCAGGTTCACTCCGCAACCTCGCCGGGACAAGTCCGTTGGCGCAACATTCGGGTTAAGGAATTGCCCTCGACACCCTGGAAAGCATTTTTCAAAGATAAGCAGTTTGTTGACCTTGAAATTAAACCCGCCGGTAAGTGGGAGTTTTTGGAAGACGGCAGTATTTATGCCACGTCCACCCGGGACGAAAGGCAGGACGGGATGCTTCTCTCGAAGGAAGTTTTCGATAATTTTGCCGTGAGAGTTTCCTTCAAAAGAGGACAGGGAAACAGCGGCTTGTACTTCCGTGCCCATGAGATTGATGCAGCGCATTGGCTGAGCGGTTTTCAGTGTGAAATCGAGGGCAACCATGCAGCGGCGTATCTTTGGGAAGTGGGCGGTGCTCCAACCAGAGGACGCGGCGGCTGGCTTGTTCCGCCGTCTCAGGAAAATGCGAGGAATATCAAACCAACGGACTGGAATGATATAAGCACTGTTGCCATCGGCGACCGGATTGTGACGCATTTGAATGGTGCACAGGTGCTTGATGTCATTGACCCTGACTGCTTGAAGGATGGTAAGACGGCACTGCAATTGCACGGCGGCTCTGATATGGAGTATTGGTTTCGGAATTACGAAATCATGCCGCTCAGCAAAGAGTTGGTGGAACTGATCACACGGTAGTGCCCCGTGTCTTAAATGACATAGATTATGTTTCGCACAAAGGCACGAAGGACACAAAGGGGTTTATGTTTTCCACTCCGAAGGAGCGCAATGTCCATATGCGGCTCAATTTTTAAGCGCAAAGGGCACAACTCTCTCCCTAGGGCTAAAGCCCTAGGCTACAATACTCCGCCCTTTCAGGGCGGTGTGCCCTATAAGGGCAAGGCATATTAGCCTAGGGTTTTAACCCTAGGCGGAGCAAGGGTCAAACTCCTGACTCCTGCTCCTGACTCCTTTTTGGTTGCGGCGATGCCGCGGTGTGAACTTTGTGCCTTTGTGCGAGGAAAAATTGAAAAACAAATAATCAATGCCATTTAAGGCGGAATGTAGTAGTGCCCCGTTCTATCTCATTTTGTGAATGGGGCACGGCATGAAGTGATGCTTTGCGTACTTTGCGAAAACTCTGCGTACTTTGCGGTTAAAAAAGAATGTAACCTTCCCAAACGGTTTCTATGTTTTTTCGTCTCTCCACCCTCGGCTGCAAGGTTAATCAATACGAGACGGAATTTGTCCGCACCGCCCTTTTGCGGCATGGGTACAGTGAAGCCCAAGAGAGCGGCGTTGCCGACCTTGTCCTCGTCAACACCTGCACTGTAACCGCCGAAAGCGAAGCAAAAAGCCGGAAGACCATCCGAAAACTCATCCGCGAAAATCCGGGTGCCCATGTCATTGCTATGGGCTGTGCCGCTGCTCATCATCCCGGCGCAATGCAACGCATCGGCGGCGTGTCGCAAGTGATAACGGACAAACAAGAAATTCCAGACCTCTTGCGGCAACTCGGTATCGCCGAATTGCCGACGGGAATCGATTCCTTCGGCGAGCGGCACCGGGCATTTATCAAAATCCAAGACGGCTGCCAAGCCGGGTGTGCGTACTGTATCATTCCAAAAGTCCGACCCACGCTCCGCAGCCGAACCATCGAAGAGATAGTGCCGGAAATCCGAACACTTGCCCAAAACGGTTATCGGGAAATTGTCCTGACGGGGATTCACCTGGGACATTACGGTATTGACCTTGTTGAAGGGAATACGGCTCCCCATACTGCGCCGGTGTTGTCTCCCTCTGTTTCCTCTGTACCCCGTTTACCCGCAACCCGTTTACCCGAACTCATCCGCCGTATCATAGACTTGCCGGAAGAGTTTCGGCTTCGGCTTTCCAGTCTCGAAGCGGTTGAAGTTTCCGACGCGTTGATTGAACTCATGTTGCGTTATCCTGACCGGATATGTCCGCATTTGCATTTGTCGATGCAGAGCGGAAGCGACGCGGTGCTTCACCGGATGAAACGGCGTTGGCTTTCGGAGCCGTTTGCCCGGCGATGTGAGGAAATTTTATCGCGGTTTAATCATCTTGCACTGACCACGGACGTGATCGTCGGTTTTCCGGGGGAAACAGCGGAACAGTTCGAGGAGACGTGCCGATTGGTGGAGCGGCTTCGGTTTTCCAAAGTTCATATCTTCCGTTTCAGTCCGCGAGAGGGCACAGAGGCGGCGACGCTGCCGAATCCCGTCTCTCCCACAGAGCAAAAACGCCGGGCGGCAATTCTTACGGACATTGCCGCAACACTCCGCTCGGACTTTGCAGCATCGCTGGTCGGGAGTGCGGCAACCGTCCTGCTCGAAACGGAGACCCGCGGAACCTGCGGACGCTATCTGGAGGTACAGTTAGGGCAACCGTTGGAAGCCGGTACGCTTGTGTCCGTTCGGATAGAGCGAAGCGAGGGGGATGTTTGTTTTGGTAGGTGTGTCCAACTTTAGTGGGTGTATTCTGAGTATACTTTTTTGCCCCTTCTCCTGAAACTGCTTGAATCATAGAGCAAGCCTACACGATTGCTTGCCTTCGATAATGTTAAGGTTTTTCATGTTTTGAATTCTTTTTAACAATGATAGTGTGTGCTTACTTATAAGGGAACCTCTAAAAATCAATTTTTCTATATTGACTGATGCCGAAACGTACCAAATCTGTGCTTTGCGCACCTTGCGTAACCCATTGCGTACTTTGCGGTTAAATCCGAACTATTTTAACCGCAAGGGGCGCAAAGATGGTGCAAAGGACGCAAAGAATCTATTTTTAGAGGTTCCCATACAAGACGCAAAGAAGCACAAGGTTCGCAAAGGGAACCTCCGGCGCACCCACTCCCCTCTTGCCCTGCTTCGCAACAGAGGGTAAGATTCTGCACATGGAAGAGCAGGTTTTAGTCGTTCCGACGCAAATTTTTCACGCATTGGGTTGTTTTCAAGGATTTTCCACCGATATTGACCGTTATCGGGATGTTCTCCTCGATGCAAAAAATGTTCAGTTTCGACCGCGCAGCGAAGTGGAGATTGACCCCGGCTTCAAACAGTTGATTCCCTATATGATCTTCTGCCATACCGATTCGTCGGGTAACGTCAGTGTCTTTCAATACGTCCGGGGTACTGGAATGGGGGAGAGCCGATTGCACCAAAAGCGGAGTATTGGAATCGGCGGACACATTGCCGCCGAAGACAAGGGACAGCACTCAAGTAATATCTACCGGGAGGGGATGTTGCGGGAGTTGCACGAAGAGGTGGTGCTGCAAACCGCGTTCAGCGAGCAGTGCGTAGGGATTATTAACGATGACTCTACGGAGGTGGGGAGTGTCCATCTCGGCATTGTGCATCGGCTGGATGTTGCCGAGCCGAATGTTTGTTCCAATGAGCCGGATTTGTTTGAATCCGGCTTTATGCCGCTTGCCGAACTCCGCAATTATCGCGGGCAGATGGAATCATGGTCGGCAATCAGTTTGGATGCTCTGTTTGGAGAAAGCGTGAGACCATAGAGGACGCAAAGTATCACTTCCACGAACGGCATCTCAGGATTTTCCGGGGCTATCCGATACAGATATGGCGATTCGTTGCAATCTCGCTGCCGCCGGTACACCGCCGCTTTGGTCGGCGGAGTCGGCGATTGAACCCAGCGATCTGGCAAAAGGGAACCTCTAACAATCAATTTTTGCACTTTGACTTGGTGCCGAAACGCATATTTCTTTTCAACAGACATGAAGCCCGCCTCCCTTCTCCGCCTTATCGACGATGAATTCTTTGAATCCGAAGAGTTTTTCAAAGCCTATTATTTTCGGCTCTTTCGTGTTTTTCGTGGATGAAAAATGAAACAATCAAAAAAACGGTAAAAAGAGCACCTTAAAAGGGATTGCCCGTTTATGGTATAATTCGTACGGGGGTGTAGGTGTAAACGGGGAGAAATGGGACGTTTTTTTCCTTGTGTCCTCTGCGGTTAAAAAAAAGAGAATTAGCCGCAACGCGCAATTTTATGCCCTTTACGGTATCGTTCACCGGAAATTTTTAACAGGTTTTTATTGCCCTATACTATATGACATCACGTTGGCTTTCCAAACGCGCCGATGCTTTTGAGGCTTCCGGCATCCGAAGAGTTTTTGACCTTGCCGCTAAATTGACCGACCCGATCAACCTCTCCATCGGGCAGCCGGACTTTGATGTGCCCGAAGCGGCAAAGCAGGCACTCATCAATGCCGTCAATTCCAAAAAAGGGGGCTACACCCCGACACAAGGACTCGCTATCCTGCAAGACACGCTCCGAAAACGTACCCACCAAAAGTATCCTCACCCAGACCGCGACATCTTCCTTGCCAGCGGAACCAGCGGAGCATTGGTCTTGACGTTACTCGTTACTATTGATCCCGGCGATGAAGTGATCTTTTTCGATCCCTACTTCGTGATGTATGATGCTCTCGTGAAGATGGTCGGCGGTGTGCCGGTTACGGTCAGCACTTATCCTGATTTTCATTACGACATTCAACGTCTTGCAGATGCGATTACGCCGAAAACGAAGGCGATCCTCTTCAATTCCCCCTGCAATCCGACCGGTAAGGTTGCCACGCGGGAGGAGATCAAAGCGGTTGCTGAACTCGCGGCGAAGCACGGCATCTTATTGGTCAGTGACGAAATTTACAGTGCGTTTTGCTTTCAGGAATTTGTCTCGCCTGCCGAATACAATCCGCAAACGCTGGTGTTGGACGGATTTAGCAAATCGCACGGCATGCCGGGCTGGCGAGTCGGTTATGCGCACGGTCCGAAGGAACTGATCGAGCAGATGCTCAAGTTTCAACAGTACACGTTTGTGTGTTCTCCGCACGTCGGGCAACTCGGTGCATTGGCGGCGTTGGATGTGGATATGTCTGAACAGATTGAGAGTTACCGCAAGCGTCGGGATATGATTTACGATGCCTTGAAGGATGATTACGAAATCAACAAGCCGGAGGGGGCATTTTATATGTTTCCGAAGGCTCCCTGGGGAACAGCGACCGAGTTTGTCGAAGAGGCGATCACGGAGTATTCGATGTTGATTATCCCCGGCGGAGTGTTCAGCGGTCAGGATACGCATTTCCGCATTTCCTATTCGGCAACGGAAGCAACCCTCCAGCGGGGGATTGAAGCGTTTAAGCAATTAGCGAAGAAGTCATAAACCGAAAACAGTATGAAGTTGTCCTCTGCGCCTTTTGGGTTCACTCTTCTTTTTTGACCGCAAAGGGCGCAAAGTATCATTTCAAGCCGTTTCAACAGCACTCCCCAAAAATATGCCGGAATACCGACTAGACCCGCTCACCGGTCGCATGGTCATTGTTGCCGAAGAACGGGCAGCCCGACCACATCAGTTTGATATAACGGACAAACCGTTTCAAGACGTTTGCCCCTTTTGCGAAGGGAACGAGACATTCACGCCGAATGAAACCGCCGCTTTTCGCCCTGCGGACTCTGCTCCCAACACCCCCGGCTGGACCGTCCGTGTGGTGCCGAACAAGTTTCCCGCTGTTGTTGCCGGTGAAATTCCGGCAGGTTTATCAGACCCTTCTTTCCTTCAATCCGGCGGAACTGCGGAGGGCATCGGACTGCACGAAGTGATTATCGACACCCCCCGGCATGTTTTGAGCATCAGCGCATTGACCCTGCCGGAGATTGCCGGGATGTTAGCAATGTACCGGCTTCGTTTGCAGGCATTACGCACGGATTCCCGCTGGGCTTTCGTCCAGATATTCAAAAATGTCGGTGCGGCTGCGGGGGCTTCTCTTCCTCACTCGCACACGCAACTGGTCGCCATGCCCTTTGTGCCGCAGTCGTTAATGCCGCAACTATTTTCTTGGCAAAAAAAAGGGACTCAAAGGCAAGCCGGTTTGTATCATAAGCATTGCCGTTGGTGTGAGCGTTTGGAGAGTGAAAGACAATCCGGCGACCGGATTGTCGAGACAACCGGACATTTCGTTGCGCTTTGTCCCTTTGTCAGCCGGTTCGCAGGGGAAATGGAGATTTATCCGAAGTATCACGAGTCGGGTTTCGACAAATTGGAGACCGGGTTACTGGACGAACTGGCAGAACTTTTACACCGCACCGTCCTTCGACTCGAAAAAGCGGTGTTTTGGATGAAAGACCCGTTAGCCTATAACATTGTGTTGAATACAGAGCCTCTTCGGTTTGAACGGGACGGGGAGCGCGTCGATTTTTCTTCCACCTTCCATTGGCACTTTTCGATCTTGCCCAGTCTTGCCCGTGCGGCGGGCTTTGAATGGGGGACGGGTTTGCACATCAATCCGGTTTCGCCGGAACAAGCCGCCCGGCGGATGAGGCAGTCGCTGGATGGAGCGTGACGTGTCGTGTCGTTGTCAGTCTGCGGACAAGGTTACGATACCGCAAACGGCATGAAATGGTACTTTGCGTTCTTTGCGCCTCGATGATTACTTGATGATTAGCAGGGCTTTGCGAACCTTGCAGTTAAATCTTTTCGGCTAAATCTTCTTTTTTTTAACCGAACAGTTCGCAAAGACGGCGCAGAGAACGCAAAGAAAAAACGTCCGACTCACCCTCTCGGCAGGGCAATAATGCCGCTGCGCACAAGTTCAATAATTCCGAAGGGGCGCATTGCCTCGACAAAACCTTCGAGTTTTGACTCCTTACCAGAAATTTCGATCATCATCGTTGTATCGCTGACATCGACAACTTGTCCGCGAAAGATATTGACCATTTCGAGAATTTTGCTCCGCGCACCGGGCAGTGCCTCGACCTTCAGGAGCATCAAATCCCTTTCGACGTGTTTTTGATGGGTAATATCTTCGGCTTTGACTACCGTAACGAGTTTACGTAACTGTTTGAGGATTTGTTCCTGGACTTTTTCATCGCCGACGGCGACGAACGTCATACGGGACAGTTTTGGATCTTCGGTTTCCCCGACGGCTAAACTGTCAATGTTGTATCCTCTCGAAGCGAGCATCCCCGCGATGTGGGAAAGCACCCCCGGCACATTTTGAACGAGAGCAGAAATTACATACCGCATGCCGGAAAGTGTACCGTATTTTGATATTTTTACAAGTATGCCGTTTACAGTACATTGGGTGTGTAAAAAATTGGCTGGGAATTTTGTGTTAACATGGTTTAGAGCGTATTTCTTTTTACTCCGGAATGAACAGAACGGAAAGTTTTTATTTTCTTCCACGAAAGACACAAAAAGCACGAAATTTTCTCTTTTTTCGTGCTTTTCGTGTCTTTCGTGGAGAAAAATTATTCCACAGCAATTTGAAATAGGCTCTAGCGTGTCATACAACGCCCGCCGGGCTGAAACGGCTTGTCTGGGGCGACTTCCACTTGGCACATTCACAGTGTCAACCGGGGGGAAACAGCCGAGCCCAACTTTTTTTACACCCCCAGTACATCCACAAAATGAGACAGGATGGGGAGTGGTGCAACTTGCGGAGCCTATCCACCGTGGTTTACAGAATGAAGGTTTGCAGAATGAACGCTCAGCACCGGCGGTGCCTGACGGCGTTTGAATTCCATTGCCGCAACGGTTTGAATGACCCGGATGGTCAATTCGCTGTCCACTTTCAATTTTTCTGCAATCTCTTCCGGTGTACGGCAGCCGCAGCAATGTTCTTGCAATAAGGCATCTAAAATTTCGTACGGCGGTAAACTGTCCTGATCCGTTTGGTTGGGACGCAGTTCCGCTGACGGCGGTTTTGTTAAGATCGTTTCCGGAATGATATTCTGCTCTGTCTGCAACCGGCTCTTTTCATTAATGCGGTGGCAAAGAGCAAAAATTTCCGTCTTGAAGAGATCACCGATGGGTGCCAATCCGCCGCACATATCGCCGTACAATGTGCAGTATCCCATAGAGAGTTCGCTTTTGTTGCCCGTTGCCAAAAGCATGGAGTGGAACTTGTTGGAAAATGCCATCAAAAGCGTTCCGCGAATTCGGGCTTGCAGGTTTTCTTCCGCCGTGTCAAATGGCAGTCCCCTGAAAAGGGGAGCCAATGCCTTCAAAAAACCGGCATAAAGCGGCTCGATGGAAATCTGTTCGTAACGGCAACCGAGATTCTCTGCCAATGTTATCGCATCGTCCAATGAACTCTGCGGCGTAAACTGGGAGGGCAGAATGAGAGCAACGACATTCTCCTTTCCGATGGCTTGAACCGCAAGATAGGCGACAAGTGCCGAGTCGAGTCCGCCGGACAAACCCAGGTGGCATTGAGAAAAACCGGCTTGCGACAGATAATCCAAAATGCCGCACGTTAATTGGTCTTCGATGGAGTCAAGTTGTCGGGATGAAAGTTGAGTAAGCATTGTCTCTATTTGGTACACGTGTGAACAGCACACCATCCTGTTATACCATAAACAGAGGACAAAAAATGGGGACAAATTGACAGGTGGAGAATCGCTTGTATAGCGTAAACGGCATGAAATTGTACCTCGTGTCCATTGACCCTTAATGATTAACAGGGCTTTGCGTCTTTGCGGTTAAATCCTCTTTAACCGCAAAGGACACAAGGAAAAACGTCCAATTTCTCCCCGTTTACGGTATATCATTCCACCACAAATCCGTACCGCTGTAAAACTTCCTTTCCCTGATTGGAACGCATGAAATCGGCAAAACGTTTGCAGTGACCGTAATCGAATGTAGAACTGAGGGCGACCAGCCGGATGGCGACGACGTGTCGTTCGTCAGGATTTTCTGTCAATGGAACCTCTTCGGCAAAACGCATGGTTTCGATAATATCTCTGTAAATCGTTTGTATGATGAATTGCACTCTTGCCCGGTCGTGTCTCCGTTCGGCTCTGCGTATTTCTCTTTCATGCGCTGTCAAAGCGTCGTTTGCATATTTTAGCAGCAGGAAACTGGTTTGGCTTGTGGCGTTCCAGACGAGAGCAGCATCAATGTTTTCCTGCTCTAATGCGTCTAACAAATCATATTGCCGTTCAAAGATTTGGATGCGGTCCATCGGAATTGCCGGCTCACCGCCGGACACGGTTTTTTTCAGTACCTGCCAGGATGCTTCCCCCAGTCCGTCAAACGAAGGGTTCATAATTCCCAGCCGCCGGTTGGAGTCCAAAACATCCTTGACCGTGCGGAATTGATGCGGATTGCCCATCGGAACAAGCATCGAAAGGGTCAAATAACAGACGAGAAAATCGTTTGCCGCGAGGGCGGTATCCCGGACTTGATCCAGATGCCGGGGGGAGTCGCTCAAAAACAGGTCACCGAAACGTTCTTCGCCAATTCTCTCGATTTGCCGTACAATGTCGGGATGGATTTGAGAAAATGGGGCGGGAATATCCTCTTCCTCTTCCTCTACCCTCTCTTCCTCCCTTACCGGCATACTCCGCCACGGCGAGGGGGCGAGGCGTTCCGCACCGATTTCGACGACATCCTCTATTATTTCAGAGGTTCTCTCCGCACGGATGGGAATCAAAATGATTTGAAAATCATGCGTTTTATTGAAAAAAAGAGCCTCTTCTTGCATCACATACCAAAAAGTTTCGGTACAATAGATATACAGTTGCGTATCCTCTCTCGGTCTGCAGCCGGAAAAGAAGAGAGTACCTAGCAGAAGTAAGGGGAGCCAACGTTGCATGGACTCATTGTACCTAAACCGTTGGGAAAATGCAATGAACCATTCTGTATCGTAAATGGAGCCAAATTTGGACTTTTTTCCTTTGCGTCCTTTGCGGTGAAAAAAGACTGAACCGTAAAGGTCGCCAAGGGTATGTAAAAGTTTTTGTGTCCTCCTTGCCTCCCGCCCTCTAAGGGCAAGGCGTTAGGCTTCCGCCGAAATCTATCAAGGGAACCTCTAATAATTTCATTTTCCGTCCTCCGATTCGCCCTGTCAAGCCTGGCTCGGCGATTTTTCGCGAAAAACCAACCACTTTTCATCACGCCGATGCCCAAAATCACGCCATCAGCGCGCA
>Ga0099364_10007367_pt1 | contig 15725 bp, 11 predicted proteins | sample TergutTh196P3_FD_73070 | JGI IMG/M metagenome (GOLD analysis project Ga0099364, IMG submission 73070) | Microcerotermes parvus P3 segment gut microbial communities from Pointe-Noire, Republic of the Congo - Th196 P3 | ecosystem: Host-associated > Arthropoda: Insects > Digestive system > Gut ...
CATTTGTATGGACGAGCTTGTTGGTCGGAAAAATTGGAAGCGATTGCAAAAAAACACAACCTTAAAATCATAGAAGACAATGCACAGGCAGCAGGCGCTTATTGCGGGCTTAAACGAACGGGAAGTTTGGGCGATGCGGCAGGAAACAGTTTTTATCCGGGCAAAAATTTGGGAGCTTTGGGCGATAGCGGCGCGGTAACAACAAATGATGATGAATTGGCGAAGACTATAAGAGCATTGGCAAATTACGGTTCGGAAGAAAAATATGTAAATAAATATCAAGGATTAAACAGTCGGATGGACGAAATTCAGGCGGCTTTTCTTTCGGTAAAACTCAAATATCTTGACGCTGAAAACAACATACGGAGAGAAATTGCCGAATATTATGTGGAACATATTAAAAATGAGAAAGTTATTCTGCCTGTGTTCACAAAAAACCAGCAATCCCATGTGCATCATCTATTTGTGGTTAGAACCAAAGAACGAGATGAATTGCAAACTTACTTGACAGAAAACGGTATTCAAACCTTAATTCACTATCCGATTCCGCCACATAAACAGGAATGTTACAAAGATTTGAACAATTTATTGTTTCCGACAACGGAACAGATTCATGAGGAGGCGTTGAGTTTGCCGATAAGCCCTGTGATGGAAGAAAAAGAGATGCAAAGAGTTGTTGAGATTGTAAACAGGTGGTAAAGTTATTTAATTACATAATAGCGCTATGGAGAAAATTACTTAGCGCCGATATTGTAAAAGTATTTTCTCTTACGTCAGTTTCCACTTTGGTAAGAATGCTTACCGGATTGATAAGCGTAAAAGTTGTGTCTGTTATTATTGGACCGTCCGGTATTGCATTGCTGGGACAGTTGAACAGTTTTGTTACCGTTGTCATGAGTCTTGCTACAGGCGGAATTAGTAACGGGGTTACCAAATATGTAGCGGAAGAAAAGGAAGATACTCAAAAAATACGCGAATATATTTCTACGGCATTAAAAATCACACTGTTTTGTTCGTTTCTTGTCGGTCTGTTAATGATTGTGTTCAATAATTTTCTGAGTACAATAATCATGAAATCTGCCGGATACGGGTATGTGTTTGTGATTTTTGGCGTAACCGTATTCCTTTATGCACTCAACGGTTTACTGTTATCTGTTTTAAACGGTTTTAAAAAGTTTAAAATTTTTGTAAAGATAAATATTGTAAGCAGCATTATAGGGTTGATATTTTCTTTGTTACTGGTTTATTATTTCGGATTGGATGGCGCGTTGATTGGCGTAGTAACCAGTCAAAGCGTAGTGTTTTTCTTTAGTTTGTGGATGGCTCGTAAAGAGTTTTGGATAAACATACAGTATTATAAATCGAAATTAGACAGGGTGATCACGAAGAAATTTGCGCACTACTCGTTGATGGCTTTTGTTACTATGGCAACGGTGCCTGTTTCGCAACTTATTTTGAGAGGTTATGTGATTTCCAATATTTCTGCGATAGAGGCAGGATGGTGGGAGGCAATGAATCGGATCTCAAATATGTATTTGATGGTCATTACCTCTTCGTTTGGCGTTTATTATCTGCCTCGATTATCGGAACTTAAAGAAAATCATGAAATACGGCATGAAATTTACAAGGCATATAAAGTAATATTGCCTGTTCTTTGCGCAGGGTTTGCAGTTATTTATCTTTTAAGACTGCTTGTCATAAAAATACTGTTTACTCCCGACTTTTATCCCATGCAGCAATTGTTTATCTGGCAGTTGGTTGGTGATTTATTCAAAATATCCAGTTGGTTAGTGGCTTTTTTAATGGTAGCCAAAGCAATGACTAAAGCATTTATTATTACAGAAATCCTTTTTTCGGCTCTGTTTGTCGGATTGTCTTTTGCGTTTATCCGTTTCAGCGGCGTTGTGGGTATTACCCAGGCATATATGATTAATTACATGCTCTACACTGTTTTAATGTTTGTGATTTTTAGAAAAATAATGTTTGCCAATACACGATCATGTTGTTAGAGAAGTCTTTAATTGCTGTTTTTAATAAATGGAAGTATAATATCAGAAAAGATATTAGCCGAAATAATATCAACAGAGCCTTAAAGTCTCTTTCCTTTTTATGTGATTTGAAACAGTATTTATATACTGAATACTATGATCATGATGTCGAAGGTTTTATCGAAGCATTAAGCAGTCAAATATTTCCAAACCCGTCAAATGATACTGCAAATGATGCTAATGTGGCAATGATGGATTCTTTAGCCCGTGATAATCACGGATTGACCCAACAGTATTTGAGAGCCTTTATGTGCATGGGGTTAAACATTCTGTATGTTATTATAGGAGGTCGATATAAATATACTCAAATTGTAAGAGAACTTGAAGAATACGGGAAAGCCAAAATTTTTATATTTGACACGGAGGGTGACAATAATTTGGAACAACTTATGGATTTATACCATGCAGTTGTTTCTTTCAATGCCGCTAATATATTTACCCATTCGTTTTCCGTTATAGATCCTGTATTATTAAAAGCCTTGCCTGTTCCCACGAAGTATAGAATTAATTTGGGCGATCATCATACTTGGAGCGGCGTTTCTGCTACCGATTATATTATTGAATTTCGGAACTGGGGAGCTACATTGTCATATCAACGTAGGGGAATTTCAAAAGAAAAGATAATTATGCAACCATATTATCCGGTTGAAGACAATGTTTCGTTCTGTGGGCTACCTGTGGTTGATGAAAATAAGGTAATCATTTTTTCGGGAGGGGCGTCTTATAAAATCAAGGATAAGGATATGACCTTTTTAAAACTGATATTACGGTTATTAGATGAGAATCCTCAAGCTGTAGTCTTTTTTGCCTGTAGAGACGATGATAAACTGTTGAAGAAGTTTATTATGAAAAATAAACTGCATGATCGTTTCTTTTTAACAGGATACAGGGCTGATTTAAAAGCTGTTTTCGAAAGGATTGATATATACTTGAATACTTATCCGACAGGAGGTGGGCTGATGATTCAATATGCAATGAAGAATAGACGTCCCATACTTAATCTGAAAAAGGATACCATTGATTATTTTGAATATGACGACAATGGAATACGTTATTGTAATGAATATGAAAATATTGACGACTTGTGCAGGGAAGCGAAGATTTTAATTCAAAATAAACGACACAGGGAAAATGTCGGTTTGGCTCTTGCAAAGGAGATACTGTCCGAAACAGAATTTAATCATTCGGTTTCAAAAATTATATCGAAAAAAAAGACAGATTATAACTTCACCGAAATCTCATTTGATTATGAGTTCTTTAGAAAGAATTTTCAAAATCAGTCTTTTAATAAGGACGCAAGTGCGCAAATAGCGGGTCTTTTGTATTCTATCTATTCATATAAATATTTATTAAAATTTCCATATCCGATTGTTTTTTACGGAACTGTTATGAAATTACGGGAGAAGGTTTGGGAAAAATTATACAAGAAGAAATAAAACAAAAAGTATTTTGATTGAGATATGAATTATATCATTCCTTTGATTACTCTTTTTGCCTTGTTAATATTGGGCTTGTCATTTGTTAGATATAAACTTGCTATTGTATTATATCTTTCATATATGATTCTTGTGCCTTATTTTTTTATTGATTTGCCGGTTTGGTCTTTTTCAAACAGTTCCGTAGTTGCTGTGTTGCTTGGTGTATTAATTTTTGATTTTAGGTTAAAAAAAAACATATCGCCGGATTTCACGGCAGTAATGCCATTTTTTTTCCTTCTTGCAAGTCTGTTACTGATCACCTTGTTTACGGATATGAGTTCGCCTAAATTTCAGCTGTATAATTGGGGAGTTGACTTTATGAATGTTTGTGTCTTTCCTTTTATTATATGGAATGTTTCTATTAATGATGATAAATTTGTAATAAATGCGAAAAATAGTTTGATGATTTCCATTTTAATAGCAGGAATGTATGCAATACTGACTATGAAACTTGGCGGTGAAAATCCATACGCCGCTTTTATTTCCTCACATTTGAATCTTGAAATAGATTATATCGGGTCTTATATTGAAGGCAGCAGAATTAGAAATCAGGGAACAATGCTTCACCCGTTTAATTGGGTTTATTATCTTTGTTTATTATGTTGTTATTTCTCTATTTTGCTTTTGAAAGAACGGAAACGGATCTATTTATTGCTGTTTTGTTTTATTGCATTCAACATTATTATTGCCGATGTAAGAACGGGCTTGGCAAGTATGATCATTGCGCTCACATATATTTATGTTCGATACAACAACATCAGAAAAACAATATTTTATGGCACAGCGATAGTAGTTATTGCAGCATTGATTATTGCCGCTAACGAAGAGTTGTCTCAACGGTTCCTGTCGCTGATTGATATAAGCGGAACAAGAACCGAGCTTGAAGGTTCTTCATTCCAAATGCGAATAGAACAGTTTTACGGTTGTTTGGATGAGATTTCTCACTCGCCGCTATTTGGAAACGGTTATGGCTGGACACAATATTATCTGTCTATTTTCTTGGAACATCCTGTGATTTTTGGATTTGAAAGTCTTATTTTTACGGTGTTATGCAATCATGGAATGGCAGGCGTTATTATCTGGTTAATATTTGGCTCGATGCTGTTTAGAGTTCCAAGGAAAATATTGGGAATAAAGAAAAATGTCTATTGTGTCGATGGGCTTGTAGTCTTTTTCTTTACATATACGGTAGCAACCGGTCTTTTTGAATGGTTAGCGCCCTTTGCGTTGTTTTATTCGCTTTTGCTGGGATATTTATATCAGGAAGAAAAGAAAAAATTAATTCAGAGCAGTTTTTATGAATACAGTGAAAATTAAACCCATAGCAATGTATTTGCCTCAGTTTCACCCAATTTCCGAAAACGATGAATGGTGGGGGAAAGGATTTACAGAGTGGACTAATGTTGCAAAAGCCAGACCTCGTTTTTGGGGTCATTACCAGCCGCATTTGCCTGCCGATTTGGGCTTTTATGACTTGCGGGTTCCGGAAGTCAGAGAACAGCAGGCAGCTATGGCAAAAGAAGCCGGTATTTACGGTTTTTGCTATTATCATTACTGGTTTAATGGTAAAAGATTATTGGAAAGACCTGTCAATGAGATATTGGAAAGTGGAAAACCCGATTTTCCGTTTATGCTGTGTTGGGCTAATGAAAACTGGACAAGAATTTGGGACGGCGCAAATAAAAAAGTATTGATAGAACAAAAATATTCCGAAGAGGATGACAGGGAACATATTCAATATTTGTTGAAATTTGTATTTAACGATCCCCGATATATTAAAATTGATAATAAACCGGTTTTCTGCGTGTATAATTCCGACATGTTTCCCAATATTAAAAAAACATTGTCAATCTGGAGAGAAGAGGCTGAAAAAACTGGGGTGAAATTATATTTATGCCGGATGGAAAGAAGAGCAAACGAAGGAAAAAAACAAGTAAACGGTTTTGATGCAGCCATAGAATTTCAACCTTTTGCAAGCCTTAACAAAAAGAGAATATCGATATCGTATTTTATAAATGCTGTTTATGGAATACTTCAGCGAAAAGGAATGCTTCCGCTAATTATTTCATATAAAAAATATGTTAAAAACGTGATAAAAACTCCATTGATGTTTGATTACAAAAAATATCCCGGAATTACTCCCGGATGGGATAACTCGGCAAGAAGAAAAAAAGCGTTTATCGCAATGCACGGAAGCACTCCGGCATTATATGGAATGTGGCTGTCAAGTATAGTTGAAAAATTTATTCCTTACTCTGAAGAAGAGAATTTCATCTTTATAAATGCCTGGAATGAATGGGCTGAGGGAAATCATTTGGAGCCGGACAGAAAGTGGGGTAATAAATATTTGATTGAAACAAAAAAGGTTCTACAAAACGCAACTTGAAAAAGAAAAAAATATTTTTTATGAGTAATAAAAAAACAAGGATAATAGCATTTTATTTACCTCAGTATCACCCATTTCCTGAAAATGATGAATGGTGGGGAAAAGGTTTTACAGAGTGGACAAGCGTTGGTAAAGCGAAGCCATTATTCAGAGGACACTATCAACCCAAAGTCCCTGCCGATTTGGGATACTATGATTTACGTTTGCCGACAGTACGCGAGCAACAGGCGGAATTAGCCCGTGAAGCCGGAATAGAAGGATTCATGTACTGGCATTATTGGTTTGGAAATGGCAAGCAGTTAATGTCAGATATTTTTGATGAAGTTCTTGAAAGCGGAAAACCGGATTTTCCCTTTTGTTTGGGATGGGCAAATCATTCATGGTATGCCAAAGACTGGAATTCCAATGACATCAAAAAAGATAAAATATTAATAGAACAAACTTATAAGGGAGAGTTGGATTACAGGAAACATTTTGAAAAAGTTTTACCTGCATTCAAAGACCAACGCTATATCAAAATGGATAATAAGCCTGTTTTTTTAATATTTGATCCAATTAATTTACCCGAAGATTTTATTCCTTTGTGGAATAAGTGGGCAAAAGAGGAAGGGTTCGTTGATGGGATTTATTTTATTGCATACGCGAAAACTCATCAAATAAATTCAAAAGAAGAGGTGTTAAAAAAAGGTTATTCCGCTGTTACTTTTGAAAGATTAAAAGAGTTATATTATAGAAAAAACATGTCACAAAAACTATTATTTTTAATTAAGGCTATTATAACTAAAGCTCTGTTTAACAGACCTGTTTTTATGAAAGATTACAAAAAAGCGTATCATTATTTTGTAGATGAGAAAGACAAATGTAATGACGTCATCCCGTTCTTACTGCCCAATTGGGATCATACTCCGCGCAGCGGCAAAAAAGGATTGTTATTGACCAACTCAACTCCCGAATATTTTAAGAAACATGCAAGGATGGTTTTAAGTATTGTAAAACAGAAGGAGAATAAGTTGATTTTTCTTAAATCATGGAATGAATGGGCTGAAGGCAATTATATGGAACCCGATTTGAAGTTTGGAAAAAAGTATATAAAAGCATTATGGGAAGCGATTGAAGAATTAAAATGAAAATACTGATTGCCAATAAATTTTATTACCCTCGCGGCGGTGACTGCATCTATACCCTTAACCTTGAACGCTTGCTCAGACAATATGGTCACCAAGTCGCTGTATTTGCCATGCAACATCCGGATAATATATATAATGAATGGAGCAGGTACTTTCCATCGGAAGTGAAATTTTCTGCCGGATCAGCTGCAATTGAGGCTGTCAGTCGTCCGTTGGGAACAAAAGAAGTGAAAAATAAATTCAACGCCCTGTTGAACGACTTTCAACCGGATGTTGTTCATCTGAACAATATTCACAGTCAACTTTCTCCCACAATTGCACAGATTGCTCACGAACGAGGCATACGGGTAGTTTGGACTTTGCACGATTACAAATTACTTTGTCCTCGCTACGACTGTTTGAGAAATGACGGGCAAATATGCGAACTTTGTTTCACGAATAAAAAACAGGTTTTGAAAAACAGATGTTTGAAAAATTCTTTGTTTGCCAGCTTCATTGCTTATTTGGAGGCTAAAAAATGGACAAGAGAAAAATTGGAAAAATATACCGATGTTTTTATTTGCCCCAGCCAATTTATGGCAGATAAAATGATACAAGGCGGTTTTGCCAAAAATAAAATCGTAACCCTGCATCATTTTATTGATATTGAAAAAACCAAAAGAGAAAATTACGATAAGGAAAATTATTATTGCTTCGCAGGTAGGCTATCGCACGAAAAAGGCGTTAAAACCTTAATCGAAACGGCGAAACAATTGCCAATTCATTTGAAGATTGTTGGCGGAGGTCCGTTATCGGAAGAGCTGCAACAACCGGTCAAAAGCGAAAACATTGAATTTACGGGATATAAACAGTGGGACGAGATGAAAGAAATTGTCAGTAAGGCTCGCTTTCTGGTCACTCCATCGGAATGGTATGAAGTATTCGGTCTCGTTAATTCAGAAGCATTATGTTTGGGTACGCCTGTTCTGGGCGCTAACATTGGCGGAATTCCCGAAATCATAGAATCGAAAAAAAACGGTTTGTTGTTTGAATCGCGTAACACTGAAGATTTGAAAGTAAAAATAAAGCAAATGTTTTCAATGAATTTCGATTATGAACAGATAGCCCAAACATCACAAAATCATTATTCGGCAGAAAAGTATTATAATGAAATAATTAAAGTTTATCAAAATTAAACAGTTATATATGACAAGACGTTATATTTATATTTTATTTGACAGAAAGATCGAAAATTCATTAACTTCATTTTTATACCCGAAACTGAAAGAGCTTTATAATGACGTGTTTATGATAGACAACCCTGATGATGATGCTTCCATAAAAAGCTGGTTTAAAGTATCTTTTAAAACTCTGCTAATGTCTAAAAAAAATGACATTATAATTTGTTCGTTTGATTTTCAAGCTGTTATTGTCTATTGGCTTTCTCTATTTCTTTTTCAAAAGAGAAAAATCATAGCGATAAATATTATGCTTAAAGACAAACCGACAATGAAAAATAAATTTGCCTCTTTTTTGTATAAAAAAGCATTGAAAAGCAAACGGTTTAAAGCTACCGTAGCAACCAAAGAGTTTGCCGATTTATGTTGCGACAAACTGAAAATAGACAACAATATGATTATTTTACGTGATGTATTTATTGATTTCCTCCGAGAAGAAAAATGTAGAGATAATGTCAGAAGTGTATTTGTGGGCGGGAGTAATGGACGTGACTGGGAAACGGCATTTGCTGTTGCAGAAAAAATGAAAGACGTTTCATTTACATTTGTATTAACTCCGGGTGATTATGAAAAATACATTTCAAAAAATCATACAAACGTAAAACTCTATAAATCTGTTTCTTTCAATGAGTTTATTCAATTACAAAAAGAATCTTCAATAGCCTACCTGCCTTTATTAACTGAAGCGCCGGCAGGACTGCTTGTCATGTTTCAAGCTGCCCAATTACGCCAAATGGTCATCACTTCCGACACTTGCACAACCAGAGGATATATAATTAATAACCATTCGGGTGCATTAATTCCCTTATTTTCTGTTGATGAGGCAATTAAAACTATTTGTTATTATTTGGACAATGTGGATAAACGTAATTTTTGTTGCGATAATTTTCTTTCATTCTTAAAATCGGAATGTAATCAGGATAAATTTACTGAAACTGTAACCAAAGTGATAGAATCGTTTTCAAAATGAAAACAGGTGACGTTCTAAAAATATGACAAAAATACCTCACCCCTCCGACATGTGCATCATAACAACCTACCGTTGTCCGATGCGTTGCAAAATGTGCAATATTTGGGAAAATCCCACTGAAAAAGGAAAAGAAATATCCCCTGAAGAGATAAAACTGCTTCCGAAAGTAAAATTCATTAATCTGACGGGGGGCGAGCCTTTTATTCGCGAAGATTTGGCAGAAATAGTCGAAGTTTGTTTTACCAAATCGCCTCGCGTAGTTATTTCCACTTCCGGATGGTATGAAGATAAGGTTATCGCCCTGTCAAAGAAATTCCCAAACATTGGTATCCGTATCAGCATCGAAGGGCTTGCCTGCAAAAATGACGAACTGCGCGGTCACGCCGGCGGTTTCGACAAGGGATTGCGTACATTGCTGACATTGAAAGATATGGGATTGAAAGACATTGGTTTTGGCTGTACCGTTTCAAACAACAATTCGGCAGATATGCTTTCGTTGTATCAACTGTCAAAATCTCTCGGTCTGGAGTTTGCTACGGCGGCTTTCCACAACTCGTATTATTTTCACAAAGACGACAACGTGATTACCAACAAGGACGAGGTTTGCGGGAATTTTGAAAAATTAGTCAACATGCAATTGAAGGAAAACCACCCGAAGTCGTGGTTTCGCGCATTTTTCAACATGGGGTTGATCAATTACATTGAAGGTAACCGCCGTATATTGCCTTGCGAAGCCGGAATGGTTAATTTTTTTGTGGATCCTTACGGTGATGTATATCCTTGTAATGGTTTGGAAGAAAAATATTGGAAACTTCCGATGGGCAATATCCGCGAGACGCCCGATTTTCAGAAAATTTGGGATAGCGAACAAGCGCAAAAAGTGCGTGAAATGGTATGCCGTTGTCCCAAAAACTGCTGGATGGTAGGAACTGCTTCGCCGGTAATGAAGAAATATATAAAACACCCGTTAAAATGGGCTGTGAAAAACAAATTGCGCAGTATTAGAGGTAAATCGGCTTGTTTGGATAAATGTTGGTACGATGTGGGACAAGACCCGGTGCAGGGCGATTTGAGAGAAAAGTTTTAGTTGATAAAAAACTCCACATTTTTCAACTTGCGAAAATAATTTTAAGTTTTTATATGTTTTTCCTCTTTTTTCATAAAAAATGATTATCCTTGTGACTTTTTTTGTAGAATTTATCATGCGCTTTTTAGCATCCGTTAAGAATATATGAAAATCGTAGTAACCGGAACACGCGGCATTCCCAACATATTGGGCGGAGTTGAAACGCATTGCGAAGAGTTGTATCCCCGCATTGTAGCCAGTGGCTATGATGTTACGCTGGTTAGACGCAAAAGTTATGCTCAAGACTCATTAAAGGAGTATAAGGGCGTTAAACTGTTAGACCTCAGTACTTCTAGATCAAAATATTTTGAGGCAATTATTCACACTCTGAAAGCGGTATGGAAAGCGAAGAAACTTCTGGCGGATATTGTTCATATTCATGCCATAGGTCCTGCGCTTGTAACGCCCATTGCGCGTATGATCGGATTAAAAGTTGTATTAACTCATCACGGTATGGATTATGATCGCGACAAGTGGGGAAAGGCGGCTAAGTTTATGCTACGGATGGGAGAAAGAATGGGAGCAAAGTATGCTGACGAAGTGATTGTTATTTCAAGTGTCATCAATACAATGATGAAGGAAAAATATCATCGGATGGATGCTCATTTGATTTATAATGGTGTCCCGGCGCCTAAATTTGTTGATGAAATTGATTATTTGAACTTTTTGGGGCTTGTGCCTCAAAAATACATCTTTGCCATGGGACGATTTGTTCCCGAAAAGAATTTTTGCCGGTTAATAAGGGCATTTTCATCGTTGAACGATAGAGATGGATATAAATTGGTGTTGGTGGGAGATGCCAATCTTGAGGATGAGTACTCTCGTAAATTGAAAAAGAATGCCCGCGAGAATGGAGTAATTCTTACCGGATTCATTAAAGGAAAAAAACTGCATGAGCTGTTAACTCACGCAGCGGCTTTCGTTCTACCGTCATCGCATGAAGGATTGCCTATATCTCTTTTGGAGGCAATGAGTTATGATTTGCCGGTAATTGTCAGCGATATTCCTGCCAATCTTGCGGTTGGGCTTCATCATGATTCTTATTTTCCGGTAGAAAATGAAGATAAACTGGCAGAAAAATTAGCAGAATTAATTAAAAATAAGCCAACTAAACACAAGTTTTCATTGGAGAAATATCAATGGGAGTATATTGCAAAACAAACCGCAAAGGTTTATGAGAGAGTTTTAGCATGAAAAGATTTAACTTTAAGGTGTTAGTGTATTTTGCTGTCAGCAATCTGTTGTTTACAACATGTAGTGCCAACGACTCAGGCAAAGTCTATTTTGAAAAAAGCGGAGGAGTGGTTTTAAACCCCGGACAAGGCTGGGTACTTTATGGACACCCCAGTAACCATAGCGATGCTACCATTGTTTTGGGAACTACGGGATACACAAGATATGACTGGAGTGAAATTAACCCTTCGGAAGGGGTTTATAACTGGGCTCCTATTGATCACTATATTGCCCAATGGGCTCAGCGCGGCAAGCAGTTTGCCTTCGGCATTATGAGCGTTAACGTACATGGTAATGTGTATGGTACTCCCAAGTGGGTATTTGACAAAGGTGCTAAATATACAATGGGAAAAGGATACAATATTCCGGAAAGCAATCCGAATGCCGTATTCTATGTTCCTGTTTGGAACGATCCTATATATGTAGCAGAATGTAAAAGATTTGTGGAGGTATTGGCGGAACGGTATGACGGAGATCCGAATATCGCATTTATAGACATAAGGAATTTTGGCAGCTGGGGCGAGATTCACATGTATCCGTTATACAATAATCATGGTTCTGTCGAACATTGGATATCTGTCGAAGATGTGCAAGAACTTCTTTTCAAGCCGTATATTGACAATTTTAAAAAGACACAGATTATAATGAGCTGGAGCCCATCATATCTCCCTTTAGGGGACGGTATTAACAATTGGGCAGTTGAAAAGGGTTTGGGACTTCGCAGTGACGGAATAATAGGAGATGACAACGATCCATACGGCAAAGCGCTTGTTCGCGCAGCAAGAAAAACGCCAATAGTTTGGGAGTTTCGCGAACCATTCAGAAATTTTGAAGCACAGCAATCTTGGAACGATAACCGATTTATAAATGCTGTTCGTGAAAATATGCCGAACTACATCGGTATGGGGCATTCTGGAGACGACGCTCAATATATGCTGAGCAAAAAGTCTAAACTCATTAGAGAAATTGCCAACTTGATGGGGTACAACTTATCGATGACAGCAGCAAGTTATTACGATATGATTTCTGTCGGCGAAACGATTGAAATATCACTCTCCATTGAAAATTCGGGAGTTACCAATATGTTGACCGACTGTGTGATGAAACTTGCGCTTTTAGACAGCAATAACATGGTTGTTTCTTCTTTTACGACAGACTGGAACGCTAAAAGCATCAATGGAGGCGAGGCGGCAACTTTCAAAACGAACGCCGTTTTTGCAGATGCGCCTGCAGGAAACTACAAATTAGCGATAGGTCTTTACCGTAATGAGAACAGCCAAAAGCCGACCTATAACATGGATAACAAACTCCGAACACATGATGGTTTTTATGTTATCGGCATCTTGAATATAGAAAATTGATTGTTTTTGACTTCTGCACATTGCATGTACATCTGTCCAATATCCTTGACCTATGATTGACCGCCCCACCATAGACCGAATTCTTGATGCAGCTCATATTGTTGATGTTGTGGGCGAATTTGTGCAATTAAAAAGGCGAGGAGTCAATTACTTGGGGTTGTGTCCATTCCATAATGAAAAAACTCCATCGTTTACCGTTTCGCCTTCGAAAGAGATTTTTAAGTGTTTTGGCTGCGGAAAAGTGGGCAATTCCGTCAATTTCATTATGGAGCATGAGCATCTTTCATATCCTGAAGCTCTCAGGTTTCTTGCAAAAAAATATCATATTGAGATTGTTGAAAAAGAGCAGACAAAAGAAGAATTAGAAAAACAAAACGAAAGAGAAAGTCTTCTTGTGGTTACCACTTACGCTCTTAGACAATTCGCTGAAAATCTGTTTAATACCGATGAAGGCATATCTGTCGGCTTAACCTATTTCAAAGAGAGAGGATTCAGACAGGATACTCTCAAAAAATTTGAAGTCGGCTACAGCTTGTCGAAAAAAGACGCTTTTTCTAAAAAAGCCCTTGAAGACGGCTACAGGCAAGAGTTTCTGATAAAAACCGGACTTTCAATTCAAGGCGATGATCGTATTTTCGACCGGTTCAGCGGCAGGGTAATGTTCCCTATTCACTCGCTGTCGGGACAGACGTTGGGTTTCGGCGGACGAATACTGAAATCTGACGCCAAGGCGGCAAAATACCTTAATTCGCCCGAATCGGAAATATATCATAAAAGCCGAATTTTATACGGCATCTTTCAGGCTCGCAAGGCTATAACAAGGGAAGAGAAATGCTATCTTGTTGAGGGCTACACCGATGTTTTGTCGCTTCATGAAGCCGGAATTGAAAATGTTGTAGCCTCATCGGGAACGTCACTCACTCAGGAACAGGTAAAACTTATCAAAAGGTTTACTCCAAACATTACCATTCTCTACGATGGCGACTCAGCCGGAATAAAGGCTTCGATAAAAGGCATAGATATTATTCTTGAAGAGGGAATGAATGTAAAAATCGTTCTTCTACCCGATGGGGAAGACCCCGATTCATATTCTAAAAAGATTAGTAATGAGGAGTTTCGCGGTTTTATTCGCAACAACGAAACCGATTTCATTCGTTTCAAAAGCAAGCTGTTGATGAACGAAGCCGCCAATGACCCGATAATGAAAGCAAACCTTATCCGCGATATTGTAAAGTCGATAGCCGTAATACCTGAAGCGATACCTCGAACTGTTTATATTAAAGAGTGTTCCGTAATTCTTGAAGTTAACGAACAGATATTATATAACGAGGTCAACAAACTTCTTACTCAAAAAAAGTTAGGCGACAAAAATAAATATACCGCTCCCAAAGACCCTCCGGTTGCAACAACGCCTGTAACGAAACATGAAACGGCTTCATTTTATTCTGAACGCGAAATTATAAGGCTGTTATTGAAATTCGGCAGCGTTGAATTTCAACAAACTGTAAACGAAGATGATAAAATTACCGTAGCCGACTACATAGTGCATGAAATTGTTTCGGACGAACTTGATTTTAACAACACGGTTTGCGCGAAAATATTTGCCGATTTCAAATTTCACAGCGAGCAGGGAATGATTACAAACGACAAACAATTTGTGCAACACGAAGACCCGCAAATATCAACTCTTTCTGCCGACCTTCTTTCAGATTCTCACGAGCTTAGTAAAATATGGGAAGAAAAACAAAACTATGTTGAAACGGAAGAAATGAAACTGAAAGATATTGTTGGCGATGCCGTACTGAAATTTAAAAGCGATAAAATAAAAATCCTACGCAAAGAGTTGATGTTGCAACTCGAAAAAGCGGTGGAAACCGATAATCAGGAGCAAATCATCTTGTTGCAAAAAAAACATGCAAACCTCAGTGCCATTCTTGGCGAGATTTCAAAAGAACTTGGAGGAAGAGTTTTATTGTAAATTATTGAATTGCAATTATCTTTCCAGCCATCAGCGGCGCGGTAAGCTTCTATCGAAGCCTTCGGAACGCGAAGCGTACAGGCGGATAAATCCACAGCATAAAACACAGAACCCCCAAACGTGTTAATCTTCTGGGGGGACAGTGCTCCCATTGATAACTTAGGTTAAACCGCTACATTCATAAAAAGCGTAGTCTCCCCAAGTTTCCAATGGTCGTATCCTAATCGCGTAATACAGGTGGCTTTGCAGGTGGCGAAACTTCCCCGCAATGTTCAGATGATTCAACTTAACTCTTTTAGTTGTGGACCAGATTCGTTTTTGATGGACGAAGTATCGGATATTTTGAAAAAAGCTGACTATTATCCGAATAGATGAAATAACAAGCCCTGGTTCCATTCGATTGCGTTTGCGGTCGTTAGTCGAGTCGTTAAAAACTGCCTCCATCGCTCACAGTTCTTTAAGTTAAAGTATGACAGATGGTTATTCCGCTTCGTTTGAGAAAAAAGACATACAAAAAACGATTCTCATTCCTTGGTTTGCCGATTTTATTTCTCCTTTTATGCCTGCCATATGCGAATTTAGCTGGTTATAAATTTGTGGATTTACTGCCTTCCGACCGTCTTTCTGCCGAAATCGGGTTGAAATACGGACATAACGAAGTATGTTATCCTTTAACTTTGGTTTTAGGAGATATTATAAAGGCGTTACCATCAGAAAAATACAGCTTGGAAGATATAGCGGTAGCCATCACGCAAACTGGCGGTCAATGCCGCGCAACAAACTTTATCGCTCAAATAAAAA
>Ga0099364_10007368_pt1 | contig 15723 bp, 14 predicted proteins | sample TergutTh196P3_FD_73070 | JGI IMG/M metagenome (GOLD analysis project Ga0099364, IMG submission 73070) | Microcerotermes parvus P3 segment gut microbial communities from Pointe-Noire, Republic of the Congo - Th196 P3 | ecosystem: Host-associated > Arthropoda: Insects > Digestive system > Gut ...
GTGCGCATTTGCTTGCATTGTTTAATTTAAAAGGTACACTCCCACCGCTTCGGCGGTGGACTCTCATTCTAGCACAGGAGCATCGCCCCTGTCAACACTTTTGCGCCTTTTTCCCACCTTTTTCCCAGGTCTTTTTTTTCACCCTCACACGGTGTTTCCAAAAACGCGCTTGGCTAATCTACCACATACACTCCTCCCTTGTCAATACATTTTTTTCCCTTTTTTTCTTTTTGTGAAATTTATTAAGCAATCACCATAATTATCAAAGTAATACTCAATATTTTCATAAATACTTGTTGATTTTTCATCATCTAACACGAGTCGTACTCACCTTAGAAACCACTGCAAACACTCAACTTTTTCAACTAATTCACGATAATTATTATAGCAAGCTATTTAATAACTTACAGACTCATAAGCATGGAGCGCGCGAGTTTTAGGCAAATAAAAACAAAGGAGTTCCATAATGAAAAACCTGAAAGTATCCATGAAACTAATCATCAGTTTTGTAATCGTTATTGTACTGGCTATAGCAGTAGGTGCAATCGGCATATACGGTATGTCCGCCATAAATCGAGCTGACGAGGCCCTTTACCACGAAAATGTAGTCGCATTGAGCGCAATGGCGAACATTCGAGAGACTTTGCAAAATCAAATCGTCCTTGTTCGTAATCTTGCCCTTCATGCTGGTGATGTTGAAAAACTAAATGAAATACAAAACGAACTTGCTTCGCTGGAAATAGAAATGCAAGAGTATTTCAAAGAATATGAGGCTTGTATAACTGATAATGAAGCAGAGTATGCTTATTTTGAGGGTAAAAACCTCTATTTAAGCAGTTTCGCCGAAACGAAAAGAAGAGTTATTCAAGCAAGTCACGAAAGCTTAAGTGAAGCAAGAAGCATTATCTTTGAATCACATGTTGCTGAGACGAGAAGTAGAATGGTGGAAGACTTCGACTCGTCGATGCAATACAACAATCAATGGGCAAAGGATACCGTGAATCGCAATGATCGTCTTTTTGCCAACATGAGAAACATCCAGATAGTTGTACTTACTTTGTCGATAGCCATTGCAATGTTCTTTGCATTTTATATCTCGGGAATGATTAGTAAGCTTCTTGTTCCCATGTCTGCTTTCTTCGTAAAAGCGGGAACAACCGGCGATATTTTCGTCACTCCTGAAGATGAAATGGTGATTGGCAATTATATACAAAATAAAGATGAGCTTGGGCGTTTGACAACTGGTGTTGTTGGGTTCATAGAGAGATTAAATAGTGTTAGTAGCGTATTGGAAACTGTGGCAAGTGGAGATTTAACTGTCAGTCTCGAGCCTTTATCAAACAATGATATTTTAGGCTTATCCCTAGAAAAGATGACAAATAATCTAAATAATATGTTCGCAGATATCCAAACATCCACCAGGCAAGTATCAACAGGCTCGAAGCAAGTGGCTGACGGTGCGCAGTCTTTGGCGCAAGGTTCCACCGAGCAAGCTGCCTCTATCCAGCAGCTATCCAGTTCCATTTCCGAAATATCCACTAGAACAAGCGAAAATGCGAAAATTGCTGAAAGAACTTCAACATTATCAAACACAATTAAAGGCAACGCAGAGAAAGGCTCCATTCAAATGGACGAAATGATTTCTGCTGTGAAGGATATTAACGAGGCAAGCCAATCCATCAGCAAAATCATCAAGACAATAGATGACATAGCTTTCCAAACAAATATTCTTGCATTGAACGCTGCGGTGGAAGCAGCACGTGCTGGGCAGCATGGTAAAGGTTTCGCTGTTGTGGCAGAGGAAGTTCGCAATCTTGCTTCCAAAAGCGCAGATGCGGCGAAAGATACTGGGAATATGATTCAAAATTCAATGGAAAAAGCGATACTTGGGTCACAAATTGCTGAAGAAACCGCACATAGTCTTGAAGAAATCGTGACTGGTATCAACGAGTCTAGTATGCTAATCGATGAAATTGCAAGGGCTTCCGAAGAGCAATCACTAAGCATATCGCAAATAAATATCGGGATAGATCAAGTGGCGCAGGTTGTGCAGCAAAACTCAGCAACTGCTCAAGAAAGCGCAGCTGCTTCTGAGGAAATGAGTAGTCAATCCCAAATGTTATCACAGCTTATTTCACAGTTTAGACTCAAAGAATCAGATATTGGTAATCGAAGCTTTGAGCTTATTTCCCACGCTGTATACAATCGCAACGGTACATCAACAGGTGGCGATGAAGGATATCAATCTAGCAATGTCATCAATTTTGGTAAATACTGATTTTGAGCCTATTGCAATAATTGATTATACAACTTTTTCGACATTCGACAATAGTAATGTAATAAAGTCACCGCTCGAGAGTGAAATTACTTTCGAGCGGTGATTTTTTTGTCGAGAATATAATTTGCTTTCTGTGATAATCCGTTTTTCGTCAAATTTACATTATTTTCGTAGGGCGCGGCATCCTTGACGCGCCGATTGTGTTGCATTGCATACCTTGCGGCGCGTCATCCTTGATGCGTCGCAGCAGAAACAATGAACGATGTACGATTATCATCGAACAATTAACAATGAACGATCTTCGTAGGGCGCGGCATCCTTGACGCGCCGATTGGTTTGCGATTGATACCTTGCGGCGCGTCAGGGATGCCGCGCCCTACGAATGGGATGGTTTGATACCTTATATTATTTCATATTACCATATGCGAAGCTTTAGCTACATATTAATTTCCAAGGCAACGGGACAATGGTCGCTGCCTAGTATTTCGGGGTAAATATAGGCGTTGGAAACATATTCATCTAATTGTGATGAAATGATGAAATAGTCAATGCGCCATCCTGCGTTTCTTTCCCTTGCTCCAGCGCGATATGACCACCAGGTGTATGCATCGTGCTTGTCAGGATATAGTTTGCGGTAACTATCCGAAAACCCAGAATCAAGCAATGCTGTCATTTTGTCGCGTTCTTCCTGTGTAAAGCCTGCGCTTTTTGTGTTAGTTTTTGGATTCTTCAAGTCGATTTCCTGATGGGCGCAATTCAAGTCTCCGCATATTATCACAGGCTTTGATTTTTCCAGCTCACAGACATAATTGCGAAAGTCGTCCTCCCAGCGCATCCTGTATTCAAGACGCTTCAACTCATCTTGGGAATTGGGTACATAAACGTTCACCAAGCGGAAAGCTTCGAACTCCAGCTGAATAATTCTTCCTTCATGGTCATGTTCATCGATTCCCATTCCATATGATACAGAAAGTGGAGCGATTCGTGTAAATATCGCAGTTCCAGAGTAGCCTTTTTTGTCAGCACTGTTCCAGAATTCCTGGTATCCATCCAAATCAATTTCAGCTTGCCCCTGTTGCATTTTCGTTTCTTGCAAAGAAAAAATATCCGCATCAATTTCGTTAAAAGATTCCATGAATCCTTTTTTCAGGCAGGCTCTTAGTCCATTGACATTCCAAGAGGCAAGCTTCATATTTTATGTCTCCTCGCCACATAACTATAAATTTACATTTATTTGCTACTGATTATTTTATACTCACATTATGGATACATCGTTGTCCAGATTTCATCTCCTGCGCTGCCTATGTCGTAATCGTGACCCATGGACGCTTCCATTATCGCCAGGTATGCCCAGTGGGTTCTGACATCGGAATAGTTTCTGGGAAGTGTTGCCACATTTACCGCCAGGTATCCCTCATCTGCTTTCCTTTCCAGTATACGGTTGACCAGGGTTACGACTTCTGCTCTGGTAATATTGGCATCTGGTGCGAAGGTGCCGTCGCTGTATCCAATTATCCAACCCTTTGCAGCAGCCGAATTGATGAATTTCACCGCCCAATGGTTATCCGGCACATCGGTAAAGATATTAACATCGGTGAGTTCCAGTTTTTCAAAATGGGAAGCCAATGTTGCAAACTCTGCTCGGGTAACAGGCTCATTGGGGCGGAACATTCCATCGCGAGAATAGCTGGCAAGGACTCCCTTCCAATGCATATAGCACACCTGATTTGCATACCATGGTTGTGTATTTACTCCTGCCCAGGGGTTCGTATGGAGTACATCGGGGTAATAAGCTCCACGATAATCGGTGGTAAGATCCATGGTTTCGTCCAATAGCCTTGAAAACATCACCACAGCTTCTGCACGAGTCATGTTATTCCCTGGCTTAAATGTTCCATCGGGATAACCTTGCATATATGCGAAGTGATCGTCTTTGTTCAACGGTGGTATTTCCTTATTGACAAATACAACACTATTGACGGGCTGGTTGGGTTGTTGCGAATTAAATATAAATAGTCCATCAGGAGTTGCCTTTACGATGTAAGTGTCATCGGTGGCATTATAGCCCGCTGGCGCGTTATATTCAGATAAAACATACTCTCCATTTTCGATGGTGAACATTGCCACACCATCATTGTTGGTAACCACATCAAATACAACGAGGTTGCCAGCTTCTGACGTTCCCTCGACACGGATTGTGGCTCCAAGTAATGGTACACCATCTCCATCAGTTTTCCGAACAGTAAAGTGATGGGTAAGAAGCTCTGGAATCTTCGTATTTACAAAAACAACATCCTCAATGAGCTGGTTCGGATCCTCCTCGTTGAATATGCTCAGACCATTGGGGGTGGCTGATACGATGTATTTATCATCAGTTGCGGTATAGCCCGTTGGTGCTGCGTTTTCAGTTAGAACGTATTGTCCATATTCGACAGTGAACGAAGCTTTCCCTGCGGAGTTTGTTATAACATCGTAGACACGCGGGATTTCTTCATCGGTCAAGCCCTCGAGGCGTATGGTTGCTCCAGCCAAGGGTACTCCGTTCTCATCGGTTTTGCTTACAGTAAAGTCCTGCTCGTTTTTTGGGGCGATTACTTCGATTCTCGCAGGGTTGGTCACGGCTTCCCTCGGGATGTTGTCCCATACCCCTGTTTCCACCATCACGGACTCATGATAGCTTATGACGGCATAGTAATACTTGACCCCGACTTCATCGGTCGCAGGGACATACGTCGTTGTGTTTTTTATCTCCCTGGCATATGCAACGGTAAGCGGTGCGGCACCGTTGTCCCTGCCCGTGTTCGAGTCCTCATAGCTCCAATACCACCGCACCGTGATTGGCTCTGTAGGGTATACTTGTCCATAGTCTGGACCTCCCCAACGAGGCGCGTTGTACTCGAAGGTCGCGCTGAGCGGCACCGCTGTTTCGTTTAGTAAATAGTCCGCCCCTATGGGGTTCTCGGTGACCTGAAACGGCTGGACCTCCCCGCCCGCCGCAGCCGGCAACGCTGAAACAAGCGCAACCGCCAACACCATCGCCATAAACAACGATAAAGATTTCCTAAATTTTAATTTCATGATTTAACTCCCCTAAATAAAATGATATTATATAGATATATTGATAATTCCTAATTCCTAATTCCTAACTCCTAATCTCTAACTCCTAACTCCTAATTCCAAACTCTTAATTCAATAGGCTCTTCCGCTAAACCTGCTCTCTGGTAAAACAACACGGACTATCACCGCTGCTGCTTCTGCTCTCGTTATGTTGCTTTGCGGGTTAAACGTCCCTTGCTCGTCGCTCCCTCCCAGGACACCTGCCTCATATAGCATGATGATGGAATCAGCATAGAGCGTCTGCTCATTCACATCAGGTAGAGCTTCCACTGTGTTTTGCGCTGGAAAATCAGTTTCAGGCAGAACACCTGAAAAGACATAAGCCATCTGTGCGCGGGTCGCTGATGCTGAAAACTCATTGAAATCAGCTGTAAAAATTATACCATTTTCAACGGCATAGTCAACATATATCTGATACCAAGGACTTCCTTGCTCGAAGCTTATTGTTCCTGTGGCATTGATGCTGTGAACACGAGCCGCCACAGCTATAACCTCTGCTAGCGATATACTCCCCGCCGGTTTAAATGTGCCGTCAGGATAACCCGACATTAAACCAAATTCATAAGCGGTAGCCACAGCTTTTTCTCTGTTGAATCCATACCAGGAGTTTTCATCAACATCATTGAACATTCCGGTTTCATATGTCGCTGTTTTCCTGAAGCTTGACCCTTCGCTTGCGCCTGTACCCGGTTCTGGTGCTACACCTGAACCCGAACCTGCACTTGTACCCGCACCTGCGCCTGCACCTGCACCTGCACCTGCACCTGCACCTGCACCTGCACTTGCTCCCACGCCTGTTCCAGAAATCCCCATTGAAGCACATTGTTGATTCATCGGCATATAATCAGCATCCAAAGCTGGGTCAATTTCAATGGAACCACTGTCACCGCCGATGTGTTGTTGCCAAGCAGCTAAGCCTCCGCTCTCAAGTATGCTGCCAGGTCGCCTGTCTGTGAAACTCGCTCTCCCATCGGCAACAAAGTAGCAGTTATTATTCATTTGAGGACTGCCTTCCATGGCAGATAAACCACCAAGCTCATTGGCATAGCGTATTTCAATCATTGCTCCGCTGTAGCTTGCTGGTTGGCTGACGATATTGCTGTGTATATTTGGATTGACACTGGCAGGTCGTCCGGCATAGTCTTCCCAGTCTTGGAAAGTTATACCAAAGTAAATCGCACTATGCTGTTGGCTTCTTGCCACATTAACCAGAGTATTATTGTGGACAAGGGCATCCATCGATGCATAGAGACCAATCCCCGACATCCATGTATCAATAACAAGGTTGTTGCGAACAGTGCCACGAATGTTTTCATAATATTTTGGATTATTTATTGTATCGAAGAATTCGGGGCTAGTATCAAATCCCACCAGAATCCCAGCATCGCCTGTTCGCTCAATGCGGTTATTCTCAATCAGCACATCCGTCGCACCGCCTTTGGCATAAACCCCCGTGGAACAAATGTCATGGATATAGTTCCCCTGCACAATCATGTTGCTTCCGTTCACATTGTCTATGCCTTCCGCATTTCCCGGCTGTCCGTTATATGCAGTTCCGGAATTGTAGATTTCGTTATTGCGAATGGTGACATTATTACAGTTCGGCTTGATTTTTATAACATCATATCGTGAATCGTGTAAAATGCAATCCTCAATGATAATGTTTGATGCTCCTACTCGATCACTGGGGTCACCCCAGTCCCATTTGGTTTCCAGTGCAACAGCATAGAAACCTCCCATGATTTCCAACCCTTGCAATCTACCACCAGAGGAATCCACATCAAAATATACCCCTGAGTCCTCATCATTGCCTCGATTCCACTGGGTCAAATCGATAATCGCCCATTCGCCTTTTGCTGATTTAATAGTAATATTAGGTATTCGAATGCGAACATTCTTCCCTTCACGATATATACCACCCCGCAGGATTATAGTATCGCCTGCACTTGCAGCATTTAAAGCAGCACTTATGCTTTTGTAGGGTGAATCAATAGCCCCCGTCGCCCCTGAATCATTCCCACTGGGCGACACATATATCCCATTTACAGGGTCATCAGCAGTATTCACACGCACCCCAACAGCAGCAGAATCTCCCGAAGCACCCGCCGCCGCTGCTACTGCCATTGTTTGCGCATCCAAAGAACCAACGATAACAATATCAGAACCAGCACCAGCAGACACTCCAGAGCCACCACCACCACTTCCACAAGCAACTAGCAAAGACGACATAACAACAATCACAAGCAAAATAGATATAAACCTCTTCACAGCTATCCTCCAATTCAACAGTTATAATTCCTAACTCCTAATTCCTCATTCCTAACTCCAAATTATCCTTACACTAAATAGATGCACAAAGTATCGCTTTGGTTTTATGAAATCGTAAAAACTTTCAAATAAATGTGTATCTAAAAACGATTAACGTAGATATTTTACCAAAAATCATATCCTTTGTAACCTATCCCAAGTATAGGTTTTCGCAAAAAAAGCATAAAAAAGGAGCGAAAATGAACGCGGGGACGGTTCTTTTGTTCATTTTCGTGTGAACGCGGGGACGGTTCTTTTGTGTGAACACGGGGACGGTTCTTTTGTTCATTTTGAACACGGGGACGAACATGGGGACGGTTCGAGACCACTGAAAAAGTCGAAAAAATGAATAAAATGAACACGGGGACGGTTCTTTTGTTCATTTTGGTATTAAAATATGCAAGGCACCAACCCAAATAATGAAAAGACGGATAGCATAGTTCACTATTCTAGGGCAAATAAAATGAACAAAAGAACCGTCCCCGCGTTCACACACATGAAAGAACCGTCCCTGCGTTCACCCGCGTTCATTCTTATCCCTTGTGTTCCCCATATATTATGGCTGAATTTTACGGAATCTATAGAAACATTGACATGTATAGTGGATAACTATCGAACTTATCAGTACCACCTATATTTTTCATAGACAGCTTAATACCATGCTTGACTCCATATTTCGCTAAAACCGCATCCATTGATTTCGATTTCGTATTATCTGCCGATTTTACTTCCACCGCTGTTGCGTTTTTGTTCCAACGTATGAAGAAGTCAATTTCCAGTTTACTATTTTGCTCAAAGTAATAAAGTTTTTTCCCCAATTTAGTAAAAATATCAGCGATACTATTTTCAAAAATAGCACCTTTGTATATACCTAGATTACCATCGATTACATCCTCCTGGGAACCTTCCTCCAACATTGCCATCAGCAAACCTGTATCACACATATAGACCTTGAATGCCTCGCTTTTTGCATTGCCTTCGAAAGGCAGTTCAGGTATCGATAGATTGTAGCAGAAATTAATGATTCCTGCATCATAGAGCCACATCAGGCTGCCAGCGAATTTTCTTGAAGTTCCACCTCGTTCAACAATGCTATATTGAAACTTTTTATAGTCTTTTGACAGATGTCTCGGAATCGACAGAAAGCATGCTCTAGCTTTCGTTTTTTCTGCACCCTCGGCATATTTCGCCATATCATCCATGTAGTCATTAATTATTGCTTTCTGAATTCTCAGTACATTTGCAAAGTTATGAGATTCCATAAACTCATTGACGACCCGAGGCATACCTCCGACAACGATGTATTCTTTGAAAAGTTCGTTCATGCGCTGGTGCATCGCAGTGGGTACGGGTTCTTTTCTCTCAAAATAGCTCCTAACATCCTCTATGGATCTAGGAGATACACCGCTTGCCCACAAGAACTCTTCAAAATCCATTGAGTGCATTTCTAAATGCTCAACATAACCAACAGGGAATGATGACACTTCCTTATAATTAATGCCTAGCAGAGAACCAGAAGCAATAACATCGAACTGTCCATATTGTGTAAGATATTTCAATGCTGTTCGTGCATTTGGACAGCTTTGTATCTCATCTAGAAACAAAAGAGTTTTGTTTGGTACAATTTGTGCATCAGGAATGCGCAAGGAGATTTGTTTAATTAATGTTTCAGAATCAAGATCCCCATCGAAAATAGCTCGATATGCAGGGTTTTTTTCGAAATCGATTACAATGACATTTTCGTAGTTATCCTTCGCAAATTGCTCAATAATAAACGTCTTGCCGACTTGCCTAGCTCCTTTGATAACCAAGCACTGCTTGTCGCTGCGCGATTTCCAATGTAGCAGTTCATCATATATTTTACGTTTTAGCATAGCATCCACCTCACGTTATCAATTTACATTGATATTACAAGGTTTTTCCAGCATTGTCAATAGAAGATGCAGATATTCCCCGCGAATATAATACATTATATGCAGATTTTCCCCGCCAATATCAATGTACTACTGCAGATTTTATGTGAACATGTGAACATGGGGACGGTTCTTTTGTTCATTTTATTTGCCCTAGAATAGTGAACTACACTATCCGTTTTTTCATTATTTGGGTTGGCCCTTGCATATTTTAATACCAAAATGAACAAAAGAACCGTCCCCGCGTTCAAAGAACCGTCCCCGCGTTCATCCATATAAAAAATCGCAAGAGAGCAATTTACTTCCAAGATGTTATTGACTTCATATTATCAACATGCTATTCTGATAACATATGATAACAAAATGAGGTGATATTATGTCAATTCAAGTATCTACACGCATTGATGTAGCAACCAAAGAAAAGTTTGACAGAGTCTGCAATGCCATAGGTATTTCACCATCAAATGCTTTGAGTTTGTTCATAAAAAGCGTAATAAACAATAATGGTATACCATTTCCCTTGACAGCACCACCGGAAGTGGTTCCAAAAATGTCCAGAGAAGCGATGTTTGGATGTATGCGCGGGCAGTTTAAAATGACTGACGATTTCGATGCACCCCTAGAAGATTTCGAGGAGTATATGGTATGAAATTACTATTGGACACTCACACCATCTTATGTCTAGTAAACGAACATGAAAAGCTTTCAACAACAGCAAAAGCATTATTGTCAAACGATGAGCATAGTTTGTACATCAGCATGGCTTCATTATGGGAGGTTGCTATAAAGACGAGCCTTGGTAAACTGATTGATTTTCCTAGCGGTGTCCGTGCATTAATGGAACAAATAGAAGATATGCCAATTGAAATACTCCCGATAACAAAGCATTACATCGAAATCGTGGAGTCATTACCATTTATTCACCGCGACCCTTTCGATAGAGTGATTGTTGCTACTGCTCAATCGGAAAGCATGAGTATTATCACCGCCGATGAAAACATTCCAAAATACAGTATATCGTATATCTGGTGAAACAAAAGGAAACATAATTGCTTGTGAACGCGGGGACGGTTCTTTTGTTCATTTTATCTGTCATAAAATAGTGAACCATGCAATCCGTTTTTTTCATTATTCAGGTTGTCCCTTGCATATTTTTGCATATTTTAGTACCAAAATGAACAAAAGAACCGTCCCCGCGTTCATTCATCCCCGAAAATGAACAAAAGAACCGTCCCCGCGTTCACCCGCGTTCAAAATAATTTCTGAAACTCGTAAAGAAAGACGTGAGTAAAAATGAAGTTTTGTAGCATAAGTCAAAACGGACGCGATTTTATAGGTGTCGTTACGGATTTTGGGATTGTCGATGTCACAGCAATGGGATTTCCAGCGAGTATGAACGAAATTATCGAAAGCGGGAATGAAATCATTGCAAAAATCGATGCAGCAATCACTACCAACAACCCACATCCAATAATTGACGATAATATAAGCTATCTCCCAGTAACCGAACCTAAAAAAATCATATGCATGGGGTGGAACTACGCTGCCCATGCACAAGAGGGTGGGAGCGATGTTCCTGAACACCCCGTTTTCTTTAGCAAGTTTAATGATGCGCTCAGTGCTCATAAACAAGCTGTCACGCTTTTGCCATGGTTTAGGGAATACGATTATGAATCCGAGCTTGTGATTATCATCGGCAAACACGCCCACAACATCACCACGGAAGAGGCACCAGACTATATTTTTGGGTACACATGTGGAAACGACATGACAGCCAGGGAAGCACAGCGGCTTTCTTCTCAGTGGCTTGCTGGTAAGTCTTTGCCAGGATTTGCTCCAATAGGTCCGCACATCGTCACCAGTGATAGTTTCGACCCAGATGCAGCACATCGAATCTACTGCGAAGTCAATGGCATTACTGTACAGTCAGCTGTTTTGACTGATATGATATTCAAATGCTACGAATCTGTCAGTGCAGCATCTCGATTTTTCCCATTAAGCCCCGGCGATATGATATTCACCGGCACCCCAGAAGGTATCATCGGTGGAAAGCCAGAATCCGAACGGGTCTGGCTTAAAGCTGGCGACATTGTCCAAGTCACCATCGAGGGAATCGGAACACTGACAACTCCGCTGGTGTAGTACCTCTTTATTCTTTATTAAATACTACCTCCATTGCGACTTCGCAGGTTTCCCATACAAATCATGAAGTCCATCCTGGATAATACCATGTGTCTCCCAGCCTTGCATCGTAATCCACTAGCCTTGTGATTATGGCAGCAGCTTGGGCGCGGGTTATGTTGCTGTTTGGGTGAAATGTTCCTATGCTGTCGCTGCCACCCACAATGCCTGCTTTATAAAGCATCATGATTTCCTCATAGAATGGAGTAGATTCATCCACATCAGGAGGTAGCTCCAGTTGATACCTGTGTCTGTATGTCTCATCAGGATCGGGCAGAGCATGGGCAAAGATATATGCCATCTGCGCTCGGGTTGCGATGCTGGTATATTCCTCGAACACACCGGCTTCGATGATTCCCTTTTCTATGGCGTAGTTTATATTACCTTGATACCATGGCGCATCGGGTATTGGATCAAATTGCAACTGATTACCAGTGGAATAGATGCTGTATATGCGGGTCGCTATGGTGATTGCTTCGGCAATCGATAAATTCCCATCGGGCTTGAAGGTCTGATCGGGGTAACCTGCCATTAGACCATATTCATATACCATGGCAACAGCCTTTTCATTTTTTAATCCATACCAAGCATTTTCATTTATATCGACGAACATCTCCGCTGTATAAATCCTTGTTTTAACGAAGTTTTCATAGCTGTTTGTTGTAGATTCTACGGTGGTTGTCAGCTCTGATGGTGTCATAGATTCTTGCTCAGCTGCTGATACAGTTACCAACGTCTGCAGAGCAAGTACGAACATCAACACAAACAGCACAGTCATTGTGCCATGTCGTAAAATATTTTTTCTTTCTTTTCTCATGATCGTGTCACCTCAATACTTTCTTTTTCAAAACTGTGAACGCGGGGACGGTTCTTTTGTTCATTCTGTCATTTGAACACGGGGACGGTTCTTTTGTTCATTCTGTCATAAAATAGTGAACTATGCAATCCGTTTTTTTCATTATACGGGTTAGCACTTGCATATTATAGTACCAAAATGAACAAAAGAACCGTCCCCGCGTTCACCCACGTTCACTAAATAGATGCAAAAAGAATCACTTTGGTTTTATGAATTCGATTAATTTATGAAATTTTAGGTTTCTATGTATCTGGTGAAACAAAAGGTGACATAATTGCTTGTACCTTTTTTATTTAATGACAAATATAAAGTCAGACTTTATATTTGCATTTTTCTATTCTGATTTAACGCTTCTGTGAACAAGAGGACGGTACTCCTGTGCGATTTATGCTGTTAATTTATCTTTACAAATCTTGTGGAAAATGATAGAATAATGAAAACGGTTAAATGGTTTTCGGTATTTTGGTTAAATGAAATCGGCAAATTTGGTTAAGCCGTATCAATAATAAAGGGGAATCATGTTTTGACTCTAACAGAAGATGGATACAAACCGCGATTGATAGATGAAAAAATATCAAAGTATCTTCATTTATTTGGTGCACTATCAATCGAAGGTCCAAAATGGTGCGGCAAGACATGGACTGCGCTTAACCATGCTAAGAGCGTTGTTTATATGCTCGACCCCGAAAACGATTATGCGAATCGTGAAGCGGCTCGCCTGAATCCAGCCTCTATCCTAACAGGAGATAATCCGCTTCTTGTTGACGAATGGCAGGAAGTGCCAAGCATTTGGGATGCAGTCCGTTTCGCCTCTGACAGAACCAAAGAAAAAGGGCTGTTCTTGCTTACAGGTTCTGTAACACCCAAAGAAGGTAGTTATTCCCATAGCGGTGCTGGCAGGATTGGAAAAATCAGAATGCGCACCATGTCCCTTTTCGAGAGCGGCGACTCAAGCGGGCAAGTAAGCCTGAACGATCTTTTCATTGGAAAGACAATACCTCCAGATATTTCGAGACTAACACAGGACAGACTCATCCATCTAGCGGTACGCGGCGGGTGGCCTGAAAACATTGACTCCCCCGTGGATGATGCCGGCATACTGCCTGAACAGTATGTATCACTACTTGCAGAAACAGATATATCAAGTGCCGACAATATAAAGCGAAATCCCGCATTGGTTATGCATCTACTGTCTGCCATTGCGCGTACAAATGTCACATCAGCGAAACTTAGCACATTGACATCAGACATTTCTGAGCGTTTCGGTGGAATCACAAGGCAAACTGTATCTGATTATCTTTCTGCTCTATCACGGCTATATGTAGTTGAAGAAATTCCCCAGTGGTTTCCCGAGCTCAGGGACAAACAGCGTTTGCGAAAAGCGCCGAAAAGAATGCTCACAGATCCTTCGATTGCTGTCAGCGCACTTCGAGCACGGGGAAATGATCTTGCCAGGGATCCTCGAACCTTCGGAATGGTTTTTGAAAACCTCTGTTTGCGCGATTTATTGGTCTATTCTGATGCTGTCGGTATAAAAGTAAGCCATTATCATGATTTGAATGGTCTGGAAGTCGACGTGATTCTTGAACTAGATACCAAATGGGCAGCAATAGAAATAAAACTTGGCAGCCACAGGGTCGACGAGGGAGCAGAATCATTGAAACGATTGCAATCGAAACTTGTTTCAAAGGGAGCGGACGCACCATCGTTTCTGGCTGTAATAACAGGAGGAGGACCGCTATTCACGAGATATGATGGTATCCACGTAATTCCGATCGATTGCTTGAAGCCATAGTTGAAATTGTCGCACAATTTGAACGCGGGGACGGTCCTTTTGTTCATTCTGAACACGAATGAACATGGGGACGGTCCTTTTGTTCATTTAATCTGTCAAAAATAGTGAACCATGCAATCCGTTTTTTTCATTATACGGGTTGGCACTTGCATATAACAATACTAAAATGAACAAAAGGACCGTCCCCGCGTTCACAAGCAGTTCGGTGAAGTGCGCAAAGTTCGCCTCAAAGTACTTGTTTCTGTACAGGTCAAGGATATCCTGTTTCTCGTCCTCGCTCATAGAGTTGACTGGTTTCCGTCCTCTGTTCCCATGGATGAAATAAGCTTTTCCTTCTGACTTGTAGCCAGCTATGTGGCGGTCTATCGTCCGCTTTGAGCAACCTAGTTTCTTTGCAGCGTTGCGTTTGTTGCCGCCGTGGTCTGCAAGTTCCTTGATGATTTCATACTCGTTGAATTCTTCCACTGTGAGATTAATCCTCCTTATTTCTCCCACCCCTTTCATTAAGATGGGATGATTGAACCGCATTTGTCAAAGTGAGACAAATTCACGTGCGGTTTGGTGAGACAATATCACGTGTGGTTCATACAAGGATTTTTTATTAGCTTCATATATTGACTACGTGCTATATACGTAGTATACTGCTTATATTGGGGGTACTGCTAATGACTGTCGCAGAATTCGTTCGCTATTTACGTAAACAAGGAATCAAGCTTAAAGAACACGGTTCAAAACATGATGTGTATTGGAATCCAGCAAACGGTGCTGAGGCACAAGTCCCTCGACATCAGTCTCAGGAAATTAAACTGGCACAAAAGAACGAATATTAAAAGATTTGGGTTTAAAATAATCATAAAAGAAACGGAGGGAGTCCAAATGAAATATGTTTTTCCTGCAGTTTTTGATTCAGAACCAGAGGGAGGATATTGTGTATATTTTCCTGATATAAACCAAGGTGCAACGCAAGGAGAAACAATTGCGGAGTGCATCGAAATGGCAGAGGATTTTCTTTGCCTAGCTTTATATCGAATGGAAGAAGATGGCAAAAGCATCCCTGAACCAAGCAGCATCAATCAACTAAAAGCTGGTGTTGAGTCCATTGTTACACTCATTTCTGTTGATACTGATACTTATCGCCGTTACTATGAAAACAAACTGGTAAAGAAAACACTAAACATCCCATCTTGGCTTAACCAGAGAGCAGAATCAGCAAATATAAATTTTTCACAAACACTAACAAAAGCATTAAAAGATGAATTAAATATTTCGCCATGAT
>Ga0099364_10007369_pt1 | contig 15722 bp, 15 predicted proteins | sample TergutTh196P3_FD_73070 | JGI IMG/M metagenome (GOLD analysis project Ga0099364, IMG submission 73070) | Microcerotermes parvus P3 segment gut microbial communities from Pointe-Noire, Republic of the Congo - Th196 P3 | ecosystem: Host-associated > Arthropoda: Insects > Digestive system > Gut ...
CTGCGGGGGCGATACGGATGCCTCCGCACAGCTTAGTTGTGTAGGGAATTTGTCGGTATCTTCAAGCACATCGGGATAGACGTCGCCAATCGGCTTGTAATACGTCCTGCCTTTGCGACGGATGCCGCAGACTACTTGGCCTGTGTCCTCGCCGTTGCCGCTGTCGATATAAATAAGATTGTCTGATGTTTTGAATACTTGATGGCAAATCTGACGGGATTTATTGTTATCCACCGCGCCAATGAGGATTGACAGCCCTTCGTAGCGTTGATATGAATACGGCCCGGCAGGGTAAGCGTCCGGTCTGACAAGTTCCATGAGCCTATCAGCGTCCTCGATAAAGTCAGGAATATATTGAATCTCCATGCCGAATGCCGAGGCGTAGCGCTCCGCCAAGACCTGCGCCTTGTTCCGTCCTAAGTCAGCAGATATGAAGTTTTGGCGGACAAGGTTCTTTTCTTCGACAATATCGCCGTCAGCGATGACGACGTTTACGTGGCGCTCAAGCGTGTGCAGCAGCCTGTATAAATGCGGCGCGATATGACCTCCTGTGCCGCCCGCGCCGAGCATGGTTATCTTCACAGGTTTATCCAGAGCGAACCTCATAAGGCTTCACCATCCGTAGGCCACAGAGTTTCAGCGGCAGAATCAGCGTCACTATGCGGGTCGCGGAAACGCACACGGTCTTTCCAGTCTTGTGGAAATGGTTTGGAAACAATCTCGAACACTTCCCCCGGGTCTATCTCATGGTATTTACCGCCGTTTGAGATTCTGGTCTTAATATCAGGGAAATATTTATCCAAGCGCCCGATGACCGTGTAGAGGCGCGTGGCTTTTTCGTCGGCGTTGTCGGTCGCCGAGAAAAAAGCGCGCATTGAATTATGACTGTGAACGTCCATGTAGTGAATATAGCGTTCATCTGCGTAATCGGCGGAAATATTGCTGTTTACCGATACGCTCGTCACAGCCTGCTCCGGCGCGTCAACGATGAACTCCCTGTTATGCTTGTCCCAAAAGATATTAATAAGGGCTTCATTGTCTGCGCCGTGCCGTGTAAAATAGCGGAAGAACGCGACAATACGCATCGTCAAATCCATCGGTATGAGCGGCAGCGCCGGGATGAACCCGGCGCTTACGTCGGAAAGCAAATCACAGCCGGTTATCGGCGTGATGAACTTCCCCATTTCGGTATTGCGAATCTCGTAAACCTTGCCATCGCGGGCAGGCACGATGGATATAACCTTGCCGGACGCTTGGGCATCGTCCATGTTGGTAAAAACGCCTTTATACGCCCTGACCGTACCCTTGCTCTGAGCGGTGACTCTGGGCTTTACTTTGCAGACAGGGTTTTTATCCTTGGCCTTTTTCAAGCTGTCCACGAACTCCTTGGACGTTTCTATATCGGACTTCATCTTGCCGATGGACGTGCCTTTTGGGTCGGGTACAGACTTGTTTATCTTGCCGTACTCGACAGTCCAGCTTACGCGCTTGCCGTCCTCCAATTCTGGGAAATCAGCGGATTTCTCAATACGCAGCTCATCGAAGGTCTTGGAGACGTCGTCGATGTTCTCCGTGGCTCCGGCATACTCGAACACTGGCGGCTTCTCATACAGGCTCTGATGTTCTTTAGATTCGGCCTCGTTGATGGCCGCGTCCAAGGGGTTTGTGTCAGATTCCGGCGCGACGGCTTTAGCTTGCTTCGTGGTCGGCGTTTCGGCTTTCGACTGCTGTACCGGAGGTTCCGGCGGAGCGTCATCGTCCAGTTCGTCGTCAAAAGGGTCAAAGGGCTCCAAATCATCCACGGAGCCGATGTCTATGTCGTTTTTGTTCGTGTCGCTCATTTTTTCAATCTCCTTTACAATGTCATTGATACGACAAAAAGACCGTACAGGCTTGATTAGTAAGCTCATACGGTCTTTTGTCTGTGTTTTTTGCCGCGAATCCTTGTCTTACGCGGCGGCCAGTTCGTCGCATGGGTCATAGCCCTCGGGCATCACGACGGACTCGCTGTTTCTCTTGCTCCCCGCGAAGTGGATGGACTCGGCAACGACCTCATACGCGTAGCGTTTATTGCCGTCTTTGTCCGTCCATTGGCGTCTTTGCAAGCGCCCTTCGACGCAGCACATCTGTCCTTTTTGGAAATATTTTGCAGAAAACTCCGCAGAACCTCTCCAAGCAACCACATCGAAGAAGTCAGTCTCCCTATCACCGTCCTTGGAAACAAAGTTTCTATCGACGGCCAGTGAGAATGACGCGACAGCAATGCCGCTAGGGGTAAAACGTAAATCGGGGTCACGGGTCAAACGACCCATCAAAACAGTTTTGTTAAGCACTTTTAATCGCTCCTTTTGTTTTTTAGAAACAACCGGCAAGCAGAGCTTGCGAGTGAATCTACATCGTTTTATCCATGTGATGGCTCCAGCGTTCCGCTCAGAAGCACAATGTAGCCGCGAGGGTTACACGGGGAAGCCGTTAGGCGGTTTACAGCGTGAATACCTACCGAGTTCCATTTTTGTATTTAAGAGTGTGGCGCGCTCAAACACAGAGTACATCGGGGTTACAGCGATTAGAAGGATTACGCGTACAATATCTCAAAAATGAATGAGACGCCTCAATTTCAGATACAGACTGGGATTGACGCGTTTTGGACCAAAGAACCACTTTTTTTGAGCAAAGAGTTGTATATACATAATATATATACTTTTTTATAGAAGTTTATATATATAAATGGTACTTTGGTACAATGTACTTCAAACCCAGTATACAGGCGGGACTGAGCCGTCTCACTTTTATTTATGAAAAGGGTACACACTTACGGCGTAAGTGAGCAAAGCCAGACGTGACAAGGCTTTGAAGCGTATCGCGTAGACAAGAGAAGTGGCACCGAAAATGGTACAAACGCTTGTTCCGGCGTAATTGCGCGGGGGATGAAGCATATCGCCCTGAAAAAGAGATTCTTAACCATCACATGACGTATTTCCAGTGTAATTGCCGCCGCGTAATCGGTAGGCAGGAGGAGTAGGCGGAAATTCTCCCACCGTACTCCCTCAACCTGCTTAACCTGTATAGCGACGGCGTATCAGGCGGCCAGTTTCGCTTCTTCATCAGCCTTTTCAGCTTTCGCAACAGGCTCCCTTCTGGGAAGCTCCATATACACTTCGCTCTTGGTCTTGACAAGCATAATACCCTTTGCGTCAAGCTCCAGTCTTACCCGGCCAGTTATGACTTGAAACAGCTTGCGTAAGTTCTCGATGCTGTACCAAAAGCCCGCATCTGGCGTTGCCTTTGATACGCTTGCCGCAATTACGCTTTGCGCTTCGCTGTAGTCACCGCCGCGCCGCAGAATGACATTGCCGCCGGTCAGCGCAAGGTTGACCGGTTCATTTTCAGCGGCTACAGACAGCAGCTCCAGAGCTTCTTTTAGCTTGCTAGAATCCGCAGCGGCGACGTAAGCGGGGGAAATGTTTTTGAGGATAGCCATAGTGTCTATATACTCTCCCGGGAGCTTCCGCATGGAAAATACTAGGTTCGATTTTGTGAAAACGACTTCGTTCCCTACGTCACCGACTTCAAACTCGTCACTGTCAGTAGAAATAGACGCCAGCATTTGCAACGAACGTCCCGGCAGCAACAGCTCCCGTTCATCGGGGGAATCCGCCGCGTCTTTCACCAACATCAGCCTAGCCCCATCGCAAGCCGCCGCGAGTACGGAATTGTTGCGGAGCCTGATGCTCACGCACTGTAACGCCGGCTTGTGTTCATTCGTAGAAACAGCGAACACCGTTCGCTTGGCGAGTGAGCATATTCCTGAAAATTTGGCTGTTTCTTCTGGGAAGGGCCACATAGGCTTCGGAAAATGCTTTGAAGGCAGGCAGTTGACTTCATACTTGCAAGCCCCGCCTGTTACCGTGACCACTTCCGGCTTGTCGGCGGACAGCGTTACAAATTCGCCGTCCAATAGCGACAGCATACCCACCAGCAGTCGGGGTTTTATCAGAGCGGCCCCGCTCCCGCTGACGGAAGCCTTTAGCTTCATCTGGATGGACTGCTCGTGGTTTGTGGCGGTCATATAAACGTCGCCTGTATCGTCGTTGGATTCTATCAAGATTCCGTTTAACACCTCCAAGAGCGTCGCGGACGGCGCGACCCTCGCCGCTTTCTTTGCGGCGGCGAGCACCTCAAGGCGGTTTATTTCGATTCGCATGGCTTCATCCTCCTATACTGGTACGTCAAACAGCGAAAGCTGGCCGGCGAGGACGGGGATTACCTCGGCGGTCGGCTCATCGTCGTCTGATATTAAAAATGATTCAACGAGTTCCAACAGTAAGCTGTTCGGCACATTGGACGACACATATACATCTTTGAACTGTTGGAACCTTTGTAATACTGTACTGTCTTGCATAGGCAATCTCTCCTTAACTTGCTTTATCAAACAGAGTAAGTTGATTTGGGTCTACATAAACGGCTTTCTTTTTCCTTGGCGCTTTAACAGGCTGACTCAGGAGCGAGAGCAATCCTGATGCCGCAGGCCGCTTCTGCCTTTCTGGGCTTTGTGTTGAGATGTCCGCGATTGACATAATTGGTTCGGGCGTAATCTCAACAACCTCGGCGTCAATAATGATTTCATCATCAGGCACATCACGATGATAGCCTTCGGGCTTGAGAATCGCCATCTTCTTGAACATCGCGGACAGGTCTTCTGTTTCGTCCTTGATGCCATTTGCCAGTTCTCGCGCCAAGGCTGTTGTCATGTCGGCGCAATCGCTCATGGCGGCAAGGCCCTCGTCTGTGAAATTGCCTTCGATAATCCCGGCCACGGCGAGCTTGCTTGCCATCAGTCGTATCGCTCGGTGCTGCATCGTGCCTTCGTAGTACGCGAAGTATACTTCAACCCTCGGCGCGGTTTGGTGAATCCGCCAAGAGCGGCGAGATGCTTGTTTTATGCAGAAGATATTATACGAAATGTTGTAATAGTAGAGTGTGCAAAAATCGTTGAGGTCAATTCCTGTGGAAATAAGGCTAGGATTAGAGATAAGCACCTGTGTTCCGCCCTTGACTTGTTTCTCAACCCAGTCTTCCCTGCGCTTTGCTGCGATGGCGGCTGTAAGGACAGAAACTTGATACCCTTCTTCCGCCAATAATTTCGACAGTTTCGCCTGTGAGTCGATGCGCGTCCAAGATGTATAGATTAAAACACGCCCACCCTCGGCAGTCTTGCGCCGGACTACATCCAGTACGTGTCTGTCTTTCTCGTGAAGTTCCTCGAAGCTAGATGTATCCTCGGGTACAACAAGGTCGTCGCCTGTTATGGGATGTACAACAGACTTGTTTTTATAAGGTTGGTCCGGGAAAATTGTTAGCAGATTTAGATAGGCGCTGAGAATCTTCTGGGCAATGTCTTTTTGATTTTTGAGTATCTGCTTAAACTGGTACTCCAGATTGAAATACTCACGGGACACATCCTCGTTCATCTGTAATGGAACCGGTATTTCTTCATATTCTGGCAAGTCTTTTCCCATGTCGTTGAGGGACAGGAACACCGCCGAAGACATCAGAAAGCGGGAGTAGACTAATGGGGAAACGCCGGGCAACTGACGCTCCCGAACCTTTCTCTTGGCGGTACGGCGGTTGCTGTTGTAATCCGCATCCGCAATCTCATAGACGGATTCAATGACGCCATAATCGCTATCGAACAGAGCGGGCTTGTCGTAGCTCTTGTCGTCTTTGAGCATAAGGTCGGGAGATATACGGTACAAGAGGTGGAAAATTCCCGACGAGTAGCCGTTGATGAGCGTGCCCGTCATGCCTATCGCTTTCTTCGCGGCGTGGAACAGTTCACTCATCGCATCCCCTTGGCCAGAATTATTGTTATAATCATGCAACTCGTCAACGATAAGGCCGTCTATTTTTCCGCGCATGTGGTTTTTTATATAGCTTGACAGCGCGTATCGCCTGTACGCGCCTGCGTTGGGGAAATGACCGTCAGGGTTGTCAACGATAGCCCTCACAGCTTCATATACAGCGGGTTTCTTCTCAACGGCATTGAGGTAGTCGTGTGCGCTTGGACGATGGACGAATCCATAATCGGAAACCTTGACCCATTCGCTCTGCCGCTCTGGCATGAGAGCCGTCCAAAGAAGGGAGCCGCAATGGTCACATTTGCGATTCTGCTTGCTTTCCCGCTTGAAGAAGAACTGGACTGCGGGAACCTTGTACTTTGAGCCACAATCAATCAAATCCATCATAATCGGCTCATAGCAGTCTGGGCAGATGAAAGCCCCGCGTCGCCGATTCCATACGACAGCAGGGCGGCGCATGTATCCGTCTCTGGCGCGTTCTTTGGTTATAATGATATAACATGATTTGTTGTCACGCTTGTATGCTTCGTAGACTTTGTTAATCTCGGTGATGCTGTTCACTATGACCGCGAAAGTGTTCGTAAGACTCTCCTGTAGCTCTCTGACCCATTTCTTGGCAACATGAGCGGGGCTTAGTACAATGTTGAATTTCTTCTCATGGTCATTTCGGTTCCTCTGTTGATAGGCATGAAGCGCGGCCGAACCTTGCTTAGTTTTGCCGCTTCCGGGTTCGGCGATAAGTAAAACGCTTTTCTGAACGCTCAGACCCCTTAGTAGTGCCTCGGCCACGGCGAGTTGAGCATCATAGAGACTATATCCGGCTTTGCGCTTTATATAGGCGTTCACCGCGAGAATCTCTGGCGACAATGCCTCTGTTGCTGGAGAATAGAGCGGATTGAACTGCTCCTTTATGCGTTCAGCAATTTGTACCCCGAACTGATTCAGGTATTGGGTCACAGAATGAACGGCGGGGAAGTCGTCATTGACAGCGCCGGGAATAGATATGGCGCCAGATTTTAGTCCGTCATTTACCACGGTGATTACATTGGACTCGTCTTTTGACAATGTGAGAAGCCAAGCGTCGAATTTCTCGCTGTCGCTGATAACCTGCAAGGGCTTGAGAATATCACGCTGTTGTAACTCTGACAGCACATAATCTTTGAAATCAAGAATCAGCGGAACGGCGGTCATCTTGTCCAGTTGCAGAAAGAGGCTCTCGCTGTTTTCTCGCTCACAGAAAAGATAGCATTTACGGGGTCTACTGGCATTGTCCGTATTCCCATCGCCGTCCTCGTCATCGCTGTCTGTGCGTTGTTCAATTATCAAAGCCGACTCAGCATAAAGACCGTCATGACTATACTCCCGGCGATATTGCTTCACATAGCTGGAGAGGGTCGTGGATACACCGTTAATCTCGACAGTCACGGAGCCGCCGCCAAAGAGGGCATCCGCCATGCCCTTGACCGATTCAGGATACCCGCCGAATCGGATGGCGGCGATAAAAGACGCGCTACCATCGTTTTCAAGCACTAGCGTATCCGCGTATGTTTCTAGTCGAACCTCGGCCTTTGGGTCAAAGTAGGACATCTTCATCAAATTATTAGTTTCTGACACTGACGCAAACCCTCCGTTCAAAAGATTTTTCTCGGAGGTTGTCGAAGCCGGAACGGCTTTTCACTATAATCTGTATCTTGCTTTCAGATTGGGATGCAATCACTGTGAAGATACGATGCAAAAACGCCCGCGCAGAATTGCAACTCGGAGCGACAGACCGCAATATTTTAAGCGGCTTTAGACGCGCGTATTGCAGTCTGAGTTTTTGCGTTTACGCGCAGGCAAGGCCGAAGCGATGCGTTTTCAAGCGGAACGAAGTGGAGCGATAAGGGCACCCCGGAGCGAAGCGTAGGGGCAAGCGAGTTTACGAGCGCGGTAAGGGAGGAGTCAGCCCCGCTGACCGTAGAGAGCGCAGGCGAACGGAGTGTCACCGGGCCGTAGCGTAGCGGAGACCCGGTGACATCATTTCTTATGCCCTTTTCCTTCTTTCGGTATATTTATAGTTGTAATAGGCGAAAGAAGGAAAAGCGTGGGGTCATGTCATTGGATTTATCTGTGACCCTGCGCCGTGCCCCTTGTAGATGCATAGCGCGTAAGCAGCGAAGCATCTACGTTGCGAAGCCGTTGGGAGCATTTGAGCGAAGCGATGATATTGTCAACAGCCGGAGCATAAAATTGTTGAGGGCTTGCCCGAAACGTGTGTTGCGTTTGTTGAGTTTGTCAACAAATGTGTCTGCAAGTCAGATTAGTTCTAGGGGCGCTGTCAACAATTTGGAGGTAGCCCTGCCACCGACTCAACAAAATGAATACTGTCAACAACTTGTTGAGTTTGTTGACAGTAACCCCGCTGTAGCCTCTGCGTTTGTATATGCGGAGCGTGTTGGAGAGGCTTGAAAAGTTCTTGAATCGAGGCCGCAGGCCGATGTCGTTAGGGCATAAAAAAGACTCCGCCGTGGTTCGGCGAAGCCTTATTGTGTGGGTCTAACCATATTCAATTTATTCATGCGTTCATTCGCGCGTTATAAATCGCTAAGAGGTCAGGGTTGCTCTTGACGATTTCTACGCATATCAGGCTCTCTTTTTCAATACGTTTTTGTTCTTCAAACTCAATCACCCTGCGGTCATAATCACATATGTCTTGTCTAATAGACTTTAGGTTTTCAAGTTCAGCATGGACTTCCTCAATGGTGTTGAAATCGTTACGCTTTAGGATGCCGTAAACGCGTTCATTACTTGCGGTCATTTGCATTTCTCCTTTCAATCATTATCTGGTTTTAGGCTTCTACGAGACTGTCGGGGTCGCTTCGGTGACAGCAGAAGCTGGTGTGTTCATCGCGGCATGAAACTTATCCATAAAAACGGGGTTTTCAGCCACAATTTTCATCAATGCATTGTGTTCACTTATTATGCGTTCAGCTTTTTCCGCTTTTTCACGAAGTAATTGTTCCTCTTGTTCCTTCAAGCGTTTTTCTTCTCCCCTTTTCCTGCGCGCGGCCGCCTCAGCTTCAAAGACTGTTATTATCCTTTGAAGATTCTCAATTTCACGGTCAACCCCGACGTACGAGCTGAAGTTTAGGCGATTAAGTTTTACTTTATATTGCTGTTCTGCTACAGACATTTTTGTACACTTCCTTTCGATTTATTCATAATCTAATTATACCAAAACATGCCGAAAATGTATATATACCGCGCTTCTCGGGCGTTTTTGGCCTCGTTGCAAAACCATCTCATTTATGAGCTGATTTTGTTGCCATCAATTTTTGTAACAAAAAATTTACAATTGAATTATGGTCAATAATTAGGATTATCATGCTGTATTGTTCGTGTGGCAAAAAAAATAGCGCTCCGTTCCCCGTTGAGGAATAAGAGCGCTAAGTGTAAGGATTAACAATCAGGGGCTAATGTTTCTGCTATAACGGGCGGCAACCCTATATCTTCGAGAAACTGATTGAATGACTCCCTGTTCGGGTCGCCGAGATTGTAGACCGGTACCCCGTGTTCCTGAGCAAGCCTTAAAGCGGTCGCCGTTCCCCCCACGAGCTTGCCGTCTTTGGTATATGCTATCACGAAAGCGGAGGGCGTGCTCAAGCCTTCACCGAGAATCTGATATGGGTTGCGACAATGTAGCTTCATAGCCCCCTGTGATAGTCTCTCCGGGGCAGGGTGCGTTCTGAGTACGATTTCCCTCGCCGCTTCAAGGTCAGGGACGATTCCGGCTCTTGTGTTCCAACCACGATTGTTAAAATTTCTCCATGGGATGTAAATATCTTTCTTGCCTTTTGCCTTATTGCAGCCTTGCTCAAATGCTGAGTCAGCACCGTCTGCTCCGCCGGAACGTAAAACATACCCCTGCTTGGCAAGCGCGTGGGCTATGTCCGCCATCCGACCAAGAACATTGGCGGGGGTTTCCCGAGAGCCTATCCCTGTGTAATACGCCGTGTTACATTTAGGCATTTTGATTGTCCTCCATTTAGCTAAATTTTCGACAGTCGCCGAACACCGATAGGTGAAATGTTTTTACGCATGAACTTAAAGGGCTTTTTCGGGTCTCAACGCGACCAGATTTGTGCGTAATTACATCTCTAAGCCAGACTCACACTGATGGATAATTATGCGCAACTTGAGACCAATTTCACAAACTAGCGCGTGTTTTTTCTCAAAGAGGCGAGACAAATCTCCATGTTATTGATAGTTAATGGTTTTTGCCTGTCAATTCGTCAATATTTTGGTCAGATTTGTGCCGTCGTTGGGCGAGATAACCCTCTAGGCCAGAACCATACTAATGTATAATTATGCCCACTTGCGGGACAATTATACATTTTGTAGCGATTTCTAAGCGCGTCGAAAGGTTTTTCAAAAGTGTTCAGGCGAAATGAATCAGAAAATCATGATTATTGACATTGTATACACTAAATGGTATAGTTGTATACACGGCATTGAGAGGAGAATTTGAAATGGCTCAGTCAACAACCATAAATATAAGGGTAGATGAGGACGTTAAGCGTGAAGCCGAGGCTATGCTTGATAAATTAGGCATGAACATGAGCGTGTTGGTTAATATGACGTTAAGGCAGCTTATTATGGATGAAGCTCTGCCGTTCCTCCCAAGATACAAACCTAACGGAAACATGGCGGCAAGGAAAAACTTTCTGGCCGCAATCAATGAAGCGCATAAACAAGCTATTGCGGGCGGATTGTCAGAGGACGCGTCGTTGGATGAGATTAACTCGCTGATAGGAGAGGCGCGGCAAGCATGAACATCGTCATAGATACGAACGTGATTGTGTCGGCAATCTTGTCTACAAATGGCAATCCGTATAAGGTATTGAACCTTATCGGCAATGACGATACTGTAAACGTGTACTATTGCGCGGAGATTTTAGCTGAGTATAAGAAGGTACTGGCGTATGAACGGCTACATATCTCCGCTGAAACTCAGAGGGACATTCTTGACACGATTGAGAAGTTTGGAATATTGATTGAGCCGACCGTCAGCGATATTCCTATGATTGACGAAACAGACCGCATTTTTTACGATACAGCAAAAGCGGCAGAGGCAACTCTACTTACAGGCAACATAAAGCATTATCCGGCAGAGCCTTTCATCATGCTCCCTGCCGATTTCATAAAGAACGTAGAATTATAAAGAACCGGCACAGTTGATGCTCTTGTTCAAGCCTATCGGTGTGATTTTTACATCAATCAATATCGGGGGGGCATAAATAAAAAAGCGCCCCTCTGCGTTCTTTTTAGAATCCAGAGAGGCGCTGTGCATTTACAACTCCTGCACTTCGATATCATAGTTGCGCAGCCAGTTCGCGAGCAGATGTCTGTGGCAATCCTTGCCCTTGCCCTCGTAGCAGAGATATACGCAACCGTCTTCGAGCATCGGCATGATTTTCGCTATGCCGAGCCTGTCGAGCTTCGCCATGTACTGTTTCGTATAGCCTGCCCAGTCAATCGAGCCGTTTTTGTATGCCTGCACGGTGTTCCAGTCAGGCGCGAGCGCTTTTACCTGAGCACAGGTCATTTCTCTCGGCAAGCCGACTGAGATTGAGCGCAGGGCATCAGGCGCGAAGTTCCTCAGTGCGCGGTTAGCGTAGTAACTCGTATAAATCTTTATCAGAACCAACCCCTCTCATATTATTATGCCGTGGACCGCCGAGAGCGGATACGCTCATGCTAGGTCATCTCCAGTCCATGTCGGCCTTCTCGAATCTGAGTCTTAACACATAGTCTTCACCATGTATGTCGGTCGGGGCGACATCTATGTTGTGCGCTTTGAGCAATCGTATTATTCGGCTGATGTCCACGGCGCGGGGGAGTGTGACGCTTACGCCGTTGTCCTCGCCGATGTTCACATGGATGCCGTCCGGGATGCCGATGTGGTTCAGAATGATTTCTACGATGTGTTTGAACATGCGCGCATCTATTTGACCTACCGCGTGTTTATGCTCGGCCAGCGACGCGTCAATCCCCGCCTGAAGGTCAACGATGTGTCGAGGCTTGCCCTCATCTGTGTCAGCGGGGTGTACGCGGTAACGCCGCTCCAGACCGAGCGTTTCGAGCATTGCCTGAACTTCGGACAGCGTATAATCGTCGGTTACGATTAGTTTGCCATCGTCTGCCGTTATGTATTTGTCACTACAATCTTTCGCGCGGGTCAGAATTTCATTGAGTATGCTATGGTCAGGCGGCATCACCCTGAACTGGTCGTCCTCCGGCGTTTGCTCCCAAACGGCAAGGTTTTCGGCTCTTGCCCGTATGGGGCAGTAATTTGATATATCGTCAAAACCGAGGGCTTCAAGCGTTTCGCGTGCCTTTTCGAGCTTATTGTTTATGTTCTTCACACTGAATATCGCGTATTGCTGGAGTTTCATCACGATGTCTCCGATGAGTTCATCAGAAGGCACGGTCTTCTGACCGGGCGCGGGTTGCGCTTTGAGGCATTCGATTTGCGTTAGGTCATAATCAATATCCATTGGTCACACGCTCCTTTTCTTAATCATTCGTTAATCTGGCTTGATTATCAATGTTTTTACGGCCACCGATGGCTGCAAGCCCTGCGGTGGGAACCTGTGCGCTATTCTTGGTCAATCATCCCGTGGTCTGTCAAGAACTTCAGATATTCGTCATGTTCGACGTTCTCCATGCTGCCAAGCCACGCATCCTCTTTGCTTTCGGAATCGTACTCGCTCACTATTTGGCGAAGACTGAGCCATTCGCCGGCTTTTAGAGTGCCGTATCCGGCTATGTCGCAGTAGGAGTCATGTGTGCAGTATTTATACTCAAAGCTGATTTCGGGGTACTGCCTAGACATTTCTTCGACGATTGTTTCAATTATTCCCCATTTTGATGGGATTTCGTATGAGAGCGTGTTCTGGTCAATATCTGCTTCGCGGACCCAGTAATTGTTCGGACAACCCCATTTATTGTACTCTAAGTCAGGGCCGTGTTCGAGATATTCTGCTATTGTTATGGGCGCAAAGTTCTGGAACGAATATCCTTCGCATATGTCATTCGAGATAATGCCATAGGCCCTTGTTGTTTTTTCTGTCACGCTGCCTTTGTAAATGGCTTCAAGCAGCCGTTCCTCGACGCTGGGTTCGCCTTCAGTTGTGCGCATATGCTCCACGAAACTGACGTCAATGATTTTACGGCTTTCGAGGCTATGCGCATTGTATGCTTCGATATATTCTTCTTTGGTCTGTCCCGGCTCCGGCCTCTCGCAGCGGATGCACTCGATTTCATTGTGCGTTTTGCCAAATTGTCTGTCAAACGCGATGAGTTTTTCCCTGTCGCCCGTCAGGGTCAGGTAGTTGTTGTACCATGCTCGTCCCATTGTTTTCTCCTTTCTATATGCCGCAGAGGGCTGCAAGCCCTGTGGCTGTAAATAGAAATATTGCGCGTATGGCTGAAAATTAACGCCACCCCTTGCTAAGAGGGATGGCGTTTTGCGAGTTGTGCTTGCTGTGCTTGCTGCGCGTGAGCTTACGGCGTGAAGGTCACGGTCGCGGTCGTCCCGACGGCTACGAAGGTCGTGCCGTTTGCGGTCTCGACGTTGACGCCTGTGGCGACGCCGTTGTTCACGACGACCTTGATGGCGTAGCCTGCGGCTCGCACGCCGCCGATTGTCAGGTTTTCGCTGAGGTTGGCATGGATTGCGGGCGCGGGGGCGGGGTCTAGGTCTGTGCGCACGGTCTCAACCCAGAGACGGTCGGCAGACCTGCCCTCTTTGACGGTGACAGCCATCGTGATTGTGCCGTTGCCCGGCGTGGCGGGAGCCGTCGGAGCGGTCTGAGCCGGAGTTTGCGGAGTCGTCGGAGCTTGCGTAGCCGGAGCGGTCTGAGTCGGGGCGCCGCCAGTCGTGATGGTCACGATTTTTTGTGCGCCATCCCATTCGACCTCACAGCCGAAGGCGCTGCTTACCGCACGCAAGGGAAGCATTGTCCTGCCGTTGAGGATTTGCGCGGGCACGTCGAGCCTGATTTGCTCGGGACCGACGCGCATGATGTCGTTGCCCACGGTGAGCCCGACATGCACGCCGTTTCTGACGATGCCGATGTCCTTTGTGTCAGCGTCCCACGTCACGGTCGCTCCAAGGGCTTCTGAGATTGCGCGTATCGGCACGAGGGTCCTTCCGTTCTGTATCACGGGCTGCTGGTCGAAGATGACCTGTACGCCGTCCACGAGCACCATGATTTCGCCCGTGTTGTTTACTGTTGAACCTTGCGCAGATGCGGTCGGGTGCGCGGCATCGGGGGTAATACCACCGTCGGCGGGGGTAATATCAGCGTCGGTTACGGGAGTGTCACCACCGTCCGTGTCAGTGAGGGTAAAAGCAACCCCAGTTATTGTCGCGGTGCCGCTTTCCCCCTCGATTTCCACCGCCTGACCGGGCTTTACAATGGACGTTACATCTCTGTAAGTGACTGTAATATCGCTCGAACCTATGTCTGCCGCGACTCTGACGCCATTTAATGTCGTCGTGGAGAACGAAGAGTAGCTTGAAGCTGACCGGCTCCATGCCCCGCCGCTTATGCTCATCATATATACTCTTTGGTCATGGTTTGACTCATTCATAACCAGTATTTTTCCGGTTACGGCAGGCACCGGCCTTGGTGTCGATGTCGAAGGGGGTGTCGTTGCCGAAGGCGGTGGCGTTGTTGTGGTTGGCGGCGGCGTCACTGTCGGCGGTGTTGTGGCCGGCGTGCCTACGCCCAGAAAGCTAGGCGCGTCCGATATGGCGTCAGGATAGCCTATGATTGACCCGTCTTCGGCATATCGTGAGTATATTTGAACGCCGGAGTTCCATCCTGAGTTTTGTTTAAGTGTTGCTACTGATATTGTCCTGCCCCAGTTTACCATGCCTCCGTAGTTGCCTTCGGCAATTGTCACGACTGTTCTTGCGGCATTGATGTCTATTATGATTACCGCATGTCCTCCGCCCGAGCGGTTTCTTACTCCTAAAATGTCTCCTATTCGGAGTTGGTCCCAATTTTCGTGTGACCTTACCGGTATTACTTTTGTTGACCATAGCCCAAATGCGGCTTCCTGCATCATTACTGCAAACATGTCACAGTATACTCCTATTGAGTTTACTGACCATGCCATACCTTGTGGGTAGTTTGTTTTCATGCCCATGAGCCGGGCCTTGATAGCATCTTCTGTGTAGTCTATACCGGAATACGGCGTAAATGTGTGTGATGCGTGTGGAACGAAGTCTTTGTAATAGACTTGCCCTGTGTACCACGGGTAGTTGTCCTTGGTTTCTTGCAGATAGTTCCTCCCGCCGCTTGCCTCTGCTGTGAGGGGAATCATGCTGAACGCCACGATGAATGCCAAGAGTAACGCGATGAATATTTTTGCCCGGACTATGGGCGGTATGGTTAGGTTTTTCATAATTGTTTGCTCCTTTATATCGGCTAATATTCACAAGCTTACCGAAGCTCCTGACGCCGACGTGCTTTGTGTAGGCGTTCGTTTCACGCCATATTTATTTTTATTGTATCCCGAGAGCCAGAGGCTCTCCAATTGATACGGCGATTGCGCCATAAGTTGCGATTTCACTTAATGACTCATTTTAACACAAAGCAAAGAGGCTTGGGGTTTTTAGCCCTCAAGCCCATGAGTTCACGCGCTCTGCCGCGCGGCTTTCACATTTTGGCAAATCTGAATCATTCGGTTTAGCATCGTGTTCGACAGGACGCGTTCCGGCGCGATGTCCGCCGAGTGCTTGATGAATTCCCTGTAAGAGTCCATCAAGCCTATGGCGGCGTCATGTTTTTTCATGTCGCCTTCGACGGAGCG
>Ga0099364_10007370_pt1 | contig 15721 bp, 11 predicted proteins | sample TergutTh196P3_FD_73070 | JGI IMG/M metagenome (GOLD analysis project Ga0099364, IMG submission 73070) | Microcerotermes parvus P3 segment gut microbial communities from Pointe-Noire, Republic of the Congo - Th196 P3 | ecosystem: Host-associated > Arthropoda: Insects > Digestive system > Gut ...
CCGTCCGCTCCTCATGACACCCGATACACGTCGTAATCTCGCCGGGCATCACCGTATGAAACGATTGCATCCGCTTAACCGCCCTGTCCTTTTCGTCCAACGCCACAAAGAAAAAAGACCGCGTCGCAGGAAGTTCAAAATTAGCGGAACCATCTTCCTCTACCGGCACAGTACCGACGATGCGTTCCATCGTGAAGGAGCCGCCGTAAGTCATCGGTTCCATCCCGCCCGTAAAGTTCACCGGCTTCGGCAACGTTTCGAGAATGAGCAGTTTCTTGATGTCTCCCGGCTTCACCCCCGCCATATTGCGTCCTTGATTCACATCCATCACGATTAACTGTCCCGTCGTTTTGGCGGGATCGACTACCGAACTGATAATCCGTTCCCGCTCCCGCTTGATAACCGGTCTCGGTTCGTGGAGCCATAGACTTCTCCGCCGCTGTTCCTCCGGCAATTCGTAGATGATTTGCTCTTGCCCGTTGCCGTCCACGAGTACCATCTGCGCATTTTTGGCGGCGAGAAAGGCGGTTTCCGAAAACGCCCAGGGATCACGGAACGTCCGGTCTGAAGAGATAACCTTCGCCGCACTTTTGTCATCTGGTCCGCTGCGCGGGTCAATGATTCCGATACTGCCTGCGTGTTCCGCTCTGCCGTGTCCCCAGGAGAAAGAAGCGACAATCTTTTCGCTGTTCGGAATCGGTTTGGCATCGATATAAACAATGCCGGGATGGAGATTGCCGTAGAAGACCATCTGCCGGGTACCGTCGGGATTCATCGTCCAAAGGTGATGGTAATCGACTTGCGACCGGTCGACGTACTCCCAGCGAGTGTACAAGATTTGACCATTCGGCAACATCCAGGGTGTGTTGTCATGTTCGACGTTGCCCGACAGCATTTGAATGTTGTTTCCGTCGGCATCGCAACTGTACAGGATGGCGACTTGCGTCATCCAGCATTGTACCCAGCGTTTGGCGCGGCTGGAGACGAAGACGATGTTTCCTTCCGGCGTGTAAATCGGTTCGAAGTCGTCGTAGTCGCCGTCGGTGAGTTGCCGCAGACCGGTGCCGTCGAGGTTGATTTCGTAAAGATGATAAAACCGCGTACCGCTCGGTCGATACGAAAAGAGAACCTTTTCGCCGTTGTAATGAATGATCGGATCACGTACTGCTCCGCCGTCTTCGTCGTTGAGAATGTATCGGACTTCTTTGGTTTCCAGATTGAGGATTCCTAACATTCCGCTGCCCTTTGGACCCGGCGGCGGCGTTGCCATGCGGAAAGAACCGTCGTGTGCGTGATAAGGATGAACGGTATGGTCTTCGATAGGATAGCCGAAGTTTGCGTACCAATGTTCGTGGTTGTCGATCCGCACGGCAAAGAGGATTTCATTAACACCTGCCATTGGTGCGTTGTCGCCTGTTCGGAACTGTGCCAGCAGGTTTGGTTGCGGCGGTTCACGATGGGCGAGGGGTTGTGCTTCTTTTCGGAGTGCGACGTAATCGTAGAGTATCCAACTTTTGCCGGTGAGGACGGTCGTGATTTCGTTGGCTCCTTGTTTCAGAGTACCGGCGGGGATGGCGAAGAGGAGCGATGCCGCTCTGCCTCTGCTTCTTGGTTGATGCACGACTTGGTCATAACCGATGTGCGGCGGAACCTGCGTCGGCAGTGCGGTGCCGTTGACGGTAACGTGTACGGTTGATCGGTCGGGATGGCTTCCCATGTAACCAATGACGAAGGTTGTCGGTTGGTTGACGGCTTCGTCGAGATGGAATCGAATGGTGAAGGGGTGTGACTCTTTGTTTCCAGCCCAGTGCCGGTCTTGGATAGAGGGATGGAGGAAAGCCCAGTCTTTTTCGGGTGTGCTTTTTCCGATTTCGTAGAGTATGCCGTTGGGAAATCTTTGGGGAAATGCTGCGTATCCTTCTTGTACGAGTGCGAATTCGGCGCATCGTGCGTCGGGCGTACCGATGGCGAAGATGACATCGGGTTCGAGTACAGGTTCTTCTGCAAAGAGTGTCAGAACGGGTATGCAGAGTAGCAGCAGGATTGAAAGAGCGTGTTTCATGGGAGACTCCTTGCGGTTATAGAAACAGACGTTATTTTTATCCTATTTTTCCGATAAAAACAAGCCGGAGTCAGTAATGCGATCATATGCAGGAGTGTCAAAAAATTATGATTCCAGGGCGGCTAACTCATCTGCCACAGTGTCATACGGAGAAGATCACGCAACCGATTACCGAACAGCACCGCTGCCGGTTCGTAACCGCAGTGCATCATGCAGTCCTGACAGCGCAGATCATTGCCGAGACCGATTTTCGACCAATCCGTCAACCGCATAAAATCCGCAAAGGTTGCATAATGCTTGTCCGTGATTAAATAACAGGGGCTCTTCCATCCGCAGACGTTCCGCGTCGGATTTGCCCACGCCGCACAAGGAAACTGCCGTTCGCCGCACAAAAAATCGAGATACAACGGCGTCGCGGTGATACGGAAACGTTTCATTTCACGCCTTATTTCCTTGAATAACTCATAGATTTCTGTTCGGTTCAGAAAGAAAGAATCATTTTGTACGGCACCGTAACCATAACCGGGAGCAATCATCATACCATCGATTTTTATTGTGTGCAGTTGTTTTGCAAGGGAAACGACATCACTAACGGTACTTGTTTTGTATAGCGTACTGTTGGTATAAACATAGAATTTTTCTTGCTTTGCGGCGGTAATTCCTGACAGCACTTTATCAAAAGTTCCTGGATTTTCTACGAGGGTATCGTGAACTTCGGCAGTGCCGTCGAGATGGACGTTCCAGTACAATCGGCTTTTTGTTCGGCGGTTATGTTTGGCTAATTCTATAAAGCCGTCCAGCTTTTCTTCTAGCAACATTCCATTGGTGCATAAGTATATGTGTTTTCCGAGCCGAAGAATTTTATCCGTGAGTTCGACAATACCGGGGTAGAGGAGCGGTTCGCCGCCGCAAATGCTCACGATAGGTGCCCTGCATTCTGTAACGGCATAAAGGCATTCGTCCACCGTGAGCCGCTGTCCTAGCGTCTCGGCGTATTCCCGAATACGTCCGCAACCGCTGCATTTGAGGTTGCACGCGTGGAGCGGTTCGAGCATAATGACTAGCGGATATTTTTTAATACCGCTTAGCTTCTTTCGCATAATATACGTTGCCATGTCCATGGTCAACGAAAAAGGAAAACGCATAAAAAATGTCTGTGTGAATTTGTGTTGATTATAGGCTATTTTTGTGAATACTGCCATAGAGTTGCATTCGTAAGAACGCAGTTTACCATTTCAATGCGGCGTTGATCGAACCGAGATGCGAAGTCGTACGCTTACCCAAATCAAAATTGTAATCGGCAATAATATGCCAATGACGAGTTACTAAAACGTCATAACCGATACCGACATTCATCCAATCTTTGCCCCATTGAACACTCCGAATAGGCACCGGAGAAGACACAAAATTGCTGCCCACCAAAGAAGTACTCGAAGTAACATAATCGTCGCCTGCTAGCTGACGCATATACTGCAACCGAGTACGCAACCGCCAAAAATCACTTAACAAGCCAAGACGAAGAAACGTCGTATCTAAACTCTCCGGCTCAATGCGGACACCAGTAAGTATCGGATCACGTATAATAAAACCATCCATCGACGCCGATTGAAAATCGACCGCAATCAACGGAGTCAAGCGACCGACGTTTCGCTCGCCTGCGATTGGAAACGCAAAAGGAAAAGACCGAGATAACTCCGCACTGGCAAAAAGCGAACTGCCGTCAAACGAGGCACCACCCAGCGGATTTCTGTACTGATAATCCTGACTGCCGAAACCGACGAACCCGTTCAACATTACATCCCAAACGGTAGGAACACGGAAATAAACTCCGGCAGTATAATCATCGGCAGAAACTTTACCGAGGGCGCTTTTCAAGTGCGGATTAGAATAACCGAACACCACACCGGCAACGGCACGGCGTTTAATTTCAACATCTCCGCCGAGATAGAATCCATGCCGGGTCATATCGTATCCGTCAAAAGTTACCGCATCTTTTCTGGCATATTCAGCTTGACCGTAGGCGTTGAACCAAAGGTTAAATCCTTCCCGGACTTGTCCTCGTGTTCCATGTTGCCGAACAAACGGCGAGCGCAACGGAGCAACTGTATCGAGATGCCGAAATACCGTATGTGCAGGCTGATGCATTGCCAACCGCATCGCATTTCCGACGAGTTCGCCTGCCATCGCATGCCGTATAACCTTCTGAATTTCTTCGTCCGAAAGTTCATAAAGAGCATGAAATCTACTAATGTTTTGATCGATCAGTCTTCCGACGTTGTCGATGTTTTGACCCTTCTTTCCCCATTCATTACTGATGTATTCCTGTACAGTATAAAGCGTTAAGGCAAGGTCAAGCGCATTGCCATTCTCTGTCCAATCGGAACGGTAGAGTGCGGTATTACTGTTTCCCAAAACATCCAGCAAGGCTTTTCGGGAATTTTCGTCCGTTACGCGGATTACATTTTCATAAGTTTCGCCGCTGGTTCCGCCGAGGACTCGAACTCGAGTAATTTCCGGCTCTACGATTGTGAACTTATTAACACTAATGAGCGGCAGGTCGGCACTTTCTAAAATTGCTAAACTCAGGTTGCCCTCTTCAAATATCAATTCATTGACACCGGTAAGCCGTCCACCGATCCAGCCTCCTTGTTTGATTGTCAGATTGTTTCCTTGCCCTTCATATATTCCTACGATTTCCACGACGGAAAAAACCGCGTCGCTGCCTGTAATGACAGTGGTACCAATTTCATTGTGCAACCAGCCAGCGGTAATGTCGCCGCGCGATTCTAATGTCGTTCCGTTTCCTTCGACAATGAGGTATCCACCTCCGATACTGACGTCGCCGGTTCGGTAGGTTCCGCCGCCGGAAACGATTAGCGATGCTCCGGTAAGTTGTGCTTCGCCGCCAGTTACAAAAGAGATGTTACCGCTCTCGAACACGACGTTGCTCTCCACGATGGTTTTCCCCCCAACGAGTAGAACGGTATGAATTGTTTCGGCATTAACCGTTTCGATTGTGTTCAGGTCGGGATCACTCTTGTAAATTTCAATGATACCGTTGACCAACTCCCCCATATCGTTGACGCTGCCGACAACGGTTATATGCGTAGGAAGAGGTCTGGCAAGGGTTCCTTTATGAAATCCTTCGGCAGCACTCGATATTCTCAAGGTACCCTGCACGACGATGTCATCGTATGTCTCTTTTGTATCTTCAGCATTCAACTGGATTCTTGTACCGGTTTCAATGTCTATTGTCGCACCATTCATGATGCCGATTCGGTCAATGGTATGTTGTCCGCCTTCAAACGTAAACGTTCCTCCTTCCAAGAGAAACATGCCGACATTTTCTATGGTACCGCTCACTCCCCCCCCTTCTAACACTTTCACAAAAGTTTTGTTGCCTTCGTCGTTTTGTATGCCGCTGATAACGGTTCCAATATCGTTGCCGAGTTTCCCGACGACGGTATCTTCTAGGAAGATGACTTTACCTTGGTTGACTTCAAAGACGCCGGTCATCATTACTTTGCCGACTTCCCAGGTTCCTCCGCCGATTTTTGCGATGTCTCCGCCCGATTCACTCTCGTTGATTTCACCGCTCTGGAATGTAATACCGCTTGCAACGTCGATGGTCCCGCCTCCTTTGTAAAGGTTGACGTTGATAGTATCCGCCATAAGCACGGGCGAATCGCCTAGTTCAATTTTGACGGTTCCGCCGTCTACATGAAAGAACGTAGGTTTATCTGGAGCAAAATTGCCAGTACCGTCCCAGGGGGCGGTACTGTTGTAAATACCTGTACCGATGGTACTTGGAACGATAATTGTTCCATCGACGGCAACATAACCGCCGCTGACATGTACCATCGTAAGAGGATGCAGTGACAGTGAACCGTCTTTTTCGACGATGATACCCGTTAATGCAAAATCATTATAATTTGATGGTCCCGACGGATCGCCGATGGCGAGATGTCCTTCTTCGATGCGTAAAAACACGTCATCTTCTATGAGCAAGAGATAGTCTTCGATGTTTACACGTTCCGCCGGGACGGTGGTAGCGAGGCAGAGCAGCACGTATAAAGGGAGCAGAAATTTCGAGGCGGTGCGGGACAGTGTCGTGAATGTTTTCCAATTCATATTGGGTACAATTTGCTTCGAGTCAATTCGGACGAGGGAATGATACAGAAAATCGGAAAATAATCCAAGAGAGAAAGCGGGAAGGATTTTTCCTTCAGCTCTCTTTTTTCCATACTACAAGCGGTACGAAATGGGGCTGTTCTTTGTGCAACGAATCGGCACTTTGCGTTCCTTGCGGTAGAAAAAGATTTAACCGCAAAGGGCGCAAAGTACGCAAAGAAGCAACGCACAATGACAGCAGAAGAGCCGCAATCGTCAGATTGTGCAAGAGTTGCGCAATCTTACGATTGCGGCTCTGCTGTGCGGCGCTCAAGCATTTCACAAGTGAAATCGCTAAAAGAGCTGCCCCTGTGTCCGAAACGCTCTCTTCCCGACTTGCACGTTTTCGGTTTATGCTATACTATCGCCACGTATGAACATGACCACCTTACAAACTTCTCTGCCGGGCTTCACTCCTAAACGGGGCAAAGTCCGGGATATTTACGACTTCGACGATTCGCTACTACTCGTGAGCAGCGACCGAATCAGCGCGTTCGACTGGGTACTGCCCACGGCGATTCCCGATAAGGGAAAAGTGCTAAACCAAATCTCCGCCTTCTGGTTCGAGATGGTCGGTATGCCGAATCATCTGATCACCACCGACGTTGCCCAAATGCCGTTGCCCGAAGGTACGGACAAAGCAATGTTCGCAGGACGGTCGATGCTCACGAAAAAATGCAAAGTCGTACCGATTGAGTGCATCGTTCGAAGCTATTTAAGCGGTTCCGGCTGGGCGGAATACCAAAAGTCGGGAACGGTCTGTGGACAAAAACTGCCTGTCGGGCTCCGAGACAGCGATAAATTGCTGGAGCCGATTTTTACACCCTCTACGAAAGCAGAATCAGGACACGACGAAAACATTTCCTTTGAGCAGGCGGCGGAATCGGTCGGTCAACAACTTGCCGAAACGTTACGGGAAAGGTCGTTTGACATATTCCGCAAAGGAGCGGAGTATGCTTTGACAAGGGGAATCATCATTGCGGATACGAAGTTCGAATTCGGATTGCTTGACGACGAGTTGATTTTGATTGACGAGGTACTCACGCCGGACAGTTCGCGTTTTTGGAATGCCGAAAACTATCAGCCGGGCAAGGGACAACCGTCGTTGGACAAGCAGTTTGTGCGCGATTGGTTGATCCAGAGCGGTTGGGACAAAAACAGTCCGCCGCCGGAGTTGCCTTCTGACGTTGTCGAAAATACCCGAAGGAAATACATCGAAGCGTTCGAGATTTTGACGGGGGAAAAACTCGTTTAGCTTACTTATGTTTCTGTTGATAATTTTTTACCGGCAATCTTTTCCGCCGCCGCAAATCCCGTCTGAATACAACTCGGAATACCCACTCCGCAATACGCATTGCCCGCCAGCGCCAATGACGGTTCCACCGAAACAAGCGATTCAATTTCCGCGATCCGCTCCCGATGTCCCACATTGTACTGCGGCATCGTGTTCGCCCAATGAGCAACCGTCGTAAAAAGCGGTTCGCCGTCAATCTTGATAACCTTTCGGAGTTCCGTCAATAAGAGTGGTACAAGTTGCTCGGCAGGCATCTCGGCTAACTCCGGTCGTCTCGCTCCACCCGCAAAGACACGGATCAAAAACTTGTCCTGCGGCGCACGGTGTTCATATTTGATACTGCTAAAACTGCCCGCCAAAATCGGACTGTTTTCAATCTTCGGAACGACAAAACCCATACCGCGAAACTCTTGTCTGATTTGCGTCAAGTCAAAAGCATACGTCGCAATAGCAGTGCCTTCGTGTTCGACGGCTCTTAGTTTATCAGAAAGCGTCGGTAACGTATTGCATAATACTTTTGCTGCATCGGTAGTCGATGTTGCAACAATGACGGCATCGAAATTGGTGCCGCAGGCGGCACCGCAAACTCTCCATTTTCCGTCGGACGTTTTGTCAATCTGCGTGATTTCCGTGTTCAGTTGCAATGTCTCCGGCGGCAATTTTTCAGCAATAGTTTCTCCTATTGTGGAAAGACCGTTGCGCAGGGTCACGAACATGCTGTACCTCGCTCCGCTCTGCTCGGCAAGATGCGCCGCTTTGTTTGCCCTTAATTGCCGCTGCATTGCCCAGATGAGCGAACCGTATTGCCTCTCCATTTCCCGAAAGCGAGGCAGCGTTGCCAATACGCTTAACTTTTCCATATCGGCAGCATACACGCCGCTGACCAGCGGTTCGACGAGGCGTTCAAAGACTTCGCGTCCCAGTCGGCGGCGGACGAAGTTTGCCATACTTTCGTCGACGTCATCTTTTCGGGAAGGAATCAGCAGTTCGAGTCCTGCCCGAAGTTTGCCGAGCGGCGAGAGAATCGGTGTAGCCGCCATCGGCATCAGTTTGGTCGGCGCCATCATTAGAAAGCCGTCGGGCAAAATGTGCAATTTGCCTTTTCGGACGACGTAAGTTCTGCGTGTATTAGGATTTGTTTGGATAAGATCGCTGCCGAGTCCGAGTTCTTTGCAGAGTTGCAGTCCCCAGGGTACGGTCGTGATGAAGTTATCGGCACTCTGTTCGATTTGGAATCCGTCTTTATTCAAGGTTTCCAAGACTCCTCCGGTACGGTTTCGTCGGTCGAAAATCCGAAGTACCGCTTGCGGCATAAGTTGTTGCAGCCGATGTGCTGCGGCGAGTCCGCTGATTCCTGCTCCGATGATGGCAATGTTCATTGGACAAGATTATACAAAATGACCGATAGAACCGCAATCTTGTGATTGCGGTTGGGTGTGTAAAAAATTAGTTGGAACTTTTATTGTCCCGAACAACAAAAGCCGGAATGGAACGCAGCGCAATGACGGCATGACTGTTTTATGGGTATATTATTTTCCGACGAAAGCCTAATTGTGTTTTCTCAAAAATTCTGCCGTTACTCTATTGTACTTTTCCAAGTCTTCCCAGTGGTGAACGTGGGCGTATCCTTCGAACACTTCGAGAGTTGAATCCTTGATATGTTCACGCAGATATTGCGAACACTCTAACGGCACGAATATGTCTTTGCAGCCCGATGTCAGCAACACCGGACAAGTAATGGCGTCCAGTTTTCCTCGTGTGTCGTGCGACACACATGCCGCTGCCTGAGACTCGAAAGCCAGTTTTGGCATCGGCGAAGGATCGGCAATGTTCCCTTTTATGCCGTTCTCAATCGCTCGCGGCTGGTCGCCGTAAAACTTGGAAGAATAGAGCCAAAGGAAAAACATCTGCTGAAAGTCGGCAGTCGGCAGGCTGCTCCGCGTGGTTTTGAACATTTCAAACACATTCTTCATGTAATTTCCGCAGAACGCCCAAGAAGCGGTAATGACGCAACTCTTGACCCGCGACGGATGTTTAATCGCAATCTGCTGTGCAATGGCACCGCCCATCGAGATACCGTTGATGTGAAAACGCTCTAGTCCGAGAGCGTCCATCACATTGACGGAGTCCGACGCCATCAGTTCGGTGGTGTAATCTCCGGCAGGTTTATCCGAGGCTCCCGCTCCTCGGTTATCGAGAATAATGCATCGGAAATGCTTTTTGTACTCTTCGACGTGTTGTCCCCAAGCTGCACCGGGTGCGCTGAGTCCCATGATGAGGAGCAACGGTTCGCCGCTGCCGCACTCTTCGTAATTGATGCTGATTCCGTTTGACTTAACTGTCGGCATATACGTTTCTCCAAAAAACACTTTTGTCGTGAATACCACTATACAATATACGCCATCGGAATAAAAGGGGGAACATCGGGACAGCTCTCAGTCTGTTGACCGTCGCGGTGGGTACTAGCGGCTAGGCTTGACGCCGTGAAAATATTGGGTAGAATTAGCGTAGCAATTCTCGGCGGGAATGGCGGAATTGGCAGACGCGCCAGGTTGAGGGCCTGGTTGGGGAAACCCAGTGGAGGTTCAAGTCCTCTTTCCCGCAGTTTTACTCTCAGCATTTTTCAGGAAACATTGTTCCTTGAGTATAGGTCTCTTGCTCAACCTCGTCATCAGTAGGTCAAAGGTTTCTATCATTACTTCTGACTTGCTACAACACTACCCAAAAATGTTATGGCAGCAAGTACTGAAGATTTTGTAAAGCGGCTAACACGCGGAAATAAAAGATTTACTTTTGTCTTTACGGAAGACTTCTTCGCTATCACCGGAAAGACCGGCGTTATGACAGATCGTTTCCGCGATATTCGGAATGCGTTCAGACACGTAGGACACCGAAAAGGACTCAATGCGGAAATACGAATGGAAGAAGGAACCAACCTATTTGACGTGAATATCGGTGTCGTCAAGAAGGGGTTTTCAAGTTTTATGACGACATTCGACGAACTAAACCGGGGTCCATTTGCCGATACAGCGATGCTTTACGGCATGGGCGGAGAAGGCGGACAAGTGGACGCACAGAAAGCAAAGTTTCAAGTCGACTCCTTCTTGTCTGAAAAAAACAATGAGTTGATTCCAACGACGAAACTAATTGAATACGGTCGGCAACGGAAACTGGTTTTAGTAGTAGAAAGTCCCGCCGACCTGAAACGACCTAGTCTCGAACCTTTCATGAAACTACGAAGTCTGCTAACGAAAATTTTGGTCAGCCCTGACAAGGGGCCCATCGTGGACTGTCAAGTAACCAAAATTTTCCAAGAAGGCAACAGCAGTTCACTTTCCACTCTGCTCAATATGTTTTGCGTTTACTATTAGGCTTCCGCTGGAAAATGTCTCTCTAATGAGAACCTTCTAAAAATCAAATTGTATATTGGTTTGTGCCGAAAACGCAACGAATCAAAACTTTGCGTAACTCTTTGCGCACTTTGCGGTTGAATCTTTTTTTAACGCAACGTACGCAAAGGATACGCAAGGAACGCAAAGGATTTTTTTGTATTAGAGTTGTCCGAAAACTGCCATCATCGTCATTCCCGTGAAAACGGGAATCTAGACGTACAGGCTTACTGCCTCGGCGGGAACTTGTTCAATAACGTTTTCTGTCCAGATATTTGCTTAACATGTGATTGAAATATCCCTTGCGAAAACGGCACAAACGATGTAGAATCGACGAAACATTTTGATTTTACCGATTCATGCTTGACCGAAAATTCATCCTCGAAAACGCTGAAGCCGTTATAAAAAATTGCGTCCATCGGAGCGTCTCCGCCGATGTCGATAAATTCATTGAACTCGAACAGTATCGCAAAACGTTCCAACAGGAATTAGAAAAACTCCAAACGGAGGCAAACATTCTCTCCAAATCTATCGGGCAGGCAAAATCGGACGAGGAACGTAATGCTAGAAAAGAAGAGGGACGCATTCTCCGGGAAAAATCTGCCGATGTCAAAATAAAACTCGAAGCGGTTGAAACCGAACTCGAATCGATTCAACGCTTAATTCCCAACATGTCGCATCCTGATGCACCGATTGGAGCGGACGAGACCGCCAACACACGACTAGCATTAGGAAAAACACCGGTTCCGGTATTCGATTTCACGCCGCTCGATCACGTCGTGCTGGGAGAAAAACTCGACCTGATTGACTTCGAAGCCGGTGCGAGAGTCGCCGGGACAGGATTTTATTTCCTGAAGAACGAAGCCGTCTTGCTTGAACTCGCCTTGCAACGCTACACCGTCGAAGTGTTGATCCAAGCAGGTTACACGCCGACGACCACGCCGGACTTGGCACGCAACGATGTCCTGCAAGGCACCGGTTTTACACCGCGAGGTCCCGAAACGCAGATTTACAGTATCGACGGCACCGATTTGAGTCTCGTCGCAACAGCGGAGATTCCGCTGGGCGGAATGTTGGCGGGACAAACGGTCGACGCCGAGGAACTGCCGATAAGGCTCTGCGGCATTTCGCACTGTTTCCGTACCGAGGCGGGAGCGGCGGGTCGTGCTTCGCGGGGGCTTTATCGGGTACACCAGTTCACGAAGGTCGAAATGTTTGCGTTTACTCTGCCGGAACAGAGCGATGCAATGCACCAGGAAATGCTCGAAATCGAATGTAAGATTTTCGACGGCTTGGGCATACCGTATCAAGTGGTGGACACGGCGACGGGCGATCTCGGCGGACCAGCGTATCGGAAATACGATTTGGAAGCATGGATGCCGGGACGCGGTGAAAACGGAGAATATGGTGAGGTTACAAGCACTTCCAACTGTACTGATTACCAAGCCCGGCGGTTGAATGCCCGGTATAAAGTGAAAGGAGAAAAAGGGACGAAATATCTCCATACACTCAACGGTACGGCAATCGCCATTAGCCGGGCGTTGGTCGCTATGTTGGAACTGTATCAGCAAAAGGACGGTTCTGTAATCATTCCCGAAGTGCTGCGCTCTTTCGTGGGAAAGGATGTTATTCGAAAATGAAGATTTTCGCAAGGCTTCCGCCGTAAAGTGATATACCCATTAGACAGTCCCTCCGTCATTGGGGTGTGTCAAAGTTTATGTGGACTCGCAACATAAGCGAGCAACATAAGCGAGCGGGGGGCATTAGCCCCCCGATGGAAAACCAACACACTTCGCAACCAACGGGGGGCTACCCCCCCCGCTCGCTGGAAAAAGCCTCCACAAAATTTTTGCCCCCCTTAACTACAAAGACACAAAGGAGACACGAAGGGGAAAAAGGAAAATTATTGCCGTGCCGCAGTTATTAGAGGTTCCCCAAAGAACAAACGGAGCCCGGTGCGGCAGCACCGGAGCTACCGCACCGGGCTCTGTTACATGACGTCAATCGCCCCTAAAACGACAGCACTACACCGAAGCCGGCGGAAATCTGGTCGCTCTTCGTTCCGTCCGCAAACGGTGTTGCTTCTGCGCCTCTGCACCAATCGTATCGAACCTCCGGTCGAATACTCACATTTTTACAAGGATCCCAATTCAATCCAAACGTCAAGCCATAGTAGTCGCCCGGCGCAAAAATATAGTCGGCATTGTCCCGCAACCACTCAACCCGCATTCCCGCTCCCCAACGGTCGTTCAACCTGTAAAGGAAATGATTGTTGATCCCATACGTACTCGTCTTGACACCGCCCAACTCCTTATCAGTGTGCAGATTGTACTGAAACACATAGGCGGAACGTTTCGACATCTCCCATTCAAAGCATAGTGATTGAACAAAATGGTTGTACCGCGCTTCCGTGAACAAATCAAATTGTCTGCCGCCGTTGAACCAATAATAGACAGTTACATTATCTGCTAACGAATATGTGAAACCGGCGAGTGCGGTACTATTACCATTGGGATTAGCAAAACTGGAATCCGTACCCGTTGTCCAACCTGCACTGAGCGTTAAACGGTCTGTCAGATTGTAGTCTGCCAAGACACCCATGTGTGTTGCCGGCTCAATCCAATAGCAATAAGAATGACTGTAAAAGAAGTTATCCTTTGACGCCGAACCTTCCCAGCCGACGGGCGTGTAAAACTTTCCGGCTTTGACACTCAAATCTTTGTATCCGAGTGTTCCGTAGAGTTGATACGCCGACATACCGTAGCCGTGCCGGTTGGTTCCCCAATTATAATCGAATGTTTCGTCTCCAAACGTCTGCTTGCTGCCGGAATCTACACCGTAAGCGAAGTCGGCGCGGGCACCCCAGTCGAATCCGCGTCGGGTGTTCAATTCTTTTTCGCCGTAAAAGTATAACTGATTCATCAGGAAATCGGTGCGACGGTTGCTGTCTGTGTGCATCGGACCGTTTTCCTTGCTTCCGTGACTGTTGGTATAGACGCCCATTTCGACCCAGCCGCCGAAAGTGAAAGGAGACTTGGCGACACCACAAGGATCGCACGGTGCAACCCAGCAGTTGTCTTGACCGACTGCTACGGCGGCTCCCCACAGAATAAAGACCAATCCAATGAAGGGATGAAATTTTTTCATGCTGCTTTTCGTGTGTTGTAAGAATCCAGACACTACGTTTATCGGATATACTCCTGTCTTTTGTGAAAATTCGCCGGTATGCCAGCCGAATCGGAACAATCGAATTAAACAGAATTGTAGAAGGGTTCACACGGTTGATTTTTAGCGGTTTTGCCTGCAAAACCTGTTGATTTCGTTTTGCAGGTAAAACCGCTAACACCTCCGATGAGAATCTTGCCGCCTACACCGAGTTGCCGTCGGCAACCTCCCGCTCTATCTCTAATGGTGACGGCTCTTCTAGGGACGCACTGCTGTTTCCGGCGGCAGAGCGAACGCCTGGTTGAGGTTCTCATTGGTAGTCATCAGCCATCGGACACCGTCGCGTTCGAGTACAATGTCCTGCTCGTGAATCTCTACAATTTTTCCCGAAAACGAGCCGGAACGTATCGTGTCTCCGAGTTTCATCCTGATAGGCGGTTCGTCTGTGGTTAGTATCGAAAACCAAACCTCCTTTTGATAGCCGACTTGCGGAAGTCCCGTCAAAACGGTATAATCTGCCCGGTCAAGTCCGCCTTTCGCCGCTTGTAACAGATTCCGCTCCTCAATCACTTGGTAGACCGCCAAATTATTGGAAGCCAATCGCGGAAAAAACCAGCCCCAACTCGTCGGCAAATGATTTCCAACCTGTTCCCGATAAGGATTGGTAGTGCTATCCAACGCCAGCGCGTTAATGGTCATCGTAAAAGTCAATTTTTCTTCGTCTCCCTCAATCGGTGTCAAAGTTAAAGTTGCGATCCGATGCAAAGCAAAAGCATAGTAAAATTCGTACAGAAAAAGGGAAAATTGTGCAAGAGTACCGGTGCATTGGACATGGAACCGGTAATTTGCACCGAATGGAGTGCGAGTAGGAGGGTTTTCCCGGACATCGCTATTTTGCAGTCCGCTGGCTTGCAGCATTTCTAACAGTAAAAATGTGTACTGTCGGGCATCGTTGGGCGCGGGAGGCAACGAACGCAAATACAACGGATAATACTGTCCGTAAAAAGTTTGCATGGCGTCGCGGTTAATTATGCCTCCGTCGATTTGCTGCGAGAGAGTGGTAATCTGTGCAGTAAGAGTTTCCCGCGGTTTCTTGTACAGGTCATTGTACGTCCAGGTACCGGCGTACCAAAGAAGATACGCTGCCAGAAAACCGATTAGGATAAGGTTGCGTAATGTCATAGCAGAAATGTTATCAGAGCCGTAATCGTAGGATTACGCAATCTTTCGGGGATTATACCACAACAGAAAGAAAAAAGCGTCTTCCGAAATGGAATCCGGCACAAAGAAGGAACAGTTTAGGGCTGCTTGGTTTCCCACCTGACCCGGTTCGCTGTATTCCTTTGCCGGACCCCATTTCGACAGACGCATTATTGAGATTATAGTCTTTCACGTTTTTTTGACAAGGGGTATTTTCAACTTTACGCAAATCGCCAAAAGCGCAAAAGCTTTATTCGGGTGTGTAAAAAATTAGTTGGTCTTTGGAACATTGCGCAAGCGAGCGGGCACGAGAGAAAGCGAGCGGGGGGCATAAGCCCTCGTTATACCCCACAAGTATTTGACTTTGGCATGCACAGGCAAAATACGCAAGATGCAAAGGCTAGGCAGTATTGTGATAGCGATGGCAGATGGGACAATGAG
>Ga0099364_10007371_pt1 | contig 15719 bp, 7 predicted proteins | sample TergutTh196P3_FD_73070 | JGI IMG/M metagenome (GOLD analysis project Ga0099364, IMG submission 73070) | Microcerotermes parvus P3 segment gut microbial communities from Pointe-Noire, Republic of the Congo - Th196 P3 | ecosystem: Host-associated > Arthropoda: Insects > Digestive system > Gut ...
ATTGTCCCTTCAAAGAAATTGCCCTCGAAGCCCGCTTTATTGAGTTCTTCCCTCCATCCTAGCTGAATGTTGTTTTCAAAGAACAATGTGTAATCTCCGATAGCCCCTATTTGTCCAAACTCGTGCGTCCATTGCCCTTGTTCAGGAAGTCCCCAAGGAAAAATATTTCGTAAATAGACCTCATGCGAATGTTCCTCGCTAGGGGCCAAAATTATTATGTCATCTTGGGAATTTGGCAATTTTTGCATGCTAACACAAGCTAAAGAAGTAATCATTTCTTCAGTTGTGTGACAGAACAAGGAATAATTTTGAGGCCAATTGATGTATCTCTTGTCATAGGCTAAAGAGGCTTGACTTACATTTTTTACAATCACATTCAAAATGCCATTACTGCCTACAGTAAAAATTGGATTACCCAAGTTCTCCGGTACTTGTTCTTCATTTAATTGCTTCAAAGAAATAGTTATGTTCAACTGACCTGGCACTCCATCTAGTGTTTCGTCAGCCATGACAAAACCCGAAACCCAAAAAACAAAGAACAACCCCAAAACACTACAATTATCCCAAATTTTTGTTTTTAAAAAAAAGTACGACATAGAACGGTAAACTCCAATTCATGAATTATGGTTTGAGTAAATTTAATACCATTGTTTTCCAGGATATGCCCAGTCCATACCTGCAGCAGCATTTGGCATCGGATTTTGTGCCTCATATTCTGCATCAATCTCATCATCCATACCGCTTAAATAAAAAGACGAGTATGTTGTCGAATTATTAAAATTCGTTCCAAACGAATCCTCAAAGCTATTCGGAAGACGATCAGTATCGTTATCATTTATTGATCCACCATATTTATTTTGAAAACGATAAGCGTGCTGTAATTCATGTCGTGCTGTTTTAATAGCACAGTCAATACTCTGATAATCAGACTTTACAAAAGACAAACTAATTTTACCCGCAGGAAAAGAAGTCGCTACTCCAGCAGAATTTGTAAATGTAACTAATGGCGGAGCGGGGTACGCTGGCGAGGAAAACGTCCAATTTCTTGCACCAACAACACCACTGCTCATAGAAATTGTTGCATAGCCACCAGTCAATGGATTGTACGAATAGCTACATAACCCATTGCCAGAAATGGAATTATTATATTCCCATGTGATTCTGACATTATGGATGACTTCTGTTGAGTCAAACTTATGCACGCCTGGTCCACCTTGGTCCTTAGCCCAGAATTTGAACCAAGCTGGGCATGCACCTCCTGTTAACATCTGGTTGCGTGGGAAAAAGACCTTTGCTTTCTGTGACATTTTTATTGATTCAAATGCATGGTTATTTCCATCGCCATCCTTACATTGTACTCGAACATTTCCGTAGATGTCACCAAAATGGTTACCTCTGGCATCTTCAAGTTCCGAAGTCGGGATAACCATACCAGTACCCGCCTTTGAAGTGCCTCCTGTTGTTTGCCAATAATCATAAAATGTACCACTCTTCAAATCCCAAGCCCAATTATTACAATCATTGGATGCAATGGCTTCATAATCAATATTCCGACCTACACAAACCATCCAATCCGTACTGGATGGATATGTCGATGTACTATTGTGATCCTTGAAATGTTTGATCCAAAGACGATAGACTCTAATATTTAGAGTATTTGATGTTGCTGTTGCTCCCTTGTATGTTGCCTTGACATAAACATCTGTGTCAAAATAGTGGTGATTTGGCGATGCACCAGGTGAATTTGCTACTTGATCAGCAACTACGTTTGTTGTTTGAGCGGTTGAACTTTTCACATTCTTAACCTGAGTCCATTCTGTACCATCTGCTTTTTTGAAGAAGAATTCGTATTTGATATTCTCACTATACGAAGTCCAAGAAGGCGTTTTTGCCGTATAGGTTATTTCCCTTTCTTCCATACACTCTGTCAATGGCACAGCACCCGCAGCACCGCCCGCGTTTTCGGGTGTAATCGTCACCCAAAGCAATTTCACTTCCGTCGTCAAATCTGCGGTACTGAACGTTGTGGCCGATGCTGTTTCCGCCATGCCAGCCTCAACCTTGTACTCGCATCCCGTCCCGGATGCAGGAGCCGTCAGCTGCGTACTTGCCGGATTCGTGGTAAATTTCCCTGAAGCCGGCGTCCCCCCGGTAACTCTCCAATACGTTTGGGCATACGCCTCTGGGATGTTCGGTTGACAAACTGCCTGAATTGATACTGTGACTGTTCCATCGGGAACCGTTGCAAAGCAAACTTCCGAGTCGGTGGGGTTTGTTGCGGATATTGAGCCACTTGAGACCTTTATCGATGCCAATTTCATGCGGATAATATTGGCTGTTTTCTTGCTCACGCCACAAAGTGCCGAAATGGTTTTATAATCAGTCCCCGTTGTTGATGCTGCACCAACCGGAACATCTATTGTGTCTTTACCATCACTGCCGCTTGGGGCTCCTTCCCATTTTGGCCATTGACCCTCCGGCCAAGACGCTCCCGTGGGTTGTATAACTGCCTTGAAACCGACAGTTGTATTTGCTTTGACATATATTGTTCCAGTTACCGGTGTAAAACTCCCGGTGCCAATTTTATATTGCAACTCGTTGATTCCGACAATAACAACATTGACGGTTTCGCTTCCGCCACCTGTTGCGATTACTGTTTTCGTGTCCGACGTTGATGATGATGGTGTTGCGCTAAATGTAACGGATTTTGACGCTCCACTTCCGGTGATTCCGGATGTACCACTCCATACCGGCTCTCCTGCTTGCCACGACATAGGCGGGCTGGGCTTGACCGTTGCCCTATAGTTTACAGTCGCGCCTGCTGCAACATACATTGTCGAGGGGGCGGAAACATATTGTCCCGCACTATTCTGGTATTCAATTTTATCGATTCCATAGACAATCACGTTGGCCGTTTTTGAACTCGTTCCACAAGTTGCGATCACTGTTTTTGTGTCGCTTGCCGAAGTGGATAGCGTATTAAATGTAACAGATTTAGTTTCGCCGATTCCTGATGCACCCGCTGTTCCACTCCATGTCGGTGTACCATTTGGCCAAGTTGCGCCGGGTGGATCGATGATTGCTTTAAAGGTTACAGTCGCACCTTTGAGAGCGTACACTGTACCTGTAACAGGCGTAAAATCACCGGTACTGCCAATCCGGTATTCAAGATGATCAATGGTAACGGTTTTAACAACAAGTTTAACGACATTTGATGTTGCAACAGTTCCTGAATCCGTGTCATTGAAACGGTATTTTACTTGAAACTTGATCCAATAGGTTCCCGCCTGTGAATTTCCAACCGTTACCGTTTTGGAATAAGAAGGATTTTTTGTCCAAGAGCTGTCTGCTCCGGGAATGCTGACTCCCGAAGCAACGTTAGTACAGTTGGCATCAGAATAAGCTGTACCACCAGCATATTGCCATCGTATATTTTCGGGTGTTTCCTCTGATCCGCTTGGCGGGGTTCCATTGTACGCTCCCGAAATCGAAAAAGTCGTAGAGGTTCCCACGGCAACTGTCTTTTCAGACGGGGACGCAGTTACCGAAATGGTGTATGCAAAAGCATCTGAACCAATTGCAAAGAAACCAGTAAGCAATATGACCAATCCTGCAAACATGGAAAGAATACGACGCTTCATTGCTAATCTCCTGACGAAAATTTGTTGATATTGAATTCGTGTGTCCATTTAATCGTACAATGTTGGTTCCCGGTTTTTGATAAAATCCGGTACGCCTTTTTTTTGCTCTTCAATCGTTAGCCGGAGCGACTCGTTTGAATCGTAAAACGTTTGCCACGCGAGTTGAACAGTGTCTTTCCATTCAAGCCGCTGCTCCTCGTCCCATTGGTTGAGACGCCATTTCAATGATTTCGCAAGGGTGCTTGCCGATTGATCTTCCGGGGCGGCTTCGGCAATTGAACTTGCCATTTGTAAAAGACCGATGCGGTGCTTCCGTTGGTTTTTGAGGCTTCCATGAAAACCTTGAGCATGATCCAGTTTATGCCAGAGGCTTTTCAACAATTCCATATCGTCCGTGACATTCTCTTCCGGGAAAGCGGGCGCGTTATAGGTTATTGGCTCCATCAGGGGCACTCCCCAATTCTCTTTAACATAAAGTGTTGGCTCTCCATATAGCTGATCGATCATTACCGAGGAAAGTATGGTATTATACCCATAACTCCTATCGATTTTTACCATGTAATTTGCAGGCCCGGAAACGACGAATTGTTTATAAACCCCGCCCCAAAAGTCATATACTCGTGATTTGAGCAAAGGCCGTGTCAGCCCTGTCAACGCCTCTCCATGCCGGCCATACAAAGGAGCGTCGTCGACATCCCCTCGCCATTTTTCATCTGTCGAGTAAACTTCGACTAAATAATCCCGCAGGCGATTGCGACCATCCTGGCCGTCTTTGTTAAAGAAATACATCCCAACTCGAAAAACACCTTCATGCTTGACTTCCAAGAGATACCACAAGTCCGGGCCATCTATTGATAACGGAAACTCTTCACCATGATCGTCCCATTCCGCTTGGCGGCGATAGCCATTATACGGATTCCAAAGTGAGCGGGGATTATCGGTTTTAATCCAGTGAACCCAACGGCGTAACGCATCCTTTTGTCCCGGATGATGTGGCCCTATTGTCGGATAAACACAAAAATACTCACATGAGAAATTGACTGGATGATCAAAAGGCGATGCTGTTCCACATAATAAAGCCCAATCACGTCCATATCTCCCCATCCAATCCCCCTGCGTTTTCCAATCTTCGCCATAATAGGAAGCGTACACATCGGGCAAGGGTTCGGTGAGTGATTCGAGTTTCGTTTGCATGACCTTGAGTTCGGCCATTGTCGGCGGTTTGATCGGGCTGGGATGTGTGGCGAAGTTTTTGTCGGCGACTTGAGATACCGGTTGCTGACTCATGGGATTGCCGGAGCTGGTGCCGCCTGAAAATTTTGCAATCAATGCCATCCGTTCTCCTGGGTCGATGATCGCATAGCCGCCGAGGTAACAACCAAAGGAAAGGCGGCCGTCGGGAAGCGGAACGATGGTTCTGACAAAATGATTGTCTGTTTGCCAATACATGTTCAGATTGTCCGCGCATCGTTCCTTGATCGGATCGAAAACGCCCAAACCTTTTTGACGGGTTCCAAATAAAATCAATCCGGTTGCCGGGGCTTCGGCAAGGCAGGTGATATGGTCTTCCGGCAAAAGCAGTATCCTGTCCTCCATCGGCACCTCTTTCCAATCTTCCGGTGCCCCGCCATACAAGCCCCGCACTTTGTCGGCGTAATCCTGACCGCGTAGATAATTCCACGTCGCACCGTCATTTTTGCTCCAGGCAAGACCCGCGTTTGTGGCAACGTAAATCGTGCCGCCACCGGCAATCAGTATTTGATTAATCAGATCACTCGGCAATCCCGTCCCGCGATGTGTTAGCGGCACCGGGCTACAATTGTCGGGGCCGAAACGATACGGGGCGGTGACGTTTTTTGCCACACGATATTGACCGTTGCCACCACGATTCAGAAAAGAAAGACCATGACATTGCGTACCGACGATCAAATTACCTTGAGCGTCAAACGCCAGCGACGACGCCTGATCTTCCAAAAGGCCATCTTCACGATTGTAATGTTGCCAAGTGTCCGTTTGAGGCGAGTACCTCGTAATCCCGGCACTCGTCGCCATCCAGACATCGCCGTCCACGGGGCAAACTTGAATATCGAAAATTCGTTCACCAAGCGGCCCGTCGACAACATCATAATTTTTCCATGACTCGCCGTTATAAACACAGACACCCTGATTCAGCGTCCCAACCCACAAGCGGCCTTGCCGGTCGATTGCCAGCGCATACACGCAGTCTGCGATCAATCCTGATTCAACACCGAAATTCTCGACCTTCTCCCCAGCCACCCGAAAGACACCTTTGTCTTCCGTTCCAAACCATATCACAGGTTCACCGGTTTTCGTATCTTTGCCGCCGGAAATCATGCAGTTGACGAAAATCCGCTCTTGCGATTGCCGATGCAAGGCTTGTGCGATTTCGACATTCGCCAAGATTTGCCGCCGATGCTGAAGATACCAACTCAACATGCTGTGACAGAACAGCCAAAAAAGCAAAACGGCAAGAACGATGGTCGTTTTGTCAATCTTGATTTTTGTTATGGAAGCCATGTCAGTACCAATTTCACCAATTTTTCATCACTTCAGCATTACTGTTATATCAATTGGAGCAAAATTATTATTGTTCTGATTTCGTAAATGTCGTGATAGCGTATTCCGGAGTTACAAATCAACGAGTGAAGGCAGAGTCCCTTTTCAAGAAAAGGGGCTGATCACGTTTCTCTCATGCGAAACATTCCCCATACGACTGGAGCAGTACATGCCTGCGCACACCGTAAAGCAAACCACAGCGACACCCCAAGTGAGACTCGGCATCATCCCGACGAGCAACCACGCGGAAAGAGCAATTTTCAAAGTTCACAACAGCGATTTGGAACAATCAATTGTCGAGTAGGCCAACGCCAATTGTGGGGACAGTGGCAAGGGCGACCAAAAGAAAAGCGGCAAAAAATAACCGTAGTACTTGCCATCCGCGTTGGGACGACAATACCCTTGCCACTGGCATCTGAATTGTGATACCTTCGATGCTCATCATTGCTGTGAATCCACACATAACTACCACTAATTTTTTTAATTTTACTAAACTAATAATCTTTGTCAAGCTATTTAAAAGAAAATATTTTGAGAATGTTGATAATGTTGTAAATGATTCATTAGCCATAACTTACGGTCTTTCTTTGGTTGGACGTAAGCGGCTGCGCCGCGATGCGGGCAGATCAGCTTTTCGAGCCGCTTCCGTCCAACCAAAATTTTCTCACTGGTTCGGCGGTGACGATTTTTCCAATAATATGGCAAAAACTCGCCTCACAAAGAGAAAAATCGAAAATTGTAACATTTCAGCCGAATAACTGGCGGTAATTTGGGTAGTTTCAAAAAACTCCCAAATTATGCATAGTCTCCATTTTTTCGCTACCTGTAATGCGTAATTTGTGTAGTTTCAAGCAATTGAAAGCAAGAAAAATTCGGCTGAAATGTTACAGCAGATGCTGTTTTCGCAATAATGTATGATGCTTTTTTGCGAAAAATATCATACTTTTATCAAAAACCATACCGCAATCCCACTGAAATACGAACGCTCGCTAAAATACGAGATTTCATATTCGTTGTCAAGACCAAATTGTTGACACGTTAGAACTGCTCAATGCCCCGGACGGATTTCGTACCACAGTGTCTTGCATTCCGGTCCGACGCGGAGTGGTTCGTTCTCGAAACGCAACGGCGGGTCCGAACGCCTGTTGCCGGCCTCGTCGAGCGGATAAACCAGCCAGACGCCTGCCGGTAACGTCAATTCGAGCGGAATGCCCTCACAAAGCACGGGCACGTCGCCCCATTTGTCCGCGAGCGTGTAAGCGTCGTCCGGTTCCCAGGGCGATGCTATCGGTACTCCGATCAGCGATTCTGCTCGCGGTTTCGGCTCGCCGTTGCTATTGTGCATCGTCCCGGTTGCGGTGAGCAGATAGCCGCCGCTATCTAACTTGAGCAGTGAAATCGTCGCAAAATCCAGTGCCGTTTTGCCCGGCTTCATGCGAATCTTTCCACCGAAGTCAAACTCGCGGTCTCGCACAAAACCGGTGAACAACTTGACTTCCGGTGCATCGACCGTGAAATAACCAGCGTTTTCCTGGTCCATGTTCCAATAGAGTTCCTCTGTGCGGGAAGCATAAATTCGCGGATCTGCCTTCGGAGCTAGAGTGTAGGGAGAAATGGGACTGGGCTCCCTCGACCTCATCAAAGCTGTTGCTTCATTGAGTGCGACATCAAACGAGCGTCCCAATGCCGAAAAATTGAGTGCGTGGGGCGATAATTTTTGCGTGAGAATTGCGATTTCACTGTTCTCGGAAAGAAAACGCACGTGAATACTATTGGCTGGTTTCACCAACCCCCTCGCAAACATCGCGGCACAGGCGGGCGAGTGAACCAACTGCAAGGCATGGACGTTCATGTCGAAGTAGCCGGTCAGTTTCACCGGTTCGGTGTCAACTTTATGCGCGTAAGTGTATTGGAAAATGCCGTTCCAACGCTGGAAACGCCCGAACGCGGCGATCATCGGCAAGCCTTCGCCGCTGTATTGGTTCGGGTACGGATGGTTGTACTCGCTGATCGTGTAGGGCATTCCCGCAACCCGTGCGGTGGCCAGCGGGCCGAAAATTTCCTTGTCGGCGGAGTTGGCCAGCGAACGGTTGCGAACGTACCAATCGACGCTGTCCCACGACTTGTTCGGCCAGCTCGGATGGTTCCAATAGGCATGGTTGTCGCAATAATCCAGCGCGGCCTGCACGTGCGTTGAACCGTAATTGAGCTGCGTTCCGCTGATCGGCACCTTGACGCCGAGTTCGTCCTTGAGCCAGCGGTACATGCCGATCCAGTAGTTCCGCTCAATATCGACCAGAAACGCAACCCAATCCTTCGTCACGCCCGGCATTCGTTCCGCTTCGCTGCGTTTCAGGCAGGGGATCGTGCCGTCTTCGAGCCGGCAATCCTCCGGGAAGCCGAAATTGCCGCCGGGCTTGAGTGTTACGTCGTCCAGTTCATACCAGCCGACCGTCAAGCCCGTGATGCAGAACCGCGTCGCGTCATCGGTATCCGTCCCCAGAAATTGGAACGTGAAGGTCTGCCAGTCCTCCGTCAGATTCAATTGTGTTCCCACGCCGAGGACCGACCAGGGTTCGTGATCCATCGAAACGCTCGTGTAAACCCGATTCGGACGATCCGACCGAATACGGAACGAAAGCGTGTAGGGCTTGCCTTTTTCCACCGTAAATTGGCGAAAACCAATCTGCGGAACGTAGGAAACGCCGCCCATTTTTCTGACGTTCATGCGAAGTATCCCGTCACGAACAGTCGCGTCGCAATCGACAATGTCATCGACCTGCCAGTACCAGGTTCTGCCGTCAATGTCAAACGGCGTCTCGAAATCACCGCCCTTGAGAATCTCTCCGCCAAACGGTTCGTTGACAACCGCCCAGGCTTTGTTGAGTGCGTCTGTTGAATCATACTTTGCCGCAAGCCACTCATTCCACTGCCGCCGCAACTCCGCTTGGTACGGGTCCGGCAGATTGTCGAGCGACAAGTTGCTCCAGACATTCATCCAGACCAGCATAATCGAATCCTCATTGCTGATTTCGACCATCGCAACGGCGGGTTCCTCCGTGTAAGCCAGCTTCGTATAGGGATTCACGTGCGTCAGCAACATCCGGGCGTATTCTTTTTGCTTTTCGATCATCGGCGGATAAAAGTTGCCGACGCCTTTGTCGTACTCCGGCCGCTGATCTTTGTGCGGGAAACCGTCACGGTCGTCCAGCCATCGCGCGACGTGCAGGTTGATATTGACGTAAATCCCCTGTGTTTTCAGGCAGTAAATCAGGTAATCGAGTTGATCAGCACGCTGAGGGTCGAAATCAGTATGATTTTTCGGATTCCAGCCGCCGAAAATATCCCAGGCGTCCATCCAATGCAGCCGAACACAATTGTACCCGAACTTGGCCAGCCGGGCGGCAATCCGCTCGGACTCCTCGTGCGTCGGAAAGTTGGCCGCACCGGAAAGATTGGTCCCCCAAAAACGAATTTCTCCGGCGCCGTTGACGAACCTGTCTTCGGCACAACGGATAAACCCGTGCTTCCCCGCCGGGGCGTCGAGATACTTTGCGAAATTCGTCGCGTTGTCCGGGGCTTCGTAGGAAACGACAAACGGAAAAAAAGGCGAGGCGTCCTGGGAATACCCCGCGATAGGAAAACAACACAGAATGAGTAATGCGATTGTGAACGCACATTTACCGACGGACATCATACACCTCCCGATGAGATTTTGGTTTTGAAAACGCGGAGACAAGACTTGCAATTATACAGGAATCATTTGCGCTATGTTACACCCACTCCGGCGCAAACGCAGAGCCGCAATCGTGTCAGAACAATCGTAATCAGAGCCGCAATCGGAAGATTGTAAAAAACGCATTTTTTCGCCTTGCCAGAGTGTTCAGAGTTTGGTATCATTCGCAGGTTTCAACCAAAAGGAGAGATGCCATAATGATGACCCATGTTTACAGAAACGCGCTGGTTTTCAGTGTGATTGCCATCGGCATGACCGCAACGTTTGGTATGGCGGACGACGGCGACTCGGAAAAATACGTGTTTCGCTACAAGTTTCAGCCGGGCGAAGTACTCCAGTGGGAAGTGACCGCCCAAGTCAGCCAGTTGACAACCTTTGGTTCCAACCGCGACAACAGCGAGACGCTCAGCATCACGACCAAGAATTGGAAAGTCCTCGATGTTGACGCCAATGGCACGGCCATTCTCGAATACCGCTTTCCCGACGTCAGCATGAGCAGCCGGTCGTCGTCGGAAGGCATTGATCGGAAATACGACAGCAAGACGGATACCAAACCGCCGGTCGAGTTTCTCGACGTGGCCGAGCTGGTTAACGAACCGATTGCGCATTTCACAATCAATACCAAGGGCGAAATCCTCAAGCGGACACAAAAAGCGAAAGTGGCCGCGACCATGCAATTTGCGGAAACGGCGGAAGAAAACCGCATCACAATCCCCATGCCGGAACATGCCATCAGCGTGGGTGACGCCTGGGACTACGCACGCGAGATCAGTATTCCGCAACCGAACGGGACAGTCAAAAAAGTGTCCGTCCGCGAACGTTACAAGTTGGAAAAGGTGCAAAACGGTGTTGCGACGTTTGATTTCAAAACTCACATCATCACGCCGCTTCACGACGACAAAGACACCGACTGGGCTTTGCGGACGAAAATACGGAACGGCAAAATCCAATTCGACATGATCGAAGGACGGTCGATTTCACAACAATATGACGTGAAAAAAACCGTCATGGGCATCTTTCACGGCGGTCATGGCAGTGCAAGCTACCAATCGCGCTTTGTCGAAAAAAATCTCCGCAACGAACCGGAAAAAGTGTCCATGGAAAACAGAAACGCAACAAAATGATCGGGATCATCCCGACTTAACGTTGCGTTTCATTCCGGATTCTCTACGACTCGCACAAAAATAAGTTATCCAACCAGAGCCGCAAGAGTTATCAAGCGGAATAACCGCTCCGTTACCGTCGCGGCTCTGATTTACCGAACAACTTATTTTGGCGTGAGTCCTTAGTTGTTACCGCCTGCGCGGTTACCACGATTACCACCACCGCCTGCACCGCGGTTGCCGGCACCGGCTCCGCCGCCCGGAGCGTTTCCGCCACGGTTACCGGCTCCGCCGCCCGGAGCATTGGCTCCCGCTCCGGCAGGACGCTGAGGTCGCAGAAATTCGGGAACGTCTTTCATGAGTTCTTCAGCTTTGGCCTTCTGGGCGTCGGTCAAAGCGGCTTTCACAGCGGCAAAAAATTCCCCGCTGATTTTCTGCGTGGCTTCACGACGGGCAGTGCGTTCTTCCTGGGTTTGTTGGGGTGCATTGGGACCACCAGCGGCCGGGCCTAAAGCACGTGTGGCTTCCGCTCGTTTGTCAATGGCTTCCTGAACCTTTTTCTTCTGATCGTCGGTCAGATTCAAGGCGCGAAGCGAGTCAACGGTAATCGCGTTGCCTGCTCCACCGGCAAATCCCGCACCACCACCGGCACCCGGACCACCAGCGGCAGGTGCGGGAGGATTCAAACCGCCTGTGCGCTGGAAGACCATTGCGTCATACTTTTCCACCTGCTCTTTGGACAAGATGGATTCAAGATTCTTGCGGGTTTCCGCCGCAATTTTTTGTGTACGCTCTCGAGCCGCTGCTTGCGCTGCCGGGTCGGGAGTTGCGGGCGCACCGCCACCTGTTCGGGCGGGGGCGGGGTTGGCTTCACGGATGGCCCGGGTCGCATCCTGGTATTTTTGCCACTGATCATCCGTAACACCAAGTGCTGTCCGGGCGTCGGCAATTCCAAGAATACCGGCCTGCAAGCCCCCCTGGAAATTCTGACCGGCTTGAGGTCCCTGGCCGCCTTGACGACCTTGACCAGCCTGACGACCCTGACCACCTTGTTGGGCCAAGACCATGGATGCGGTGGCAACCAGTGCCAAAACCGCAAAACTTGTGAGAAACATTCTTTTTGTCATACAATTCTCTCCTGGACTCAATTGTTGAAAGGTTACCTGTTGTTAAACAATAGGTGACAAACGAAAACTTGGTTGAATGTGGACTTGGAATTAACCCGGAAATTGACGGCCGCCGCCAGCACCGCCACGTTGCTGACGTTGTTCGCGGTTCGGGTTCGTGCCGGGCGCGCCCTCACCAGGTCGGAAGTTATTGAGGTTTCCACCGGGACGGTTACCACCCTGGCCGGGTGCGGGACGTTGCAGGTATTGCGGCACATCCTTCATGAGTTCTTCCGCTTTCGCTTTCTGGGCGTCGGTCAAAGTGCCTTTCACTGCGGCATAGAACTCGCCACGGGCTTTCTGACCGGCTTCCTGCATCCGCGCACCAAAGGCCTGGCGTTCTTCCTGCGTCATGTTTTGGAAGTCTGGCATACCGCCTTGGGGACGCATGGCTTCCATCATTTTGTCCTGGGCTTCCTGGACCTTTTTCTTCTGATCTTCAGTCAGATTCAAGGCGCGAAGCGACTCGACACCGACCATGCCACCCATGCCGAATCCCATGCTGCCAGGCCCACCTGCAGTTTGTGCGGGAGGATTCAAGCCGCCGCTGCTCTGGAAGACCATCACATCCATCTTTGTCACCTGATCGGCGGAAAGAATGGATTCGAGATTCTTCCGGCCTTCCGCCTGGATTTTTTGCATTTGCTCACGCATTTGCGCCATATCCGGAGCCTGACCCTGCTGGGGGCGCGGCATGTTGGCAAACAAAGCCTGACCGGCTTCCTGAAGTTTTTCCATTTGGTCTTGCGTAATACCAAGTGCCGTTCGGGCTTCTTCATTGAACAGAACACCCATAGCAGTTCCACCCATCATCATGCCGCCACCTGGACCTCCCGGTCCACCTGGGCCGCCCTGACCACCCTGTCCGCCTGGGCGACCTTGGCCCCCTCCGGGTTGAGCCATCACCATTGTCGCTGTCGCAATCAGTGCCAGCACGGCAAAGCTTGCAAGAAACATTCTCTTTCTCATGGAATTTCTCCTTTTTTCGATTGTTGAAACGTCAATTATTGTGTTTTGGAATATGGCACACTGTCTTTATAACAGACACCAATTATAATGTAACAAATGATAGTATGTTTCTGTTTCGCATAAAATAAAAAAATGGGGGGGAAAATCACAAATCACCTCAAAATGAACCGAAACTATCTGGAATCCCATCGATATTTTTGATATGCACAATGGCTTTCACAAAAAAACATGGTACATATAAATGATCTGGAATACCGTACATGGTTTATTTCTTGCCGGCGATTGTCGCCAAAAAATTCCGGTATGCGTCCAGGCATGACGCCGTGCCGCAGGGTGTCGGATAAACAGCGGTCGCGCAAGCGGTACAAAGCCAGTCGAGCGGTAATCCGATGGCACGCGACGCGGCCTCCTTCGTAAGAAAGTTGACCGAATCGGCACCAAATTCAGCAGCCATCGCTGCGAGCATATCTTCCGAAAACGTCATGGTTTGTACCATTTCAAGCGTGCCGGGTGTGTGTGGATCAGGCAGACTGTACCTGTGATAAAAATTCGTTGCGTAAATCTCGTCGAACGTTGACATGTCAACGCCATAAAAACAAGGGGCAATAATCGGCGGACAGGCGACACGAACGTGTATCTCTTTGGCCAGCCCGATCTTGCGGATACGCTCGATCAGCACACGCATTGTCGTCGAACGGACGATCGAATCCTCGACGAGAAAAACCCGTTTGCCTTCAAGAACTTCAGTCAGCGGCGTGTATTTGGTTTCCGCTTTGCGTCGCCGGTACTCGCCGCCTTCAATAAATGTACGACCGCTGTAGCGATTGCGAATCAGTCCTTCAAGGCAAGGAACCCCCAGTGAGTAGGCCATGCCGTCAGCAGCGGCCTTACTTGTGTCAGGTACTGGTACAACAATCGAATCAGGTCCGATTTCGACCGTTTCCTGAACGGCCAGCTCTTCGCCGAGACGTTTTCGTGCCATGTAAACGCTGTGACCATCAAGAGTACTGGCGACATTGGCAAAATATGCCCATTCAAAAAAACAGTGTGCCGGGTCATTGCTCTCGGCAAAACGCTCGAAACGAACACCTTTTTCCGAAACGAGAATCATCGTGCCCGGCTCGACTTCTTGAATATTATCTGCCGAAAAACCGAGATTGAACAGTGCGACACTTTCGCTGGCCGCCGCAAATAGCCTGCCTTGACGGGCAAAGCAAAGCGGCTTGATGCCTTTCGGGTCACGGGCAACGACCATTTCGCCTTGGGCGTTGAGCATGACCAGCGAATATGCCCCATCCGCTTTGTTGGCGATTTGTCGGAAAACATCAAGCAAATCCGGTTCTTTTTGTACGGAAAGCATGTAACTGATTTCATGCAGGAGAATTTCCGCGTCGGTTTGCTGAGAAATGTGTACCGATTCGTCCCGTGTCAATTCGGCCATCAGTTCGTCATAGTTGGCCATTTGCCCGTTGAAAGCGAAACTGAACCATTTATGCTTCCGAAAATGATACCGTTCCATCGGCTGGGCGTAACGCACATCATTTTGATTGTTGGTTGCATAGCGAACGTGTCCGATGGCTGCATTGCCGGTCAATTTGTCCATCAGACCATGAAATTTCGGACGGTGACTCAGGTGGAAAACCTCGGTGACCGTTCCAACTTCCTTGTGCGTCGATAGCACGTCTTCGCGGCCTTTGGCGTAGGTCGTCATACCTGCCGCCGACTGTCCACGATTCTGCAAGTCCAGCAACATTCTTGGAATAAGACGCGCCGCCTCGTTGGGTTCTTGGAATGGGATGGGGGTCTCGTCATTTTGCGTAGAGTGATTCACAAAACAATAAACCGCCGCAACACCACACTCTTCTCGCGGGAAATTCATGCCTGACTCCACAAAACTCATTGGCAGCCCATTGATCTCTTGAAAATAGTATTTTGAACTCACACAAAAAAAGTAATTCGATCAATCAGAGACGCGACGGTCACGGAGCGGTCATTCCGCTCGATAACTCTCGCGGCTCTGATTGAAATGTTTACGTTAATTTTTGCGCGATTCATGAATTGCGTGCCATTCATTCGATTTTGACAATCGTGACTTGCAAATGCCCAAGTAGTGGCAAGGTTTTGGCAACCAGTGCGGGCAGCGACTCGTCGGCCAGGTTCGAACGGGCCAACAGGATGCGCGATGCGTCCGCACCGCCCTGACCGATCGTGGCGTCAAAGGGGTGCCAGTGTCCGTCGAGGAACAGTTCCGTCCAAAAATGCGGGACGAACACCCCTTCGTTGGTATTCGTATCGGTGTAAACCAGCCCGACCACAACGCGGGACGGGATATTTTTCGCACGGGCAATCGCCGCAAGCAACACGGCATAACCGGCACTGTCACCTTGTAAGGTTTCCGCGACTTCCGCTGCCGACGCAAATGAATGCTGATAACTGACCTGTTGCAGTTTTCGTGAAACAAAACGCTCCAATTCAGCCGCCATTTCCCACGAACGATTGTTGCTTTCGGTTGCCTCGGCGGCGAGTC
>Ga0099364_10007372_pt1 | contig 15718 bp, 13 predicted proteins | sample TergutTh196P3_FD_73070 | JGI IMG/M metagenome (GOLD analysis project Ga0099364, IMG submission 73070) | Microcerotermes parvus P3 segment gut microbial communities from Pointe-Noire, Republic of the Congo - Th196 P3 | ecosystem: Host-associated > Arthropoda: Insects > Digestive system > Gut ...
GACATCCATCCCGATATATATTATACTGGTCATTGTAGTGGCCTCCCTTTGTTTGCGGTAATTCCGGTTTTGTTATGCTTTTAGTATTGACAGCTTTCCGGTAAATCCACGTTCTCACAAACGGGGGTCACTACATATTGTCTAATTCTGCACATTTGAATCCATTTTATTATTATTGGCTATCTCGTCATGTTTCAAATCCGCTTCACTATTTGTTGTTGTCTCGCTATCTTCCAAGTCCGTGTTATATAGAATTACTCTTATTCCTAAGTACTTCTTTGCACAATCAATTACTTTCTGACCCTGAGTGGTTATTGCGTCATGCTGTTTTTCGCAAAAATCACTTTTTATTGCTTCATTGACGAGCGTATAAAACTTAGCAAATTCGTCAGCAATTTTGTAGGGGTCGCCATATAACACCAACTCTCCCGTGTAATCATTAAATATCGAGGTTAAAGATCTATGATACTCTTCGAAAACATCAATAGGCTTGCTTTTTGTTGGGACTCTTGCCACAGTTCTTACTAATAGAATAAATAGTTCCTTACGAGATTGCACGACACTTGATACAATTATCCTTCGCTGTTCAAGCAGATTAGAGATTAGCAAACCAATAAAACCAAGTGCAACACCACCTAATGCAAATACACCAGCAATTATTGCGACTAACATTTCATCATTCAGCATAGCAATACCTCGTTTCTTATTATTGGACATATTTAGTATCTAATATTATACAGCGTTATAACTATTAACTCAACGATTAGGAGGGTAGATAAATTGAGAAAAGCCTATTCAATTCTAAAAAATCTTATATCCAATCTTCCGTATCTCATGTTCTTATGGTTCTTCTCAAAAATGGCTGAAGCATACCGAATTGCGCCCGGATTAGATGTTGGCATCAAGATTTTGGGAATGGTGGAATCGTTGGGTATTGCAATGGCAACCCCTTTTACCGGATTGATTGCCAATGACCTGTTGATTGGACTTATCGGCGCGGCAATTGTCCGCGCTGTTGTTTATTTCAAAGGAAAGAACGCTAAAAAATATCGCAAAGGCGTTGAGTATGGTTCGGCGCGGTGGGGAACGGAAAAAGACATTAAGCCTTACATTGACCCGGTTTTTGAAAAAAATGTGATTCTCACGCAAACAGAAAGCCTAATGATGGAGAGCCGACCTAAGTCACCGAAATATGCGAGAAATAAAAACGTGCTTGTAATTGGTGGCTCAGGGAGCGGTAAAACGCGGTTTTTCCTAAAGCCAAACCTTATGCAAATGCACAGCAGTTACGTTATCACCGATCCAAAAGGCACGGTGCTTGTAGAGTGCGGCAAGATGCTTCAGCGCGGTTCTCCGAAAATCAATGAGGATGGCAAAATAGTCCGTAGGAACGGAAAGGTTGTCAATGTGCCTTACCGTATCAAAGTGCTAAATACCATCAACTTTAAGAAAAGCCATCACTATAACCCTTTTGTGTACATACGCAGCGAAAAAGACATTTTGAAGCTCGTTACAACCATAATCGCAAATACAAAAGGCGAGGGCGAAAAAAGCGCAGAGGATTTTTGGGTGAAAGCCGAAAAACTCTATTATACCGCGCTCATTGGCTTTATATGGTATGAAGGGCCGGAGGACGAAAAGAACTTTATTACCCTGCTTGAATTTATAAATGCTTCCGAGGCCCGCGAGGATGACGAAAACTTTAAAAATGGCGTTGATATACTATTCGACCGGCTTGCCGAAAAAGACCCTGAACATTTTGCCGTAAAGCAATATAAAAAATATAAATTGGCGGCTGGCAAAACGGCAAAATCCATCCTTATTTCTTGTGGTGCGAGGTTAGCGCCATTTGACATAAAGGAACTTCGAGAACTCATGCGGTACGACGAATTGGGGCTTGATTCATTGGGTGACAAAAAAACCGCTCTGTTCGTAATTATTTCCGATACTGACGATACTTTTAACTTTGTAGTTGCCATGATGTATACGCAACTTTTCAATCTCTTGTGTGATAAGGCAGACGACGAGTACGGCGGCAGGCTTCCCATTCATGTGCGTTGTTTACTTGATGAAATGGCAAATATCGGCCAGATTCCGAAACTGGAAAAATTGATTGCTACAATCCGAAGCCGGGAGATTTCCGCTTGCATTGTCCTACAAGCCCAAAGCCAACTTAAAGCGATATACAAGGATAACTGCGATACGATAATCGGAAACTGTGACGCCACGTTGTTTTTGGGTGGTAAAGAAAAATCCACGCTTAAAGAGCTTGCCGAAGTTTTAGGCAAGGAAACCATTGACATGTACAACACCAGCGTCACCAAAGGGAATCAGGAATCCCACGGCCAGAATTTTCAAAAACTTGGGAAAGAGCTTATGAGCCAAGACGAACTGGCCGTTATGGACGGCGGCAAATGTATCATGCAACTTCGCGGTGTTAGGCCATTTTTCAGCGATAAGTACGATATTACTAAGCATCCCCAATATAGGCTCTTATCTGATTTCAATAAGAAAAATGCTTTTAACATTGAGGAGTTTTTAAGTACCAAGCTCACAGTCAAACCGGACGATATGTGCGAGGTCTATGAGATTAAGGCCACGGAAGATGAAGCCACGATCGCATAGCCCCTCCGTTTGGAGACTTCGGCAGATCGGCATCCCACCGTGTCAGTCAATATTTTTTTAAAGGAATAACAAAACATCCCGCCATAACACGTTTTACGCAATTTGATGGGTTTTTGAATATAATACTTGTATCCGATTGAGCATACATTTTTGAGTACCTGCCATAATAAATATTGTAAACCACAGGCATCAACAGGGTTGATGTTAAATTTTGTTGAAAGTTGGAGTATTTTATGATACAATACGTTCGTTATGGGATTTTTTTGATTTGGAGTAAAATAATGGATATAATTAATTTCGTTTGGCTCTTCCTCGGAGATTTATATAATTCTGGAGGACCGAGAGTACGTTGGGTACTCTGGTTTTGGGTGGCTTTTCTGTTTTTGTACCTAATTATTGGAAAATACGAAAGAATCCACGCCGGAAATTATTAAATAAACGGACAAAATATAAACGCAATTATTTCTTCTCACTACATGTCTGGGCTGGACTTGCAGCTTTTTTTCAATATGGCAGTAATTTATTTGGTCTGCCAATCCAATTTACCATAACCACCAACTATGTTCCCTTTATGACTACACTTGGCTTTATAGTATTATTTGCAGGCTTTTTCTTGGTAGTATGGGGAAGATTATATCTTAATAGTTTTTGGGGAACCCACATCTATAAATATGAAAATGAATTAGCCACAAACTATAAGCTGGTGACAAGCAAGCCATATAAAATATGTAGACATCCAATATACTTTGGTCAATCATGTATGGTCATCGGAACAGCTTTGATATTTAATAATTGGGCTCATGTGGTACTTGCTATCCTCTTGATTGTTGTGAATATATTTCGTGCAATACAAGAAGAAATATTCCTAAAAGAAACATTTACAGACAACTGGGAAAAATACAAGAATGAAACCCCGTTCTTTTTCCCGATAGGTTAAGTAAATCTGAGTGATCGGTTTTTATAAAGCCTTTTATATTCTTAAAAGGGACGATGTAAATGATAAGTGAACTTGTGATTAGATGGGGAATTGTTGCAGTTTTTTTTCTAATGGTTTCTAATGGTTTTTTTAGCACTCCTCCTAGCCAAGTTGTATTAAGCGTTGCCGGTGCATTAACAATTGGCAATAACACCTACTTTATTATCATGTTTTTTGTTGTAATAATAGCTAATTATTTAGGGACAACCGCACTATATGCGATATGTTGGTATAAAGGGCAAAAGTGGTATGATAGTGTGAAAAATTCAGACTTTGTGCAGCGCAGAAAGTTACTGAACATGTGGATACCTTCATCAACAAGCCTAATTGCATTTTTCAACGACAGAGCGTGGCTTGTTTTTGCTTGTAGATTACTATCATTTATAAGATCAATAATTTCTGTTCCAGCAGGGATTGCGAAGATGTCCTTCTTAAAATTTACTGCATTAACAATGCCCGGTATTATGATATGGGCTTTTATATGGATGTTTACAGGTAGAACCGTAACTGAAAAAGCTTCAGAGGGCAACCCGTTGGTATGGATTATTCTTGTTGTACTTTTCGTAACTGCCGCCATTGTAGGTAAGATAATGAAAAGCAAGCTGAATAGTAGAGGTTAAATCTCATATGCCAGCGCCAGACCGACCACAACATTGCTTTGGCTGTCCTTTCGCACATATTATGCATTTTTTTGTGTGCGGGTTTTGACTATCCTGTTTGTAACTTAGGCTACAGGCCTTAAAAACTGTAAAAGGCCCTTCGTTTTCAAAATCTTAAAGTGGAGGGCTTTTTTGTTTCCGAAGAATAAGGAAACAACAGTATGATTTTTTAGAATGATGCGATTGACACCCCGAAATTCCTCATCTTTGCTGTCACCAACCATGAGTACAGAAGTACATGGCGATCCCGGCACCCAAACCGGATGGTGTATGTCCCCGGTTTTCAATGCAACCTGTTTTTATGTACTCAGCTTAAAAGTTAATATGGCGGCTTACATAGCTGCAAAGGCCATCTGTTATGCGAATTTCTAAAAAGCAGATGGCCTTTTTTTGTTTTATCCCATTTGAGTGCGCTCAGATGGGATTTTCCTTTGTCCAGCCGGGGCCGTACTACGGCTCTGACACATAAATAAAAATATAGATTTAGGAGGTACTGAATGGAGTTTTTTAGCTCTGCAATCGACACTTTAAGAATCCTTGTCATCGCGCTTGGCGCGGGGCTTGGCGCATGGGGCGTTATCAATTTGCTTGAGGGTTACGGCAGCGACAATCCCGGTGCGAAATCACAGGGTATCAAACAGCTTATGGCTGGCGGCGGTATTGCCGTTGTGGGGATTACGCTTATCCCACTTCTCGCCGGTCTTTTTGGGTAACAGCGCATGAGAAGCCTGTTTGACTTTATCACCGAATGGCTCAAACAGGGATTGATAGACGCGATTATAGTCAAATTCTCCGGTATCTTTGATGGTGTGAACCAACAAGTCGGAGAAGTTGCCGCGCAAGTGGGACAGACGCCGCAAGGCTGGAACAGCGGCGTCTTTTCCATGATTCAAACCCTGTCAGAAACGGTGGTACTTCCCATTGCGGGAATGATTTTAACCTTTGTCATGTGCTATGAGCTTATCACAATGATAATCGAAAAAAACAACATGACTGATTTTGACACTTTCAATATCTACAAATGGATTTTCAAGACTGCTGTTGCCGTGTATATCCTCTCAAACGCCTTTACAATCGTCATGGCGGTTTTTGAGCTTGCACAAAGCGTAGTCAACAGCAGCGCGGGTATCATATCCGGCAGCCTCAACGCAGGCGCGGGTATAGCAGTAGCCGACCTGCAAACGCAGTTAGAGGCAATGGAACTCTTTGAACTCATCGGCTTGTGGATGGAAATAAACATTATTGACCTTTGCATGTCTGCCCTGTCAATCTGCATCTTTATCATCATTTACGGGCGCTTCATTGAGATATATCTGACCGTCAGCATCGCACCTATCCCTCTCTCAACGATGACGAACCGTGAATGGGGCAGCATGGGAAACAACTACCTGAAAGCATTGTTTGCAGTGGGTTTTCAGGGTTTCCTCATTATGATTTGCATAGCGATTTACAGCGTCTTGCTTGGGGGAATCACCTCAGCACCAAATATCCACATAGCCATATGGGAAACAGTTGGCATCACCGTTTTGCTTTGTTTTACATTGTTCAAAACAGGCAGCCTATCAAAAAGCCTGTTCGGAGCTCACTAATGCTTGTGGACGAAAATGTCTCATAACATAATGCGTTAAGTGGATTCATCAGCGATACCTTTCATTCAAATGGGGCAAATACACTCATGAGGAGATGCAGGAGCCACTCATTTTGCGTAGCTCCTGTGTCTCTACTATAATCTCTTTTTTCGCTTGTTTCATATACTTGCATTGTAATAATAATCCACTTGACAAACTGATAGTTTTTGTTGCAAAAAAGCAAGGTGGCTTCTAACCACCTTGCCCTCAATAATTACAAGCGCTCGTTACTATACACTCCTAGGCTCAGTGCAATTTCAAGAGCAGGCTCTTTATTTGGAAAATTCCACTATTGGTTTTATGTGAACCTCTCTAAGTCTTTCAATCCACTTTTCTATTCCGAAACTGGTAGACGAATGAGAATCAAATCTTTTATTTGAAAAGTCATTTATCATGTAAGTGGTTTCTGATTTATGAATGATTACTGGATGAGCACCTCTCTCGATAACTTCGCCAACAACATGAAAATGAAGTTGTGCCTTTTCAAACTCTTTACGCAACTCATTTATGGCATCCTTGCGGCAGGTAAAAACTAATTCCCAACCGCCCCAAGAGAGCATTGGATTTCTGTAATCAAACTGAAATTCTTCGCATAACTCCTTTAATAAACTATTAGGTACAACTAAATCATCTTTCAAACAAATAGTCTTATTATTAATCTCAGCTAATTCATGTAGACAACCAATAATACCATCTGAGCTATCCATGCAGGTTGTTACAGCCTCGTTCCGACTTAGTATTTCACCTTCAAAGAATTTTGGTCTTGGTTTTAACAAATAAGATTTTGTGTATTCATCTAAACGCTCGAATGACACATTTTGCAATTTAAGTTTAAAGATAGCAACCCAAAACATGCCAAGGTCTCCAGCAACGCAAACCGCATCGGTATCGTTCATTTCAGTTCTTCGTAAAACACGTCGGTTCCCATCAACAAAACCTATTGATGTTCCTGTTATATTAAATGAATTACCCTCCTTAACATTTCCACCAAGTAATTTTCCGCCCCATTCTGAACATGCGTCTTTAACCCCCTCTAGAAATTGGTTGTAATCAACAACAAGCATATTATTTTCCATTACCGTAGACAGTAAAATGCCATAGGGTTTTGCGCCACTTGCAGCCAAATCACTATAATTAATAAGAACGGACATTCGACCATAGTGGTAATAACTATTAGCCATATCAAACTCGCAAACGACAGGTTCCGGGCAGGGGTCAGTAGAAATTACAATATTATTAAGCGCCTGAGTGTCAAGTTCGACAGTATCATCGTGCATTTCTCGCAAATAAGGAAATTTGTTATAAATAATTTTTTGTACTATATCATTCTCGCCAACATCGTAAAGGCGTCTACTTACTTCACCACTTTTTCTAGCGAGTTCAAGTGTTCTAAGAAACAGTTCTTTTGAGCTGCTTTGCCGGAAGTTAGTTTTCCAATTATGATAGGTAGACAATTTTTGAGAAATCATTACTCTAAAAAATTGCGTTGGTAAACAATTAACTGGATAAAACCATTCTCCATCTGATGCCGAATCATAGTAGACATAAGGCTGAAGTTTCGCAGCACATTCTTTTAGAGCATCTTTTGTTGCATAGATTTTGTCAGAATCAACAAAACCGCAGTTTTTAATATATTCATCTACACTAACTCCTAGAATAGCAGGTATCACATGTATATGCGCGTGATCGATACAAGAACCAGCCGAGCGCTCAATAACTGCTCCGTGTTCAAAAAACAATACTTCTGTACCAGCTAGTAATTGTTTTTTCACGAAATCTTTAGCACGTAAAAGTGCATTAAAAACATCATCATTTGCATTACCAAAGCTACTCAAATGTTCTTTAGTTATAATTAAAAAATGGCCGCAAACAAGCGGTGCAATATCAGGAGCTATATAAATATGACTGTCTTCATATACTATAGATTCCTTACCCGGAAGCCCCATATCAGTATTCAAGCGAAAACGAGAATCGTCACAAAAAAAACAATTACAGAACATTGTACTGCACCTCCAGTTAGTCATCGTTTTTGCGAAAATCCATAGTGCTGCTAAATGCAGCCAATGCAATTCCACCCAAGACAACTGCACCTAAATAGCGCATTGCTTCTACTGCCCATGAAGGCAACGATGGATAAAAAGACAATATAAAAATAGCTAATGCGGCTATGGCGATAAGCACTCTTGTCAATACTCTTTCATTAAACGATATGCGTTTTCCTGTGAACTTATAGCCATATTTATTCTTATTTCTTTTGATTTGCTCTCTATGCGTTTTTATATCTTCTTCCATCAGTTCTTTCGCTTTTTCCTTGGTATAAGGGCGCAAATATGTAAAATATTCAGATAAACCCTCATCAAACACAGCAATGTTATACCCCAAATTATTCATTAGTGTTTTTCTGCTTGTCTCGGAATCAAATTTGACGCTAGGCCTAGTGTTTAGCCTATGAAATGTAACAACAGCAATCTGACTGCCAACATCAATTTTGAGATCCTCTGAAGTATGATTAAAAAATACTAAAAGCAAACGACTTCCACTTCCTGGCTTCAATGGTGCCGCAATATGATCTAGTCCCTTTAAAGCCAGAGAAACTTTAGCGTGACAAGTACCGCTAAGCATACTATTTAGATAAATGATTTCTTTTGTACAGAGTATTACCCACTCATTTGCAGGAATAGTTAATTGTTCTTTGTCTGCGATATTTGTGAGTGTTAAGCGCTCACCAGCGTTGTTCACACCACTTTTTGCAAAATGCCAACCAACCTCAGATGCAGTAACATAAATACTTCCCCCATCAATATTAGAGCGGAATTCATCATTAATTTGATCTTCAACCATGTTATTTGGTTTGAAAGGGTAAATCACAATGCCACCTTTACGAAGCTCTCTCCATATTTCTACATCGCTTAACATTTATTTGCCCCTCCTATTTTGTCTATTAATTGTGTCTATAACACATACAGGTAAAATGTGCTCATTAATGCTGTCTTGCACTTATCAGAAAAGCCGCAAGACTAAGTCGGTCATAGTTTACTATATCATGGCTATATACCAATATCAAAAAAATGCTATGCACAATCTTTACTAATTTTATTTATAAAACGACTAGGAAGGAGCTGAGTTTACAAGCCGGTACATACTCAAATGTAAAGAATCTATTATTGGAGGTGATTGACAAAGTATTTGAATATAAACGATGTCAAAAAAGGTTTCGAGGGATGCTCTTTATGAGTGTCCCTTGAGTTTTGGTGGTTATTTATATTATATATAAAAATTATCATTATAGCAATTAAATTGTAAAATATAATTGCTGCTGCACAGTATTAAGGAGAATTATGCAAAAATTCGGAATTATTTACGCGGATTGCCCGTGGCGGTACAACAATAAAGGAGGCCGTAGCGCGGCAGAGAAAAACTACCCTACAATGAGCATTGATGAAATATGTACGCTTCCCGTGTCAGAACTTGCCGCGCAGGATAGCGTGCTTTTTCTTTGGGCGACATTTCCTATGCTCCCGGAAGCGATGCGCGTCATCGAGGCATGGGGCTTTCAATTCAAAACCGTCGCTTTTGTGTGGCTGAAGCAGAACAGAAAGGCCAAAACGTGGTTTTATGGTATGGGATTTTGGACACGGAGCAACGTGGAAATCTGTTTGCTTGCCACAAAAGGAAAACCTGCACGGCAGGATAAGAGTATTCACCAGCTTATCATATCCCCTATCGAAGCCCACAGTAAAAAGCCGGGCGAGGTACGAGAAAAGATTGTGCGTTTAATGGGCGACATTCCCCGCGTGGAGCTGTTCGCCCGGCAAGCGACGCCGGGCTGGGAAGTGTGGGGAAATGAGGTTGACAGCAGTATAAAACTATTCAGATAAGGAGTGAAAGAGATAGACAAAATAGACGAGTTAATCGGACGCTTGAATCAAAACTATGATTATTATCAGGAACATGTCATGGAGTTCGGCAAAGAACAAATCATCGAGATGGCTGGTCGAATCCACGCTATGAAAGATGCTCACTACTACATGACTGTAACCCATACCTTTGATTATGAGCAAGCCGAATACTTACTGAAATTCAAAAATCCTTTAGAAATTGTTGCAGACAAGTGGGAGGAGCGTCAATCGGACATATCGGATATGAGTTTTGATATGGATGGAATTTTTTATGCACGGGATGCCGAGAACGCATACGAACTGATGGACACCGCCGCCCCCGCCACCGAAAAGCCGGAAGCTGAGGCCAAAACCGGCGACGCAAAGCCGAAAAACCCCAGCGTCTTAGACAGGCGATTGAACGAGCATGAATTTTTTAAGGCTATCAACAAGCTGATTCCTGATAATAGCCCCATCGCCTTGTCAAGCTGGATAAGCTATGCCAACAACTTAGATTATAACCACGACAGTAAATTTCCCGCAGCACAAACACTTTCCAAATTGATCGCAGAGTTTACCGACGTCAAGCAGATGTATGGCGACGAAATCGCTGAAAAGGTTTTTAATACCGCATTAGAGATTTGCATTGACCCGGTTGAAATACGCGCAGCAGCTTTTCATCTAAATAACGGGATGGATATAAACGAAGTCGTTAATTTATCCCTCTCGGACAAGTTGATAATCCCGGAAAGCAGCATAACAAAACCCGATACTGAGCGTATTGTCATGCCAAATGAACAATTCGACAATCCACAGCTTAAAAGCGCGTCGCGGGAAGAAGCACAACGATTACTGAACGAACTAAAATCCCTTGATAAGCCGAATCATCCCGATAATGATATTTATTATTCCGCGAAAGTATCTGACGAGTTCATCGGCAAAACAGGTTCAGCATACTATCAACACCTGTACTACGCATTTGAAGAACGACTACCCATAACATTTGGCGGGATTACAGGCAAGAAAGGCTCATTTATTTCAGTAACAAATAGCGTCCGTAAAAAACTCACCGTAGAAAAAGAAAAATCGTCACTTTTAGGGCAACTTGCCGACGCTAAAAAAGAAGCGACAGCGCAGAATCAACCCGGCAAAGGCAATGACAAAAAAACTGCGAGGGAGGAATTGTAATGCCTTTTGTACCCGTACCAAAGGATTTAACCAAAGTCAAAACAAAGGTTGCGCTGGGGCTTACTAAGCGACAGCTTATATGCTTCTCATGTGCGGCTATAGTGGGATTACCGGCCTACTTTCTGACCCGTGGGCCAATCGGCAATAGCGCAGCGATGCTCCTGATGATTGGGCTTATGCTTCCCGCCTTTTTTATCGCAATGTACGAAAAGGACGGGCAGCCAGCCGAAAAAGTCTTGCAGAATATGCTCCGCGCGCGCTGGTATCTACCGGCAGTCCGACCATATAAAACAGAAAACCTATACGCACATCTTGAAAAGGAGGATAAAATTATTGCAGAAAACAAAGCAGCACCGACAGCAGGAAAAACGGCTGGCCGCCGCAAAATCCCAAGCAAAAAGAAATAAAGCTGATTACAAATCCACACCCGGTAAACGGCCAATAAAACCGCCGCCGCCCAAGAAAAAGGGCGGTTTTTTTAATAAAATCTTGATGTGGCTTATGGGCTGTAAAGAAAAACCGGAAACCGCCCAACAATCCATACCCTACCGGCAAATGTGCAAGGACGGGACTTGTCGCGTTAATGACCGGCTATATACAAAAACGATTGTCTTTCAGGACATCAATTATCAGCTTGCACAGAACGACGATAAAACGATGATTTTTGAGGGATACTGTGATTTCCTTAATTATTTTGATAGTTCCATCAAAATACAACTAACTTTCATCAATCAGTTTGCGAATGTGAAAGAATTTCAGCAGAGCATTGACATTCCTGACCGGCCCGACAAATATAACAGCATACGCCGTGAGTATGCGGATATGCTTAAAACTCAACTTGCCAAAGGAAACAACGGCCTCGTTAAAACGAAATATATCACGTTCGGCATCGAAGCTGATAACCTGAAAACTGCGAAAATGCGATTGGAACGCATAGAAGCCGACATCCTCAATAACTTCAAAGTTTTAGGTGTAAAAGCCTTGACGCTTAACGGTATCGAGCGGTTAGCGGTTCTTCACGGACAATTCCACCCGGACGGCAATGAAAAGCTGCATTTTGATTGGAACGATATACCGATAAGCGGTCTATCAACAAAAGATTACATTGCTCCCGCGTCGTTTGATTTTGGGGATAAACGGTCATTCCGTATGAGTGGCACAATCGGGGCCGTGAGCTTTGTTCAAGTATTGGCTACGGAGTTATCCGACCGTATGTTGGCCGACTTCCTCGACATGGATGGCGCAGTAACAGTCAATCTGCATATTAAATCCATCGACCAGACAGAAGCTATCAAAAACATCAAAAGGACATTGATGGAATTAGATGGTATGAAAATTGAACAGCAAAAAAAGGCGTTTACTGGCGGCTACGACATTGACATCATTTCATCTGATATATCTACATACGGCGACGCTACCAAAGAACTGCTTACCGACTTGCAAAGCCGAAATGAGCGTATGTATTTGGTAACGGCGCTAGTGATGAATACTGCAAAAACAAGACAAAAGCTGGAAACCGGAATACTTGCAGCGCAAGGCATCACGCAAAAGTACAACTGCGCTTTAAAACGGCTGGAGGATCAGCAGGAAAAGGGCTTGATGAGCAGTTTACCGCTTGGCCTCAATCATGTTGAGATTCAGCGCGGCCTTACAACCAGCAGCACCGCCATATTCGTGCCTTTCACGACGCAGGAACTTTTCATGCGCGGGGAGGCACTTTATTATGGCCTGAACGCCCTAAGCAACAACCTGATCATGGCAGATAGAAAACGGCTAAAAAATCCAAACGGCTTGTTCTTGGGAACCCCCGGCTCCGGCAAATCATTTGCCGCAAAACGGGAAATCGTCAACGTGTTTCTGCTAACCAATGACGATATTATCATAAGTGACCCTGAATCAGAGTATGCGCCGTTGGTACTCCGGCTTGGCGGTCAGGTAATAAAACTTTCTCCTGCTTCCGGCCACTATATCAATCCTATGGACATCAACCCGGATTACAGCGAAGATGATGACCCTGTATCTTTAAAAAGCGACTTCTTGTTATCGCTGTGCGAGTTGATTGTTGGGGCAAAAGACGGCTTAAACGGTTTTGAACGCTCCGTTATTGACCGTGCCGTAAAAAATGTATACAGGGAATACCTAGCAGCCCCCCACCCGGATAAAATGCCGATATTGGAGGACTTGTATAACGAACTCCGCAGGTTTGAAGAACCGGAAGCCCAGCGCGTTGCAACCGCGCTTGAGCTTTATGTACACGGCTCTCTAAACGTGTTCAACCACCGCACGAATGTAAATCTGCAAAACCGGCTTGTTTGCTTTGATATTAAAGAACTAGGCAAGAGCCTGAAAAAAATCGGGATGCTTATTCTGCAAGATCAGGTGTGGGGCCGCGTGACCGCGAACCGGGCGAAAAACGAGAGTATCAATATAACCGGCGAAGCGCACGAATCCGCGTATGTGACGCCTGCGCCGAAAAAAACACCCAAAAGCACATGGTTCTACCAAGATGAATTTCATTTGATGCTGAAAGAAGAACAGACGGCGGCATATTCGGTTGAAATCTTCAAGAGATTCCGAAAATGGGGAGGAATCCCCACGGCCTTAACCCAAAATGTTAAAGACCTTTTGGCGTCGAGAGAAGTCGAAAATATCTTTGAAAACTCCGATTTCATCGTTATGCTCAATCAGGCGGCTGGCGACCGGCTGATTTTATCAAAGCAGCTTGGCATATCCACGCACCAGTTATCTTACGTCACACATGCTAACGCAGGTGAGGGCCTTTTATTCTACGGCAACACAATTATTCCCTTTGTTGACCGCTTCCCGAAAGACACCGAGCTGTATCGCATTATGACAACAAAACCGGACGAGGTGAGCAGCGCATGAGTAGCTATACCCGTCAGGATTTGGCAGAAATGCAAGCATGGCCGTTAGAGCGCAAAATCAGGGTAACACAAGCAAAAATCATTGAATGGTATGTACGCTTCAACGGAAACGTAGCGGTATCATTCTCAGGAGGAAAGGACAGCACCGTGCTACTGGATTTGGCGCGCCGCGCTTTCCCTGAAATTCTTGCTGTGTTTGTTGACACCGGTCTTGAGTACCCTGAAATACGGGCTTTCGTTAAAACTATCCCCAACGTAACATGGATATACCCTGAAATGCCTTTTACTGTGGTGATTCAAAAGTATGGGTATCCTGTTATCTCAAAGGAAGTTGCCAAACGCATCTACTACGCGCGTCGTGGCAGCCTGTGGGCTATCCAACATTTACGCGGCTTAACAAAAGATGGAGTGCCGTCAAAATATAATGAACGGTATACGAAATGGGCGTGTCTGCTGGATGCGCCTTTCGATATTTCGGAGCATTGCTGCGAAGTGATGAAAATACGCCCGCTTCAGAAATACGCTAAGAGTACCGGCGCAAAACCAATCATAGGTACAATGGCCTGTGAGAGTGTGCGGCGTCAAAGCGCGTATCTGCTAAACGGCTGTAACTCGTTTGATTCAAAAGAGCCAAAATCGCAACCTTTGTCATTTTGGCTTGAAACTGACATTTTGCTATATCTGCGAATAACAGGAATCCCTTACGCCAGCAACATCTATGGCGACATAGCAGAAAGCGGAAATAAGTTAATAACGACCGGTGTCCATCGTACAGGCTGCATGTTCTGTATGTTCGGTGTGCATCGTGAGAAGCAGCCCAATCGTTTTCAACGCATGAAACTGACACACCCCAAGCAATACGAATACTGTATCAACAAACTTGGCTGCGGGGCTATCCTTGACTATATGGGAGTACCATTTCGGTCTGCCTAAGTTTGGCAAAAACCGATTGACGTAAGCACATGAACAAAAGGGCGGTTTTAGCGATTATTTGCCGGAACCGCCCTATGATTGTCTGAAAGGCTGTGATATAATATAAATAATTATTTATGAGAGATAAGGTGTTTTCTGTGGACAGTATACTACAATTCATCGGTACTTTTGCTTCTATTTTTAGTATTCCATTAGCAATCATTTTATACATTAGAACAAGCGATGCCCGGCAGAATAAAACACGCATGGACATCATACGTTCTTTGTCATGCCGTATTGGAGAGGGAAAAACACTAGATAGGATTGAAGTGTCAGCAGTATATAACTCAAAAGTAAGGGAACACAATATTAGGAAGCCACTTTTTACTGAAACATCTATCCTTGAAGATATGATTTCAAATGTTGTTTCAAATCCTTATTTGCCTAGTGACAATAAGACATCAATTATTAAGGATTTGGATAAAGTTGTTGAAGCATACAATACTGAAGCTAAAAAGCAATCTTGTAAAAATGATTTAAAATCAACTACTGAACACTCAAGGAGCTTGTCCAAAGCAAATGATGCACTCAAAAAGCAAAGCGCTATACATACATTCACTGCCATAGCAGCGATATTATCAACAATACTAGCAATTTTTATAGGTCTTATTGAGCAAATTGATTTTGAACAATCACAGGAAATCTTTGTACCACTTGAGATGCTAATAAGTCTTGCAGTAGCTACAATAGGAATAATAGTGACACTCATTAGTTACTATTACAAAAAAAAGAAATGACACTATAAAAAAACTGCCCCCAAAAAAACCCGCCCAACGAGGCCAATGTCATTAAGTTAAGGGATGCAAAAGGGAAAAAAGAAAATACAGAACATGCCATAAGCGTTTTTTGCACTTATGGTATGTTCTTGTCTATGAATATATAAAGAAAAGCACAAGAAATAAGCAGA
>Ga0099364_10007373_pt1 | contig 15717 bp, 7 predicted proteins | sample TergutTh196P3_FD_73070 | JGI IMG/M metagenome (GOLD analysis project Ga0099364, IMG submission 73070) | Microcerotermes parvus P3 segment gut microbial communities from Pointe-Noire, Republic of the Congo - Th196 P3 | ecosystem: Host-associated > Arthropoda: Insects > Digestive system > Gut ...
AGAATGGGGATGGGACATAGTAACCTCCGTATGGAAAGAAAAGGAAAAAAACGACGGAAACACTCCATCGCATACAGAAGTTAATACGTTTCAAAAAGAACCCTGTAAGGCAAAAAATCTGAAAAAACAGAAATTTGTGAAACTTGTTGGCGGCCTGCCCCGCAGGCAAGGGAGTCCGCCAGTCCTCTTGGACAAATCGGCAGCCTGTGTTAGAATTCCTGGTGCTTTGCTAATGATTGAAAATGGGATGTGCGGTGAGTCACGCGAAAACGTTCTTTGCCGTTAAATCTCCATCCACAAGCCAAATACCCCCCAAAAGAAAACAAAACGAAGAAAACAAAACACTAATGAAAAAAGCAAAACAAAAAACCAGACCTGAATATCATCTTCCTGAAGAAATCGTCAGCGCGGTGACTCATGCCCTTGGAGGTTACCTCGGTGCGGCGGCGGTCGTGATTCTCGTCTTTTTTGCGATTGGGAGCGGTTCGCAAATTCCCTGGAAAATTGTTTCCGCTTCAATTTTCGGTGCTGCTATCATTATTCTTTATTCGGCATCAACTCTGTACCATACCGTTACCAATTACCAAATAAAGGAGGTGTGCCGGTCTTTTGACCAGATGGCGATCTACATTATGATAGCAGGGAGTTATACACCGTTTTGCTTGGTGATACTCCGGCAAAGTAATCCGGTTTTGGCTTGGACAATTTTCGGTATCGTTTGGGGAATAACGGTTGCGGGTATTTTTTTCAAGATATTTACCAAACGGCAATTCAAATATGTTACGACAATTTCCTATCTCGTGATGGGTTGGCTTGGTCTTTTTCTTATTCCGCCTTTAATGAATACCGAGTTTGGCTTCGGCGGATTCTTTTGGCTGATACTCGGCGGCGTGTTGTATTCATTGGGTGTTGTCTTTTTTCTGTGGCGGAATTTGCCGTTTAATCATGCGATTTGGCATGTTTTTGTACTGGCGGGAACGATGGCGCACTTCTTTTGCATCCTTTTTCACATTATCATGTGAACCGGTGCCCTTTGCCGTTAAATCCTCTTTTTAACCGCAAAGACGCAAGGTTTGCAAGGGGCAATTTGCCGTTTGCGGTCTAATTCAGAAAAATTACTGCAATGCCTTCTTTATCTGCCGGATTGCCTGACGGAGCCGGTCTTCTTTTTCGACCAGTGCCATCCGCATATATCCTTCACCTGCTTCACCGAAAGCAGAACCCGGACTCACCACTACATCGGCTTCGCGTAACAACTTCATCGCGAAGTCAAAGGTACTCATCTTCTTTTGCCATTCCGTTGGAATCTTTTGCCAAACGAACATGGATGCTTTCGGTTTCACCACTTCCCAGCCGAGCCGCTCTAAACCGCTGCAAAGAACATCCCGGCGTTTTTGATAGATTTTTGCCTGTGCGTCCACCGCATCCCCTGCATGCCGGATTGCCGTGATCGCGCATATCTGCAATGCCGTGAAAACACCGTAATCATAGTACGTTTTCACCGTTGCCAATGCCCGGACGATTTCAGCATTGCCGCAGCAATAGCCGACACGCCAGCCCGCCATATTGTAGCCTTTGCTCATCGTCGTTGTTTCGACACCGACATCAATGGCTCCCGGTACGGACAGAAAACTCGGTGCCTTGTAGCCGTCGTAGCACAGGTCGCCGTATGCCATGTCGCTGATCACCATAAAGCCGTACCGTTTTGCCAGTTTGACGAGGTCTGCATAGAATTCCGGTTCGACCACCGTCGCCGTCGGATTGTGCGGATAATTGACAATCACGACTTTGGGTTTCGGATAGATGTGCTGACACGTCGCGGCAATGTTGGAAAGAAGTTTTTCCGGTTTGGTAACGTCCAGCACCAGGGCGTTGGCGGAGGCAAGCATCACGGCATGGAGGTGCGCCGGAAAGTGCGGTGCCGGTACGATGGCAGTATCCCCTGCTCCGAGCAGTGCCAAGCACATGTGCGACAGTCCCTCTTTGGAACCGATGCAAACGATGGTTTCGGTCTCCGGGTCGAGTTGCACGCCGTAGTATTTAAGGTATCGGGCGGCAACTTCTCTCCGCAAATTGGGAATGCCGCGGGCGTGGCTGTACGCGTGGAGTTTGGAGTCCTTGACGACCTCGATAAGTTTGTCGGTAATCATCGGATGCGGCGGATCACTGGGACTGCCCATTCCGAGGTCAATGACATCAGCACCGGTTCGGCGTTTTTCGTATTTGAGTTTATTCAGTTCCGCAAAGAGATACGGCGGCAACCGTTTCACCCGTTCGGAAACGTTAATGGCAAAGGGCGAAGTATTTTCCTGCGGCTCATCATTTGCTGATTCTTGCCCCTGAAATTCAAGCCCTTGAAGTTCGTCGTTCTGTGTCGATGATTTTTCCATAAGGTAAATTTACCGCAGCCGTAGGAAGTTGTCAAGGATTATGCCGAAAACGGAGAAATTACACCTTGCGTCCCTTGCGACTACTTTGCGTCTTTGCGGTTAAATTTTTAAGCGCAAGGAAAAAGAGCAATTTGTCTCCATTTATGGTACAATGGCACGGAATTGCCTTCACCGCAAAAGGAGAATTGCTCAATGAATTACCGCCTCGCCGTTTTAGTTTTATTCCTTGCTTACGCGTCGGGCTCTGTTAACTTGTCAGCCTGCACCAGTTTGCTCGTTACCAAAGGAGCGTCCGAAGACGGATCGGTCATGATTACCTACACTGCCGATGCCGCCGGATTTTATCCCCGACTCATCATCATGCCTGCCGAAGAACATCCCGAAGGAACCGTCATTACCGTACCCGAAACCGATGACCGACCCGCCGGTGCCATCAAACAGGCTGCCAAGACCTATCACGTCATCGGTGTGACCTGGGATCCCGAACCCGGCTTCAGACGCGGTGGATGGCTCAAACAGGGACTCATCAACGAACATCAAGTGGCGATTACCGAATCGACCTTCGGCGGCCGCCCGGAACTGCGCAATCCGCAAGGATTGACCAGTTATTCCATGCTCATCACGCTCGCCCTGCAACGTGCCAAGACCGCCAGAGAAGCGATTGATGTCATTACCTCGCTCGCCGAAGAATACGGTTATCACGACACCGGCGAATCCTTTTCGATTGCCGACAAGGAGGAAGCCTGGGTGCTGGAACTCATCGGCACCGGTCCCAAACTGCCGCCGCTCAGAAAGTTTGAACTCGCCGACAATGCCGGAGAAGTAACGAGCGCAATTTCCAGAGCCGTTAGAGAACGTTTCCCCAATGTGACAACCCCCGAACTTGGCAACACTTTTGGAGTCGGCACTACTGATGGGAAAAGGATTACACTTTCCTTTGGTCAAAACATTCCGCCAGAAATGGTTGAATCGGTTGCTCAGATGGTTCGAGAGTTACCCGATGTCAATGAGGTTTTCACGGTTTGGATTCCTTCCCCACCCGATGGAGTAGAGTTGCATGACTATCAGAATTATCTGTTAACTACGCCGATTACCACTGATGAGCAAGCTCTAGCCCTTTTCAGAGAAGCGGAGAGAAGGTACATCTCTGGTAATTTTCATGAAGCCAAACCGCTCTTGGAAAGATTTGTCGATCAACGACCGCACGATCAACGGCTTGAACATGTTCTCTTCTATCTTGGAAGGATTGCTTGGGATGAAAGCCTTCTGTGGCATGACAGACTGGACGAGGCAAAACATTATTTTGTACAATCGGTGCGTATATTTTCCGAAGGGGCTCGTTTCCAAGAAAGCCGGGATGCGTTAAACCAAATTACTCTGGGGGGCGGAGTCGTCTGGGTTGCCAAAAAAGTTCCCGACGGCGAAATCTCCGCTCATGCCAATCAGGCGAGAATCGGCATCATTCCCGATGAGCCTGACAGGGACAATTTTTTCTATTCCGACAACATCCGCAGTTTTGCCATTGAAAAAGGTTGGTACGATCCGGCATCGGGCGAGCCGTTCCGGTTCAATTACATTTACGACGAAATCACGGCGAAGTCGAAACGGGTGTGCGAAGCACGAGTGTGGAGCATGTTCCGCCGGGCGGCTCCCTCGCAAGCCCAGTCAGAGGCATTGTCGCCGGATTATCATCGAGGTGTGCCGGGAGCGGAGCCGTATCCATGGTCGATCAAGCCGGACAAAAAACTTTCGGTCGCCGATGTCATGGCATTGAAGCGGGATCACTACGAAGGGACGGATTTTGACATGACGAAGGGTGCCGATGCGGGAGCGTTTGGACTGCCGCTCCGTTGGCGGCCGCTCTATTGGCATCTAAAAAACGAACAAGGCAAGGATGACAAAGAAACCGAGTATGCTTGGGAGCGTCCGATTTCGACGCAGCAGACGGGCTTTTCGGTGGTGTCGCAGTCACGGGCACACATGCCCAATTTCGTCGGCGGCGTGTTGTGGTACGGCGTGGATGATACCTATACGACGTGTTATTTTCCGCTCTATTGTCAAATTACGGCAGTACCGAAGCCGTTTGCGACGGGTTCTATCGAGGAGTTTTCGTGGGACAGTGCCTGGTGGGTGTTCAATCTGGTTGCCAATTATGCGAACTTGAAGTTCGACCGGATTGCGCCGGAGATTATCAAGGTTCAGCAAGAGTTGGAGACAAAGTTTCTGGAAACGCAACCTTATCATGAAAAAAGGATTGCCGAACTGCGAATTTCTTCGGGAGGTGGTGAAGCCGCTCAGGCAGAGTTACTCGACGCAATGCGTCGCGCGCTATTGACAGGGTACAGTGTGGAAGCGGGTGAACTTGTCGCCGCCCGTTGGCAGCGTCTTGCTATCGAGATATTCACGAAGTTTAACGACGGTTACATTCGAGCGGACGACGGGACGTATCCTCGTGAGGGCGATCCTTATCCCGATGGGTGGTTGCGGAGCGTGGTAGAGGAGCGACCGGAACAGTTTAAGTTGCCGTAGGAGTTGTCCTATAAATGGGAACAAGTTGTTCTTTGCGTCCTTTGCGTGTCCTTTGCGTCTTTGCGGTTAAAAAAATTCCACTTTCCAATTCCACATGTTACACATTCTCTTCCGCAGTTCCACACATTTCACAGAAGAAGCATTATCCCCATGGACGGAGATCGGCTGCCGGTCTTTCTATGCGGAATTGTGCAGCATGCAGGATTATAAGACGGCGGCGGCGGCGGTTCGGAAGGTCTCCGCAGAATTTGTTGCCGCACTCCCGCGTATTATTAAGCCGGGGGAGTCGAAGTTTTTGCACAAAATCGCCGATTTGCAGCCGGATGCCGTGCTGGCACGAAACTTGGAAGAACTCCTCTTTTTTCGGGATCGGAATGTGCCGGTCATCATTGATTTTTCGCTCAACGTCATCAACGACCTTGCGTTTTTTCAAATGCTCGACTGGGGTGCCGAGCGGATTACCCTCGGCTGGGATTTGAACGAAGAGCAAAGGCGGAAGTTGTTACAATATGTGCCGCCGGAACGGGTGGAACAAATTATCGTGGGACGCATCCCTCTCTTCACCATGGAACACTGTCTTTGGAAAACACAGTTTTTGAAGCCGGACGAACCTTGCCATAAACTGTGCCGGACGCAGCCGTTACAGATTGAAGACCGCTACGGAGCCTTGCACACCGTCCGCCCGGATATCTTTTGCCGGAACATTGTGGAGCGTTCCGAACCAATCATGTCGTCGCCGATGGTTCTGCACCGCAGAGTTGAGTGGGATGACCGGATTCCTGATATTGAACAGCGGGTAAGAGCACTTGCAGTGGAACAAAAGAAAATTTAACCGCAAAGTTTGCAAAGGAATGCGCAAAAGGACGCAAAACATTCACCCATACACTAATTTCAGATAACTCTCCCGAATCGGTTCACTCAGCCCCAGTTGTTCAGCAATGTTCAGCAGCAGCGACCGGCACTCTTCAAGGTTGTCCTCTGTGGCGAACGTTTCCATTTCGAGAAATTGCCGGTCCGATTCCGGTAATGCCGGCAATATATCGAACACAAAGTCCACTTGCCGATGGCTCACTATTAACTTCTGCCGCCTGCGGAACTTGTGCAAAGAAGCCGCTTTACAAAATCCGAGTGCTCTTAACAGACTTTCCCAATGTTCCGGCTCGGCGATGGGTGTTTCAATTTCCTGCCGCGTTTTTGTGAGAGCATCTATTTTGGGTCCCTTGTAGGTAAGGGAGTGTTCGGACGTTCCGTTCGCCAAAACTCGGTTTCTCAAGCGGAGACATTCATCGGTTTGTGCAAAGTTTCGGCAGGGATGTTGAAAAAATGTATCGTAGTCCGTAACCTGTTCGCCGAATTTCGTCCCGCCCCATTGCTGTAATTGGGCTTCCAATTTCGCGATGTTCTCTATCCGGTATTTGAGTTCAACTTCAAAGGTGTGCATAATGCTTGAAACGGCATGACAATGGTATCTTGTGTTCTTAACGAAGTCCTCTTCTTAACCGCCCTCTTCTTAACCGCAAGGGGCGCAAAGTTTTTCCAAGCGTTCACGTGGTCGTGTGTGTTAATTTTGGCAATTTATTATGGGAACCTCTAAAAATACATTCTTTGCGTTCTTTGCACCATCTTTGTGCCCCTTGCGGTTAAAAGAGTTCGGATTTAACCGCAAAGTACAGATTTGGTGCGTTTCGGCATCAGTCAAAATGAAAAATTGATTTTTAGAGGTTCCCATAATCTATCTCATTGAAGACACGGTACAGTCGGGCAATGGGATAGTCATCGGCACTCTCATCTCTCTTCCGCCAAAAACTGTGCGAGAATCAGCAACTTCTCTGCTTTTTGCATCGCACCGGTTTCCTGTTCTGCCAGTGCCTTTGCTTTTTCAAATGCGGACTTTGACTCTGCCGGTGCGTCCGCTTGGGCTAACAAATTCGCCGCCATTGTATAAACTTGGAACAACTGACTGCGAATCGCCGACTCATCGACTGCCGCCGGCACCGCTCCTGCCAGCGGCAGGTCGAGACGAAGCCGTCCCTCTTCACTGAAAGCCGCCGAAGATTCCGATTCCGGCACTAAGTCTTTCAATTCCTTCAAATCCTGCACCGCCGCCAGCATTTGGAGCATTTTGCCGAGGTTCTCCTTCACCCCGGCGTTGTCCTGCAAGTCGGTCTGGAATCGGGCGAGAAGCAGCCGGTAATCCAAGTTCCGCACCGGATCGGTCTCTTGGGCAATGTGCCCGGATACTATTTTCAACGTCTGTCTTGCACCGGCAATGTCCCTGATCGCCATTTGATCATGAAAAATGGCAAACAGGAGAACCATCCGGTCGGCAAGGCTCCCAATCTCCCCCGCTGCGGCGGCTTCCGTCCGCATTTCTTCTACGACAATTTTGTCTTCGCCCGTGTAGGTTTCAAAAATCCGCAGGGCAACGGCTTCCTCGCGGGCGGCATCGTACTGCATTCCCAACACTTGTTGCGTGAGGAATTGTTTAATCTCTTCCTCTTCACCCGATGCGGCAATGAGTTGGAGTGCTTCGGCGAATTGTTCCTCTTCCAAGAGCCGTTCCATCTTTCCGGCAAACAATGCCCGCTCGGCTCCGGCGGTATCCTGTGAACGCCGACTCACTGCAACCGCTGCGTCTTCCCGGTTCATTGTTTGAAGACGTGCGGTAACGGATTGTAAAAAACTTTCCCGTTGCTCTCCGGCAAGCAGGGCAGCAAACTCTCCCACCTTCGCCTCCGTGACTCCTTCGATGTTTGCGACGATCCAACGTTGGATAAACAATTCCCGACCTGCCCCTTCTGCGGGCAGTGCTTTGATCAACCTTTCGGCTTCGTCAAACTTCTCGTTCTGAATCAGTGCCTGGATGTACGCACCGGTCATTGCCCGCTGAACTTCGATATCGTCCAGTGTGCGAATCGCTGCCGCCGCGCCTTCAAGTTGACCGTACAAAACTTGGCTTTGGAGAACCAACTGGATGATCTGCATTTGCTCCCGGAGTTCATCCTTCGCCCCGGCTATTTTCAGTGCTTCGGCAAAGACGGCGGCGGACTCTGCCGGTTTTTCATGCCGGGCAAGTTCGCGCCCCAAAAGGGAGTACGCAAGGGCTGCGGCATGGCTGTCTTGTGCCTGATTGGCAGCGAGGGCGACCTGCCGAAGCAGGTCGGAGGCATCAAACGGCTTGAGCGTTTTGTCCTGTTCGTGTCCCAACACCAGTTTGACGGCGATGTTCAGTTGAGTGCGATACCGGTCTGCAGGGTTCGCGATCCGTCCCAAAACAGTAACGGCACCGGCATACTCTTCCAAATCGCACAGGGCACTGGCGAGCCCTTCGTAGAGTTGGCGGCGCAGTTCTTCCTCTTCGATAGCGGGAGCGATTGCCGCAAGGGCAGTGATCACTTTTTTGGCGGGTTCTTTGTCATCAAGATGGACAGCAAAGCCGAGCAACTGAAAAAGGGCACCCGCCTGAGAAATGGGTTCCACTTGAGCCAGCGATTGCAGGGATGCCTCGAAGAGAGCCAGAATCTCCGGCGTTGCTTTCACCTCTTCAGGCTTAAACGAACCCTCTTGGGCAAAAACGGCTTGGGCAAAAACGGCGGAAATCAAACCGGCGGAAAGGGTAAAGACAGCAACAAAACAGAACCGTGCAAACATGCGAAACGCACATGTTCGGAACGCACATATTGAAAGCATAGGACAAATCCTTTTGTGAGAGTGTAAACGGAGAATACTCTATTGTAGCGTAGTTTTTGCAATAAACAAGGTTCTGCGTGATTGTTGCAGTCCGTCCGCTTGCGTCCCTTGCGGTGAAATTTTCTTTTCTTAACCGCAAGGGGCGCAAAGATGGTGCAAAGTTCGCAAAGAATCTATTTTTAGAGGTTTTTTATACATTTTTCTTGTAACCGGCAGATTTATTGTAACCAGCGGGCAAAAATTTGTCATATTAGGATAGAAGCCACGCCTTTTTAGCCGGGACTCCGGTAAAATAACACTGCCATGTCCGAACAAATTTGCCCCAAGTGCGGTCGTCCGCTTGCCCCCGACAAGCCCTGTGCGAATTGCCTGCTGCAACTCGCCGCCGAAGAGACCGAGTTCTTCGAGGATTCGTCGATTCCGCCCACCGATGTTACGAACCCTTACCCTGAGGGAGAGGGGACCATAGACATCGAAACGATTCGCGGTGCCTTTCCGCAACTGGAAATCCTCGAATATATCGGACGCGGCGGAATGGGCACCGTTTTCAAAGCCCGGCAGCCGAAACTCGACCGAATCGTCGCTCTGAAAATCCTTTCCACCGATCTGGAAAACAAACCCGGTTTTGCCGAACGCTTTGCCCAAGAAGGGAAACTGCTCGCCCTCTTGAGTCATCCGAGTATCGTTGCTGTCTATGATTTCGGGGAAAGCGGCGGATTTTACTATCTGCTGTTGGAGTATGTCGATGGTGTCAACCTCCGTCAGGCGATGCGGGAGGAGCATTTCACGCCGGAACAAGCGGTGGCAATTGTTCCCAAGATTTGCGAAGCATTGCAATACGCTCACGAGGAAGGCGTGCTGCACCGCGATATTAAGCCGGAGAACATCCTGCTCGACACGAAGGGACGCGTCAAAATTGCTGATTTTGGGATCGCGAAGTTGACGAGAACAAATGAGCCGAACCCGGAAACTGCGCTGCGCTCCGTCCCCGGCTCTTTTGATGACCGCACCGCCGGCTCTTGCGAGGGTCTTACCGAACCGGGTCAAATTCTCGGTACACCCTCCTACATGGCACCGGAGCAGTTGGAAGACTCGCATCGCGTTGACCATCGGGCGGACATTTACTCGCTTGGCGTAGTCTTTTACGAACTTCTGACGGGAGAACTGCCGAGGGGACATTTTCCGGTGCCGAGCGAGAAAACGCCCGTCGGTGCCGACATCGACAACATCGTTCTCAAGGCATTGAGCAAAGAAAAGGAAAAACGTCAGCAATCGGCTGAGGAATTAAAAACGGAAATCACCGCCACGCGAGAATTTATGGGCAACGAGCCGCGGACATCAGAGAGCAACGCACAACTGCCCGCACCGAAGAAAATGTCCTTGTGGGCGGCATTTGTTATTGCGCTCGGACTCGTTGCCGCTGTCCCGTTTTTAGTGGTATCGGTCACTTCTTTTCGCACACTCACCACGCCTCTGTCCGACAAATCGCCGAATGAACTGCTGTTTTTCATAGGACTTAATTTCCTGCCGATAGCCCTTTTTACGGCTCTCGTTTGGCTCTTGCGGAACAGAGGCTTCAGCCGAGAGCAGATAAAAAATTGCCGGCAATTCCTGAATTCCTATCAAGGGGCTCTCATTGTGCTGACCGGATTATTGATTCCTTACATTGCCAACGCGATAGGCGGATATGTGCTTGGCTTTAAGCCGTGTGCGTGGTTGCCCGATGATGCGGAATCCATTCTGGCTTTTTTCGTTATTTCATCCCTGTTGATAATCCCTATCATCGGTGCGCTGGTGTGTCATTTTGCTTCACGAACTTTTTGGGGATTCCTCAAGTATTTCCCGCTCATCACCGGGTATGGTTTTTGCGCCTATTATTTCTCTCAAATCGACATGTCCAGTGATGCACTAGCGGGGGTTGGCTTGTTTTTGATTCCTTTCTGTTCGCTGACCTATTTCATCGGCGGATATTTCTTGGCATGTTTTATCAATTTCGTCGTGCGGCGTTGGGGGGCGGACATGAAAGCCGGGAGCGCAACGAAGTGGAGCGACCGGATCAACCCGCCGAATGATCCGGTCACTGCGCTGCGCTCCGTTCCCGGCTTTCATAACGCGGCTTGGGGATGTGCACTACTGATACTGGGCTTTGTTCTATTCTGCCTCACGGTTCCTTTTTCTTTCCAGAAACAGAGAATGTCCATATCAGGCGACGTTGTCCGAATCAACGGCAAAGTAGTGGACATGACACCCGCTGAAGCGGCGGAGAAACTGCTTCCCCGTCCCTCTACCGTCGGTATGTTCTTGGGACTCGGTCTTCTGGCGAGCGCACTGGCATCCGTTTGCCTCGCCACTGGTCTCGGTTGGCGGCGTTTGAACCTCATCCGCAAAACACCGGAAAAGCCGGACTGGCTGCCCGCTATGATCGCGGCATTGTTTGTGCCGCTGTTTTTGCTTTGGTTTATTCCGTGGCTCATCGGCGTGTCGGTCGGTGCCCGTATCGGCAGAGAATTCCAACTTTATGAAACTGGACAATTTCTCGGCGGATTGGCGGCGTTCTTCTTGACGCTTTGTGCGGCAATACCGATTATTTGGCTTACCTACCGCTGGGTCTTTCCCGCGGCTCGTAATGCGGACATGCAAGCCGGGAGCGCAACGGAGTGGAGCGACCGGATCAACCCGCCGAATGATCCGGTCACTGCGCCACCGAAGATAATGTCCTTGTGGGCAGCATTTTTTATTGCTACAGGGATTGGTGGTATGATCCCGGTTTTCACGTGGATTACTGCCTTTCTGGGCGCTCTCTCGTCTCTCTCCAACGAGCCGCCGAATGAACGGGTACTCGTCATAGGATTTAGTTTCCTGCCGATAGCCCTTTTTATGGCTTTCGTTTGGCTCTTGCGAAACAGGGGATTCAGCCGGGAGCAGAGAAAAAACTGCCGGCAATTCCTCTATTCTCGTCAAGGAGCCGTCGTCGTGCTGACAGGATTATTGATTCCGAACACCGCAATTTTCAGAGTGCTTTTTGTTTTCGATCCGACCGCGGAACTACTGATATTTCTGGAAGTCCTAATGGGTTTTTTCGTTTACCAATCTGTGTTGATAATTCCCATCATCGTTGTGCTGGTGTGTCATTTTGCTTCGCGGACTTTTTGGGGATTCCTCAAGTATTTCTCGTTCATCACCGGGTATGGGTTTTACGCCTATTATTTCTTCCAAATGAACATGGGGGACGCACAAGGCGCGATAGGGATGTTGTTCATTCCTTTTTGTTCGCTGACCTATTTCATCGGCGGATATTTTTTGGCGTGCTTTATCAATTTCGTCGTGCGGCGTTGGGGGGCGGATATGCAAGCCGGGAGCGCAACGCAGTGGAGCGACCGGATCGCCCCGCCGAATGATCCGGTCACTGCGCTGCGCTCCGTTCCCGGTTTTCCTCATGCAACCGACGAGCCGAGCGGAACGCAACGTCATCTTGCCATTGCTTCGCTCGTTTGCCTGATTGCCGCCTTGCTCATTTTTTGCATTGCTGTACCGGAATACTATCAAATGCAGATAGAACCGCAAGAAAAAGAACAGTATCGACTCGGACTAGCAAAGTCCGAGATGACAAAAGTGTCAAAATCAGTGGAGATGCACCATGAGAACATCCAAAGTTTGCTGAATAGGGAGGTACTCGATCCCATTCAAGAGATTGACCAGCGGATTGATCTCGAAGCCGAGGAAGCACTGCTGGCAATCAATGAAAAATGGCTTGAGCAACGCCATCAAGCCTATGAAGCCGCCAAACAGGAAGCGGATCATCATACCAAGCAGGAAAACACTTTGACTCGTGCCGCTTGGTTTTCCCTCTTGGGATTGCCGAGCATTCTCTTGGTGGTTTCACTTTGGCTGGGCTTTGTCCATTTGAAACGGCTCCGCTATGCAACGGATAAATCGGGTTTCCTCCAAACCAGTCTGGTCGTTTTGTTAGCCCCGTGTTTGCTGCCCGTTTCGACCATCTATGTCATTGTGCAGGCTTCAGGCGGTATCGGTCAAGAGGATCCCTATTTGTCTATACAGACGGGTTTCTTTGTATTCATTGCCTGTATGGTTGCCCTCTATTGTTTCGGACTGTACCGCGTCATTCAAGCGACCCGGCTGCCGCAGTCGGCACGCTCGCATGCAAGCCGGGGATACCTGGCAATGATGCTTGTGCTGTTGGGGTTATTGGTTCCTCTGTTTGGCGCGACGATTGGCATTGCCGGCTTGCAGGGCAGCATGTACCGTGAAAAAGAATACAAAGAAAGCATGCATCGGGCAGTTAGTCAGGAGGAAAAACAGAGAAACGCAGAACTGTCCGATGCTTTGGCGGCGGTTGCTTTCCGGGTTGAAAAGGAGATGGATGCCGTAGCGGGTGATGAAAGCCGCACGCAAGAGATGCGTGAGTACCAAAGAGCGCACGAAAGGCTTACGCACAGGACAAGTGTTTTTGCCGTTTCGAGTGTGTTGTTTACGAGGATGGTCGAAACGCCGTCTATCGTTGCCCCTAGCGAAGGGGCAGTGTTTTTAGTCTCGCTATTTCCGTTGTTTTTGCTTTTCTTTGCTCTTCCCGGCACGATATTGGGTTGGATTCACGTTTTCCGGATTCGCCGGGAGCGTGAGCGTCCGGGTTTGCTGGCGGGTTTGTTTGCGGCATTGGCATTTCCACTTCTGTTCTTGGTGTGGGGCTTGGGATGGTCGGCTTATTTCATTTTCTATCAGTGGAATTGGGGGGCGTACCAAGATTTTGTGCCAGCACTTGCTGTTGCGTTTGGGGTACTTTGTAGTTTGACCCTTGCTGGTGCGGGGTACCTGATTGTCCGTTGGCTATCGGACAAAGGTCGGCAACCGACCGCCGCAGCGGTTGCGCCGGCGGGAGACGACAGGGACAACCGAAACGTTTCCCATCACCAGTCGGCGATCACCGACATTGCCGCCCGGCGGTCGGCAACCTACCCGATAGACGACGGTCAGCAACCAACCGCCGCGGCGGTTGCGCCGGCGGGAGACGACCAAAGAACCGGGGACGGAGCGCAGCGCAGTCCCCGGAGGCTGGCGGCTTGGGGGTGCGCACTGCTGATACCGGGCTTTGTCCTCTTCGGTCTCACGATTCCTTATTCTTGCGGTACTCTGTCACGGACTGCTTCCGTATCACGGAGTGTTTCCGTGTCGGGCAACGTTGTCCGAATCGACGGCAAAGTGGTGGACATGACACCCCAAGAAGTAAGGGAGAAATCGCTTGCCGGTCCCTCTACCGTCGGTATGTTTTTGGGACTCGGTCTCTTGCTGGGCGCACTGACACTGGTTTGCGCCGGCACGGGGCTCGGTTGGCGGCACTTGAACCGCATCCGCCAAACACCGGAAAAGCCGGACTGGCTGCCCGCTATGATCGCGGCATTGTTTGTGCCGCTGTTTTTGCTTTGGTTTATTCCGTGGCTCTTCGGCGTGTCGGTCGGTGCCCGTATCGGCAGAGAATTCCAACTTTATGAAACTGGACAATTTCTCGGCGGATTGGCGGCGTTCTTCTTGACGCTTTGTGCGGCAATACCGATTATTTGGCTTACCTACCGCTGGGTCTTTCCAAAGCCGGCACAGACAAATCCAGCCCAGCCGAGTCCGAAAGGCTGGGCAATCTGGGGAGCATCGCTGGTATTAGCCGCACTGCTCCTGTTCGGCTTGGGATTCGGCTTGGTGGTTATGACAAACGTAGGTCTGAACAAAATGTTTGTCAACCTGAGAGTGCAAGAACAGCAACATGACCAACAAGTGATTGAGTACAGGCGAAGCATCGCGGTCATTGAAGAGCAGATCAAGGAAAGCACCGATGAGCGGCACAAGGAGTCGCTTCAATGGCATCTCGCGAGTCTTCTGCGTAATCAAGCACAGCAACACGAACAATTCCATGCGGATCAGATTCAATCCAAAAAACAGATAAAAACGGTACAATCCATAAGTCGCATCGGCATCAGTAGTGTCGGTTTTATCGGCTTGGTGCTTGCGGTACTGGGGACGGTGTTCGGTTGGATTCACCTTTCCCGAATTCGCGGGGAGCGTGAGCGGCCGGGCTTGCTGGCGGGTTTGTTTGCAGCATTGGCATTTCCCGTTGCGTGCGTGATCGGCGTTGCGGTGGCTTCGGTTGTAGACTTGGGTTTGCTTGTGGTCTTTACGGTCGTCTTGGGCATACTCACCAGCGTCGGCATTGCCGTGCGGTACTGGCTATAGATTCTTTGCGTCCTTTGCACAATCCTTGCGTTCTTTGCGGTTAAAATATTTCGGATTTAACCGCAAAGTACGCAAAGATAAGGCAAAGGACGCAAAGAAAAAGTGTAATTTCCCCCTGTTTACAAAACACCAGCCGATTCCTTATCCAGAAACAAAGTACAGCCGGCATGATCCCGCAAGACTGTGGCGGGACATGCCGTTGAAACAGGATCGTGGAGCGTCTTGTAAACAGCATGCCGTTTCGTCGAACCGGGAACCGTACAAATCAACCGCCTGCCGGAGAGCAGTGCCGGTATCGTCAGCGTGATCGCCTTTCGGGGAACATCGTCCAGCGTTGCAAAACAGCCGTCGTTTACCTGCTGCTGCCGACAGGCTTCCTCCAACTCGACCGCCTTGACCCAAACGGGGTCGGCAAAATCGGCGACCGGCGGATCGTTGAACGCAAGGTGTCCATTTTCACCGATTCCGAGACACACCAAATCAATCGGTGCCGATTTTAACAGTTTTTCATAGTGCTCCACCGGTTCAGAAATATCCGTCTCTATCAAATGGACAGCACGAAACGGCAACCGGTCAAAAAGCCGGTCTTGGAGAAACCGGGCAAACCGCTGCAACGCGGCGGAGTCCAAATCAAGGTATTCGTCCATGTGGAACGCTTCAACACGGTTCCAGTCGATACCTTCGGCTTCGACCAGTGCGGCGAGCATTTCGTTTTGTGAAGGAGCAGCGGCAAAGACCACGCGGGCAGCGGCTTGCTCGGACAGTGTGCGGCGCAGAAAATCAGCCGCCGCCGCCGCCGCTGCAACGCCCATCTCCTGCCGGGTGGCGAAAATTTCGGTATTCATAGTTTGGATATTATACAGTAAAC
>Ga0099364_10007374_pt1 | contig 15717 bp, 19 predicted proteins | sample TergutTh196P3_FD_73070 | JGI IMG/M metagenome (GOLD analysis project Ga0099364, IMG submission 73070) | Microcerotermes parvus P3 segment gut microbial communities from Pointe-Noire, Republic of the Congo - Th196 P3 | ecosystem: Host-associated > Arthropoda: Insects > Digestive system > Gut ...
CAACGCCTACAGAGTCCAGACTGGAAAGATTGGCAAGTGTTTTTTTAACCACCGTCTTTCCTTCCCGGGTGGATTCTCTGAGAAGGATGATGGGCTTCTTTCTTCCTTTGGTGAACTTTTCGATGTACATTTTTCGCCCCTGCTTTGATGTTGGGACAACTATACTTTACAACAAAATAATTTGTCAACAACTTTTTCAATTATTTTTCATAATTGCTGGGTACACATTGGGGCAAAAAAGAGTAAACCCAAGAAAATCATGGGTTTACGCGTTTTTAGCTCTGGAAGTTCGGGTTAACCAAACCAGCGAAATCTGATGGTTTTCATCGAGTTGGCGAAACAGGCGGTGCCATTATCGGCAACAGGTCACAGCAACTCCTTTTTGACTGGGATGATATGGATGCGCATCAACTGTTCCTTGCCATGTGACCTGGTTGTCTGCAGGCAGGCCACACGGTTCCGGATCATTCAGTTATGAATCCCGATCCTGCATGAAGTTCATGTTTTCGGCAATCCGAAAAACATGGTGAAGAATTGTTTTCTGACGTTCCGGATCAACCGCTCCCGGGCTATGTTCATTGATGACGTCTACAATTTCTCCCGCAAACTGAGCGCCAGCTTCAAGCCTCTCAAAGATTGTTTTCCGTTCGATTTCAGACCAGTCCACATCTTCAAAGCCATCATCGTTTCTGGCTGCCATGGCATGCTTCCAGAAGATATGGGCTGCACCAGCTGAATCCTTCAACGCAGGAATATTCCGGATGCGCCGTTGTTTTTCCAGCATTTCTTTTTCGTGAAGTGGCAAACGGGACGAAGCACGATCCAGTACGACCGGAATCGTTTCGATCAACCAGGGATCCATTTTCAGTCTGGCAAGGCAGTTTGCAAGATGTTTCTGATCCGAAACCCTTCTGGTTGCATAGTGAAAACATCTGCTGATATCGCGTCCGTAGGCATTGGTCGCTTTATCCCAGGCCTCTTTCGGGATATCTCCCCAGCCCTGAATCATCATGGCCAGATCGATGATGTCACGGCTGAACACACTGGTTTCGGCCCAGCGGTCTGCATTGGCCATCAGTTTCTGGGAGAAGAAGTCACTCCTTGACAGCGTGGGCAATTTACTTGCGGGATCGATCTCTCCACTTACAGAAACACGAGTCTCACGGAACAGCTCAATTTTGACAGGCGTACCCTCAACCTCAAGAAACGTCATGATTTTGTCGCGGTCTTTACGAACCTCGCGCAATTGTTTTAAAGGGGATTTAAGCAAATCTCCAAGATCGGTAGAAACCATATTGCGTAATTTCTGAAATCCCTCCGCCGAAGCACACAGAAAATCTATATCGACCGTTTCACGATATAGATCAAGCGCCATGGCAATAGCCGATCCACCGACAAAAAAACAATCGGCATCGGCAAGAACCTCTGCATCAAATGCCTCAAGAATCCTGGTCATTAACTGATAACGCTCATGCTTATGCAAGGAACACCCCGTTTCCGAATTCGTTTACAAGTCTGTCTATCAGTTGACGTTCGTGCGACTCCAGTGCCTCCTGATCAACCATCCACCAGTTGCGTTCATAAAGCGCAAGAGCATCGCTGCCTTCCAATGGAATGTTGTGATCCAGATTCCAGCAAAGAAGCTTGAGCTGAGGGTATTGATCAATATGGATCATCAAAATTTCTTTAACCTGTGTGTTATCGTCATGATTCAAATATATCATATATGGAGAGTCAGGGAAGGAAACAAACAGGAAACCAGTTACTTTGGCCGGTGTGATCGCAAAAGTGTGGCGCACTGAAAACACATAAAGTTTCCAGCTATGCAACTTTCTGAAAACATCAGAAATCAAAAGGTTAGCAGTCCCGCGTCCGTGTAGCCACAAGAAAAGTCAATGCAGGGTTTTTTTGGGAGGTTCCTGGTCCGGTTCATTCTTGAGGCGCGACAGCGCTGCCACACACTCGAAGTTTCCGGCATCTATGCCACGCTGGAACCACAGGGCAGCTTTTTCTGTATCCTGCGCTACACCTGTACCGTTTCTGTAGAGTGAACCCAGCCACAAAAAAGCCGGCAGGTGCTCCATTTCAGCCGCTTTTTCCAGAAGGGAAAGCCCCTGAGGGATATCTGTCTTGCCGTGAGTGCCCGCAACCAGATAGTGCCCGAGTATCGCCATTGTGCGCTGATCACCCTGCTCTGCAACGCGAAACAGCCACTCGTGGCCTTTTTCAATGTCACGCACTACAACCGCTCCGGCAAAGTACGTATCAGCAAGGTGATTGCCAGCGGCAACGACCCCTGCATCAAATGCTTCTTCCAGCAAAAGCATGCCCAGCTCAGGGTCGGCATCGCAGCCTTCTCCCGTCAGGCGCATGATGCCAACAGTGGCCTTCGCCGAGTGAATGCCGTTTTCAGCGCCAAAGGAAAGCAGCTCGAACGCTTTCTGCTGGTCAAGCGGAACACCATAGCCGGACTGATAAAACCAGCCGAGATTGGCGTGCGAACGTGGATTACCCAATGCAATGGCTTTTTCGTACCACTCTACCGCCAGAGGAAGGTTTTGCGGAATGGAAAGCCCGAGTGCATGAATTTTGCCCATATGAAATGTGGCCACAGGATCACCGGACTCGGCCAGCTGGCGAATTCGTGCAACTGCCCGTCCGTAGCTCTCAGGTGCCAGATTTTTTCGTGAATCAATGGACTTCATGCGTTCTTTCGCTTCATCACGGTATCTGGAACCAATGGGCTCGTGTATCAGATAGCAGACAAAATCTCCCCTGGAATCGCTTTGCGCAATTTCCTCCCAGATTATTTCGTCTATCTCCCTGTCGTCAAACCAGGATGCTGTCATTTTTTTCACCTTGCAAAAACGATTTGCATAACAGATCTGATAGTACTAGATATTTCGAAGAACCGTCTATAGTTTGCTGCCAGGACTGCCCAAAACATCTGTCGGCTGTCTTTGTAAGTGCTTTCCCGGAGGGCTTTCCAGGATGACAGATGCTTCCGCGCAGAAATGCTTCAACAATCAGCAAGGGATTGCGAGAATACAGAGCAGGGCGAAGACATTCCCGTGAACAAGCGAAGGGGCAACTCATCAAACGCAACTGGTCAACCGGGTGTGAAGCTGCCGGAAACAGGACACCAGGAGAAATTTTGTGTTGTAAAAACCCCATGCTGACAGAATAATCCTGTACATTATGGAAGTTTCGCATTCTGGAGGTTAACTGTGCACTTGCTCAGACAGTGTTTCATCATTTTTTTATGCCTTGCTTTCGGTGAACTGCTCGTCAGTCTGACCAAAGTCAGGTTCCCCGCGCCTTTGATTGGCATGCTCACGCTTGTGTGCCTGCTTAAAACAGGCTGGGTGAAAATTGAATGGGTCAGGGATGTTTCGGATTTTCTGCTCAGGCATCTGGGACTTTTTTTCGTCCCGCCCGGTGTGGCACTCATGTTGTATTTTGACCTCATTGAAGCAGAACTGCTGCCCATTGCAGTTGCTACTGTTGTCAGCACGCTCGCCGTTCTGGCGGTTACCGCCTGGACATACCAGCTCTTTCGCCGGATACGCCCACGATGACAGGTTTTTTGCACAATGAGGTTTTTTTTGTTGCGCTGACTCTCGGCGTATTTCTGGGTGCCCAGAAACTGCAGCAACGCCTGGGGCTGATCGTACTCAATCCGATCCTGATGTCAATCGCCTTTATCATTCTCATTCTGCACATGGGCGAGATTTCCTATAGCGCCTATGAAGAAGGGAGCCGATATATCGCTTTCATGCTCAAACCCGCAATTGTCGCACTGGCAGTGCCGCTTTATCAGCAGATGGAGCAGATAAAAAAGCAGGCAATACCTATTTTTGTCTCCATGGTGGTAGCCGCCATTGTCGGTATCGTCTCAGCCGTGCTTGTCGCCTATGCCCTGGGAGCATCTCCCGATGTGTATGTCTCGATCTCGCCAAAGTCTGCCACAACGCCCATTGCCATGGAGGTGAGCCGGGTCCTCGGAGGTATTCCGTCACTGACGGCGGTAATCGTCATTCTGACAGGTATTTTTGGAGCAGTATTCGGGTTTGGTTTTTTAAAACTCATTCGCGTCAGAAGTCGCATGGCACAAGGCCTGGCGCTTGGTGCGGCTTCCCATGCTGTCGGAACGGCCCAGGCCATGGAGAAATCATCAAGGCTTGGAGCCTATTCAAGCCTTGGACTGATTCTGAACGGGACATTAACCGGAATGCTGGCACCCTGGCTGGTTCCGCTCCTGACCCGCTTCCTGTAAAAATGTCGGCTACCTGAACAGAGTCCGACAAGGAGCACCCGCATCAGTACGCCAGCAGATCCTGAAGCCGGGTGACAGCACAGTACTACCCCAGAAGAGCATCGTACATGCCCAGTGTTTTTTCAACAACATGTCCGATAGAAAACTCCGTTACCACTTTATTCCGGCCCCGCTGACCCATCGCCAGGCGCAGATCCGGATTGCCCAGAAGAAGATTGAGCGCAACAGCCAGATTTTCAATATCCCTGACAGGAACAAGAAGACCGTTTTCACCATCAGTGACAACTTCTCTGGAACCCGCAACATCGGTTGTAACTATGGGTTTGCCGCAGGCAGCTGCTTCAATGAGCACTTTGGGCAGGCCTTCGCGGTAGGAAGGCAGGCAGACAATGTGCGCCTGGGCCAGAACAAGTGGCATATCGCTGTTTTCGCCCCACCACTCAATAACACCCTCTTTTTTCCAGTTTTCCAGCTGCTCTTCCGCAATGGCATCCGGATGACCGGGATCAATCCCCCCGGCAAGGACGAAACGCGCCTGAATACCCGCATGGGAAAGCAGCTTGGCAGCCTGGACAAATTCGTTCACACCCTTGTCCCAGCGCATGCGGGAGGCAAGCATGACAACAGGGAGCGAACTGAGTTCCGGAAAAGGATGATACTGCTGCATGTTGACACCCGTGCCCCGAATAAGCGTGATCTGCCTTCTGCTGACCAGCCCCATATTCAGAAATACGTCACGATCAGCAACATTCTGGAAGGTGACGCGCAAATTGGGATGACTGAAACCAATGCCGTAAAGAAATCGGATGAATCTCAGTCGCAGACCCGCTGTACCCTGATGGGGTTCAGGCTGTACTTTGCGCGTACTGGTGATCGTTGCCACAACCGCCCTGACTTTTGCCATGCGTGCTGCAATACTCCCATACAGCGTCGGCTTCAAAGCAATCAGATGAACCAGATCCGGATTGATTTCCCTGAAAATCCGCCTGAGATGGAACAGGGCCTTGAAGTCGGAAAAAAAACTGATTTTTTCAGGAATGGGCGGCAAAGGATGAAAGGTAATGGCATAGGATTCAATAAACTGCTCCGACTGATAATGATAAGGTGCAGCAACGTGAACATCATAACCGGACTTTAAGGCGGTCAGCGCAATCGGGAGACGATGCGAAAGAAACAGCTGTGCACTGTCAGCAACAAAGAGCAGCGCTCCTTTGTCTGCTTTACCAAATAGCGAAAACTGTTTGGGTTGCTGTCTCTTCACAATACGTCATCCAGTCTGGTGGTTGTCGATGAAATTACTATATCACTGCTCCTGTCGTTTTGAATACCAACGGATCAGTTTCTTATTGGCACTGGGCCTGCCTTTTGGCGCTTTCAATAGCGTCATGAAAAGAATCATGTCCCCTCGGGATGGGGGGCGTTGTATCACGATTGCGAATAACGCTCTCCGCATAGGCAACCCTGCTTCGGTCATAGGTTGCGCAGGCCATGGCCTTGTTGTGCTGCAGAAGATAGGTGTGTGCCTGAGTGTAGTACAGCGAGGACAGAAGGTCAAAACGACCCTGGCGATGGTAGCTTTCGGCAGCAAGGTTATACTGGGCTATGGCACGATCAAGATAGGAAGCAGATCGTTCAGATCGGGTATCAAATGTGGTGGTCCCGTCCAGAAATCCGGCCTCACGGTAGGTATGCTCTCTTTGCGATACCGCATTGGAACGTAAAAATACACCGTAGTCACGATAGGCATTGCCCAGCCCTTCAGGTTCCCTGTTCTTTTCATAAGAGCGGATGGCTCCCATGAAAAATCGCTCCGCGACCAGAGGTTGCCCCCGCGCAAGCTGGAGGTTCGCTTCATTGAGCTGGGCATCTGGTGAAGATGGTTCCGGCAGCCTGATGGAGCAGGACGATAAAATGATCCCTGACAGCAGTAAAACAATAATGGCGCGTACGGTTTTCATGATTTTTCCAAGCCAGTGAATAAAAAGTAAAAAAATGGAAAAAAAACTTTTTTTTCAGAAAGTATGCATAAACTGGAATTATTGAGTAAACTATAGGTCGTTTTCAGGCTTTATGCTTCCATTATAATTCAGGAAGTGCAAAGGTTAAGCCTGTTTATTTTTGAGGAGGACGTATGCTTTATCTCATCGGAATAATTCCCATGTTCGTGTTTCTGGGTCTGGGCGGTCTTGCTTTTTACTACTGGAAGACAGAGACCGAAGAGTTAAAAGATACACTGGACGAATACTACAACCACCCCGACAAGGATTATCCCCTCTATAACCGCGGACACTGTGACCGCTATTCGGCGGGAACCTTTGCCTGGTGGTAAAAAGTATGCCGCACTGCTGATCAGGCCTCCGGTGGACATCCGGAGGCCCCTTTGCGCCTGAAATAATCAGAGTATATTGGTTTCATCAAGAAAGTCTGTTTCTGCGGGGGGCATTTCTTCCCTCTGCATGGCCGCCTCGATTTTTTTCAGGTTCATGACCAGCTGGTGTATGGCTTCGCCATGAAAAACAGCGCGCATTTTGACACGCGGAGTACGCGGGTCATAATGCGCATTTTCTATTAAAAGACTGTTTGTGCTCTGATCGTACGCGATGGAAATCGGAGCACTGAATGGGACAGATACGATCTTTTCTGTTAAGTCGACTTCTTGCATCGTTGGAACCGTAAAAATGGCTGTTACAGCGGGTTTTTATGGATCAAAAGCGAACCGGCAATTGCGAAAATGCTGCCGGAACAACCTTTTCAGCTGACAGCGGACTTTACTGTCTCGTAGTTACCACAGCAGCACAGGTTCAGGTACCATCCGGACTCAGGTTTTCTGCCCCGATCTGCTCCAGATTGTGACCAGCGCGGCAATTGCGGCAATGCCGGCGGTTTCAGTGCGCAGTATCCGGGAACCCAGCGACAGCCTGATAGCACCATGCCTGACGGCCATATCCTTTTCGTCTGGAGAAAAACCTCCCTCAGGACCAATGACCAGCGTTATATCCTGAGGTGGACTGTCAGGAGCCCAGTCTGCCAGGGATGCGTCTGCATCCGGACAGAACAGAATGAAAAACCCGGGACTCAGGTTTTCAATCCAGTTCCGGAAAGTGGTAATTTCAGCCACCTCGGCAAAACGGTTGCGCCCGCACTGTTCCGAAGCAGAAATAACGATGCTTCTCCAGCGGGCCGCACGGTTTTCAGCGCGCTCCTGAGTCAGCCGGACTATGGAGCGCTGACTTTCTACTGCGCAAATGCGTGCAACACCAAGCTCGACCGCCTTTTCGACAATCATGTCCATCCTGGAACTTTCAGGCATGGCCTGCACCAGCGTCACACGGTAAGGCAACTCACTTTCGCGATCCAGGTGGGTGAGGACATCTGCTGTGGCTCCATGACGGTGCATGTCCACAAGCGTTGCAGCGTATTCACCGCCGAGTCCGTTAAAAAGGGTCAGTCCGTCTCCCTGCTTCAGACGTAAAACCCTTGCGTGCCTGGCAGCGGAGTCGGGCAGTTCTACCCGGGTATTGACGTTTAGCTCGATGTTGCAGTAAAGCCGTGGCACGTATGTGTCTCCTGGTCAATGCCGGTTTCTTTTCTCAGTATACAGGCTGTGGCATACAGCTGTTTAACACAACAGCTGACCGGAAATCCACCGCAGGCTCTGAAAAAGGACCTGCAGAAAAATCTGGTGCATGATGCGGGAACATTGCGCCCGACTTCCGTTTCAGGCAGACAGAACCCGCTGTTCACCAGCTGCTCCCGATATTTTACCACTTGTTTTTCCCGCAACACATCCAGTACCGGATCAAACAGTCCTGACGACTGGATCACTATTCATCTTTCTTTGGTTTGCTCGCCTGTAATGGCGATTTTGAAAGGATCTTTCCGGGAAATTCGTCGAATTAGGATTGAGTCTCTGTTAGAATGCGTTCTATTGATATCAGTTTTCAATCATACACGATTTAAGGGAGACAAACGGGTTATCCGGGATTATCTGTCTGGAGCGCGCAGGTCAGTCGGGATTTTGGCGGAATCGGCGCAAACGGCTCCCCTCTTCTGCATCCGCCTGCAACGCAAAAGAGACAATGACAGCAAGCTCTTTGACAGTGTGTCCAACCTGCACGGAGTAACAGTGGATGCCGGTTTTTTTATGCCTCAATTCTTCCCCTGAACCAGGTCAGGGCTTTCCTTTCGGAGATTTTATGACAACAACTCAACAACTGGACAATATCATGCCAAATGCCATACGTGTTCTGGCCGCTGATGCAGTGCAAAAAGCCAACTCGGGACATCCGGGCATGCCAATGGGCATGGCGGAAATAGCCACAGCATTGTGGACACGCCATTACCGGCATAATCCGGGCGATCCGAAGTGGGTAAATCGTGACCGCTTTGTTTTATCAAACGGGCATGGCTCCATGCTGCAGTACGCTTTGCTGCATCTGACAGGTTATGACCTGACGATGGACGATATAAAAAATTTCCGTCAGCTTCACTCCAGGACGCCAGGCCATCCGGAGGTGCACATCACACCAGGAGTCGAGACAACAACAGGTCCCCTCGGGCAAGGTATAGCCAATGCCGTCGGAATGGCGCTGGCAGAAAAACTCCTGGCCGCACAGTTCAACAGGCCCGGACTGGAAATTGTGGATCATTACACTTACGTTTTTGTGGGCGATGGCTGCATCATGGAGGGGATCTCGCATGAGGTCTGCTCTCTCGCAGGGACCTGGAAACTGAACAAGCTGATCGTTCTGTACGACGATAATGGCATTTCCATTGACGGTGATGTCAAAGGCTGGCTGACTGACGATACGCCAGCACGTTTTGCATCGTACGGATGGAATGTCATACCCAACGTTGACGGACATTCCGTTGACGCAGTTGATGCGGCGATTGCACAGGCAAAGAACTCGGACAGGCCAACCCTGATATGCTGCAGGACAACCATAGGAAAGGGTGCGCCCAACAAGGCAGGGTCCGCTGATGTGCACGGATCTGCCCTGGGAGAAAAAGAAATCGAGGCAACGCGCCAGGCACTGGGCTGGACCCATGCGCCTTTTGTCATTCCACAGGCCGTGTACGATGCTTTCGATGCAAAAGAATCAGGTCGCAAACGGCAGGACGAATGGAATACGCTTATGGCGTCATACACCACCCAGCATCCGGAGGCCGCAGCCCAGTTCATGCGCAGAGTACAGGGGGAACTGCCAGCTGAATTTGAAGAGGCGGCAAGACAGCTTGTCGCAAGCAGTGTGGAAAAAAAGGAAAACATCGCAACACGGCGTGCTTCCCAGAACGCAATCCAGGCTTTTGCACCGGTCCTGCCGGATTTTCTCGGTGGGTCGGCAGATCTTACGGGGTCCAATCTGACAAGCTGGAAAGAAAGTGTGAAACTGGGCGCAGATGTGCCGGGCAACTATATCAGCTATGGAGTGCGCGAGTTTGGAATGGCCGCAATCATGAACGGTATTGCACTGTATGGGGGATTCATTCCTTTTGCGGGAACCTTTCTGACCTTCTCGGATTACTGTCGCAACGCCATGCGGATGGCAGCGCTCATGCACATCCGCTCGATTTTTGTCTTTACGCACGATTCCATTGGTGTAGGTGAGGATGGCCCCACTCACGAGCCGGTCGAGCATATTGCCAGCATGCGACTGATCCCGAACCTGCACAACTGGCGTCCATGTGATACGGTTGAAATGGCAGTTGCCTGGACACAGGCAATCCGGCGCACCGATGGCCCGACTGCCCTGATCTGTTCGCGGCAGAATCTGGCCTGGCAGGAAAGAACGCCAGCCCAGATAGACAATATCGCTCGCGGAGGCTATGTTCTGGTGGACGCCCCCAGTCCCAGAGCCGTGCTGATTGCAACAGGATCTGAAGTCGAACTGGCGGTTGCTTCTGCAAAAGAACTGGAGCAGAAGGGTATTGCAGTCCGGGTTGTCTCCATGCCTTCTACAGAAGTATTTGATCTGCAGGATGCGCAATACAGAGAGAGTGTGCTGCCCAAAGGCATTGTACGTGTTGCAGTTGAAGCAGGTATCGAGGACTTCTGGCGCAAGTATGTCGGACTCGAAGGGGACGTTGTCGGCATGAAAACTTTTGGCGAATCAGCCCCGGCAGCAGTTCTTTTTAAACATTTTGGCTTTACAGTGGACAATGTTGTGGAAAAAGTGCAGTCTGTTTTGGGCTGACAGGATTTATAATAAGAGCTGCGCAGCCATTTCCCGCAGGGCAATGGGGTTCTGGCTGCAAAGCTGACAACTTTTTTTCAGGAGCAGAAAAACATGACCATTCGGGTTGCAATTAACGGATATGGCCGAATCGGCCGGAATATCCTTCGTGCCCACTATGAAGACGGCAAATCGCGTGATATTGAAATAGTAGCTGTCAATGACCTGGGCGACATGGCAATTAGCGCTTATCTGACACGTTATGATACGGTACACGGCAGATTTGCAGGCGAGGTGTTGTATGAAGAAGATTACCTGATCGTAAATGGAGACAGGATTCGCGCAATTTCCAATCGCAATCCGGCGGAGATGCCTTGGGATGAGCTTGGAATCGATATCGTCATGGAATGCACGGGACGATTTACCTCCAAGGAATCAGCATCCATGCATCTTCAGGCTGGTGCAAAGAAAGTGCTGGTTTCAGCACCAGGTGACAAGGATGTGGATGCAACGGTTGTGTATGGCGTAAATCAGAATGTACTGAAAGCAACCGATACGGTTGTATCCAACGCGTCCTGCACAACCAACTGTCTGGCTCCGGTAGCCAAAGTGCTGCACGACAAGATAGGGATTGTGAACGGACTGATGACGACGGTTCATTCCTTTACCAACGACCAGGTGCTGATTGATGTCTATCACAACGATCCCCGGCGGGCACGGGCAGCGGGAATGAATATCATTCCAACCAGAACAGGAGCTGCAACAGCAGTTGGTCTGGTGTTGCCGGAACTCAGCGGGCGGCTGGATGGCTTTGCGATGCGGGTGCCGACGATCAATGTGTCGGTTGTGGACCTGACTTTTGTGGCAGCTCGGGCAACGACTGTTGAAGAAGTCAATGCATATCTGAAAGAGGCCGCTGAAGGTGAACTGAAAGGAATTCTGGCCTACAATACGGAGCCGCTGGTCTCAAGTGATTTCAACCACACGACCTATTCCAGCATATTTGATGCAACGCAGACACGGGTTAATGGCGGTACACTCGTCAAGGTTGTTGCATGGTATGACAATGAATGGGGCTTCAGCTGCCGGATGATGGATACGGCTGTTGCCATGATGGCCGCAAAATAAGCACGGAAACACGGTTCTTCGGCCACATCAGAAAAGCACAGACATCGCTTTGATGTCTGTGCTTTTTTTTGGAGAGGGAGTGCTTCTTTCCGGGATGGGGAGCACTCCGCAGTGTTACGGAATCAAAGGACGTAGCGGGAAAGATCTTCGTTTACCGAGAGTGCTTCCAGTCTTTCATTGACATAATCCGTATCAATCATGATGGAACCCGTTCCGGTTTCACTGGCAGTAAAAGAAATTTCCTCAAGAAGTTTTTCCATGACGGTATACAGCCGTCTTGCGCCAATATTTTCCGTACGTTCGTTTACGGAATAGGAAATCTCGGCCAGACGTCTTATGCCGTCTTCCGTAAAGCGGAGCTGGATGTTTTCTGTCTCAAGCAGTGCTTCGTACTGCGCAGTCAGGCAGGCATCCGTGCTGGTGAGAATGCGCTCGAAATCCTCAATGGAGAGGGATTCCAGTTCGACACGGATGGGAAAGCGACCCTGCAGCTCGGGAATCAGATCAGATGGCTTGGACAGATGAAATGCACCAGAAGCAATGAAAAGAATGTGATCTGTCTTGATCATGCCGTATTTGGTGTTTACCGTTGTTCCTTCTACCAGTGGCAGAAGATCTCTCTGGACGCCAGCGCGTGAGACATCCGCCCCACTGATTTCCGAGCGTGAGGCGATCTTGTCAATTTCGTCGAGAAAAACGATCCCGTTCTGCTCGACATTGTTGATGGCGATCTGCCTGAGGTCATCTTCGTTGATCATTTTTGAGGCTTCTTCGTCGGTTAAAAGACGCAGGGCTTCGCTAATTCTGAGCTTGCGGGAGCGCCTGCGCCCGCTACCCAGCCCGGAAAACATGGATTTGATCTGCTCGGTCATTTCCTCCATGCCGGGAGGAGCCATGATTTCCATGTGGGGCATACTGTCAGCCAGCTCGATTTCAATTTCTTTTTCGTCAAGCGTACCTTCGCGCAGTCGCTTGCGAAAGGTCTGGCGCGTATTGCTCGCGGAGGTCGACTCATTTTCATTTCCGCCGAAGCCAAAGTCACGTGCAGGAGGGATCAGTATATTGAGAACGCGCTCTTCTGCGGCATCAATGGCTTTTTCGCGGACTTTGCGCATTTCGGCTTCTCGTGTCTGCTTGACGCTGATATCTATCAGGTCACGGATGATGGTCTCCACATCACGCCCGACGTAGCCGACTTCGGTAAACTTGGTTGCCTCGATTTTGATGAAGGGCGCATCGGCAAGGCGTGCCAGACGACGCGCTATCTCGGTCTTTCCAACACCGGTCGGGCCGATCATGAGGATGTTTTTCGGTGTGATTTCGTGTCGCAATGGCTCACTGACCTGCTGACGACGCCAGCGGTTACGCAGTGCAATGGCAACAGCACGCTTGGCGTTGCCCTGACCGACAACATGTTTGTCCAGTTCAGATACGATTTGTGGTGGAGTCAGGTTCATAGTGTTGTGGTGATGAAGAATGATTAGTCAAGTGTTTCAATGACATGGTTCATGTTCGAGTAGATGCAGAGTTCACCGGCAATGGCCAGCCCTTTCTGCACGATATCATAAGGTGCGAGATCGGTATGCCTTTGCAGGGCGAGTGCAGCAGACTGTGCATAAACGCTGCCGGAACCGATTGCTGCTACACCTTCTTCCGGCTCCAGTACGTCGCCATTGCCGGTAATGATGAAGGTTGACTCTTTGTCCGCGACCAGGAGCATGGCTTCAAGACGCCTGAGTATCCTGTCGGTGCGCCAGTCCTTGCAGAGTTCAACAGCAGAACGGAGCAGGTTGCCCTGATGTTTTTCCAGTTTGGCCTCAAAGCGTTCCAGCAGGGTAAAGGCATCAGCAGTTCCACCAGCAAAGCCGACGAGCACGCGATTGTTATACAGTTTGCGAACCTTGCGGGCGCTTCCTTTCATAATGGCAATGCCAAGAGTGACCTGACCATCACCACCGAGTGCAACCTGGTTGCCCCGACGGGCAGACAGAATGGTTGTCCCGTGAAGTTGCTTCATAATTTCTCCAGAAAGATGGTATGTTGGCGGGTTGTTAGTATGCCACAAATCGGGGCATATTTCACAATCTGTTGCAGGAGTCGGGCAATGACGATGCGACAGCCTTGCGGCAGGTCCGCTGTTTTCAGTTCTGCACCTGCTGCCCGGGGTTGCAATATTCGTGGAGCCACGCCGGTTTTACTGACGAAACAGGCAAACCCGCCGCCATAAAAAAAATGTTCTGCAAGCGCCGTGCCTGTCAGCCTGAAATGGAAGCGCAGCTTCCGCTCACGCAGATCGTGCAAACGCATTTTTTATTCACTGGCAACATGCTTCAGAAAAAAATGTCTTTGACACAGCTTGCCCGATTGCGTTACGATGTTTTCGCAGTAGGTGCCCTCAGGTCTGTTATTGATGTTCAGAACTGGAAACAATGGTTCTGGCACAAAAAACAGCCTGTAATAATGAGTATATATGCATCATTTTATTTTTTTCAATGCCCGCCACAAAACCCCGGGCTTTTGCGATCAGGGATGTACCCGGGCACTTTGAGTGTCTTGAACTGGTCGCGTATTTTTTTTACAATTGCCCGGAAAGACAGCGATGGATGAACGATTTGATGATCTGGAGTCAAGAATAACGCTTCAGGAAGACATGATTGATGAGTTGAACAAAACAGTCTATCGGCAGCAGATCCGGATTGACTTGCTTGAAACCGCCATTACCGAGCTTACGAAGCGCTTTTTTGAAAGCGAAAACCGGAATCAGGACGTGAGAATGCCCCACGAAAAACCGCCCCATTATTGATACCCACCCAAATTTTCAAGGAGTAAAATGGCAACCCCCGAACTGGAGCAGTTGCGAGCGAAGCTGAATATGGAAACGGCGCAGATGCCGTGGCGCGAGTTGCAGCGTTATTTTGCATCGGGTCATATTATCGCCATCGGTGATGGACTGGACATGGTCAATGTTGCAGTGATGGTTGCAACAGATGATGCGCAAAGTATTGCGTTACTTCTCAAAGACGCGCAGATCGAGAAAGTAACAGACCACCAGGCGCAGGCCTGGTACGATGCCGATGTGAGCCTGTGGGCGGTTGTTGTCAAGCCCTGGATTCTGGTTCAGGAAAAAAAGCCGGTCTCTGCTGTATCCGGCGTGCTGAATTGAGTTTAACCACCTGATCTGATTTTTTTTATGAGTATGCCCATTCGCCTTGTCGTCGGCCTCGGTAATCCCGGTCGGGGCTATGAACCGACACGTCACAACGCCGGATTCTGGTTTATTGACAGTCTGGCGCAAAAAACAGGAGCACCTCCTCTGAAAATGGAATCGCGTTTTCAGGCACTCCTCACGCGTGCGCAAATTGCAGACCGGGAGGTCTGGCTTATGGAACCCCAGACCTACATGAATCTGTCTGGCAGAGCAGTGGGCGCTCTGGCGCAGTTTTACAAGATTGACGTTGAAGAAATTCTGGTAGTGCATGACGAACTTGATATTCTGCCAGGTCTGGCCCGACTGAAAAAGGGTGGTTCAACGGGCGGTCATCGTGGATTGAATGACATCGCCTCGGCACTGGGATCACACGATTTCTGGCGTCTGAGACTGGGCATTGGTCATCCGAGGACCAGTAACCCCAAAATGGAAGTCATTGATTTTGTCCTGCAGCGGCCCGGCAGTGAGGAACTGGAACTTATAAATCACTCTATCGGGCGCGGACTTGATTTTATTTCTCTGATATGTGAAGGGAAGTTTGATGTTGCGATGAAAGGTCTGCATACGGCAAATCGTACGGAGCCCTCTTCCGCTGATAGTTACTGAAATCTGTATAAAACGTAGCCAACTTGTATAAAATGACTACAGCTAAATGCAAACTTAGAGTTTGGCAATGGGGCTATATCAAGCATTTCCTGTGGTTACCTGGTACCGTACGCGCCCGGCATCAGGCAGTTTTCTCCACAAAAATCACTTTCTCCCATGCTAATCAAATGCTGTAGAGAGGCTCGTAGCACGTTGCCGCACCGCATTATCCCGATCCCTAACCGGGCTGTCCGAGAACTCTCGTGTATTTCCTGATCCAACATTCTTTCGCTTATCGGGTAGAGCAACACAACCTTGTGCATAAGGGCCTGACATGAACCTGTCCA
>Ga0099364_10007375_pt1 | contig 15716 bp, 17 predicted proteins | sample TergutTh196P3_FD_73070 | JGI IMG/M metagenome (GOLD analysis project Ga0099364, IMG submission 73070) | Microcerotermes parvus P3 segment gut microbial communities from Pointe-Noire, Republic of the Congo - Th196 P3 | ecosystem: Host-associated > Arthropoda: Insects > Digestive system > Gut ...
CGGGAAGAATGCCCATGGGTGCAAAGCACCTGCCTGCCGCCGGCGCTGAAGCGCTCCCAGAGAGGGAGCTGTGAGCCAAAATCACAGTTTCCGCGCACGCGTGTCAGCAATAGGCCGGGCCGGGCCAGCGCGTCGCTGTCGTTTTCTCCGTCACCCAAGAAAACAACGCGCGCCGCGCCGGGCTGCCGCTCCGCCGCGCGTAAAAGCCGCCCTACCCGTCCGTGCGAATCCGAGCAAACCAAAATGCGCATGCATACTTCCCCCCGCTTTACGTATATATGGAAATGAATAGATACAGTGTATCACGCTGTTGAATCAAATACAAGGGGGGATTTGCATGGCGGGGCAGGAAACGAGGCTGACGCCGCTGCAATTGATGCGTATGGCGCAGCAGATCAAGCGCGGGCAGGGTGTGAAGGAAGCGGAGCAGCTGGAGCGGCTGGCGCAAACCAGCTTGAGCGAGGAGCAGCGGGAGCAGCTTCATGCGGTGATGCGGGACAAGGAGAAGATGAGCCAGCTGCTGGCGTCGCCGCAGGCGCAAGCGCTCATGCAAAAGCTGCGCGGCCTGGATGAAGGGGAGTAAACAAGTCATGGAGTTCGACTTCAATCAGGTCAGTGAGCTGCTGGGGAGCATGAACGAAGAGGAACTGCAGCACCTGCAGGAGGCGGCGCAGTCGCTGTTTGGTTCCATGGGCGGGGAGCAGGGCTGGCCGAATGAGCCGTCGGAGCCCTTTGAGGAAGGCGGGGGCCAGGAAAGCGCTTCCTCCTTTGGCTTTGGCGACGCATTTTCTGGTATTACGCCGGAGCTTCTGGAGAAATTGACCCGCCTGATGCAGCAGATGAACCGGCGGGATCCACGCAGCGACCTGATTTTAGCACTCAAGCCTCATCTGAGCCGGAAACGCCAAAAGCGCGCGGAGCAGGCGATGCAGATGATGCGTATGCTTGAAATCCTCCCTATGCTCCAGGAAACCATGCGCGGGCGCGAATGAAGAGGGTCAAACGAAAAGGGGGTGCCGGGCCGCGATGAATGAACAGGAATTCCTGCGCCTTCAGGAGCAGGCGGTCATGGCCGCGCGGGAGATGCAGCGCCGGGCTGCTCTGCCGCTTGACACGCCAAAAAAGCAGCAAACGGCGGCGGCGCAAAGACAAAAGCCGCAGGGCGAACGGCAGAAAAGCGCCGCCGCGCCAAAGTCTCATGCCCGCGCGGTGGACGGTCTGCATCATGCCTGCCCATCGCAGCAGGCAAGGCATCAGGCGTCCTATGGACGAACACAGCCGCCGCTGCGAAATCAGGAATCCGGCTTTGCCTGGCGGGAGGCGGACACCGGTGCCGGGGCAACCGCGGGCGGGCCCGCAAAGCGGAATCAGGCGGCCCAATCCCAAAACCGGCAAAAAGCGAATGAAAACCGGCAGAGCGCCCCGCCACCCATGATTCCGGATATGCTGCGGATTCTCGGTCAGCTGGGGGGCACGGCATCCAAAACAGCCAAGCCGCCCAATGAGCCCGCGTCCGGTATTTTTTCCGCGCTGCCGGAGGCCGAGCCCTCGGAGGCCGGCATGGATCTCCTGCTAGTCATCATGATGCTGCTCATGCTGCAGCAGGAAAATGCGGACCAGGGCCTTCTGCTGGCGCTGATGTACATCATGATGTAAGAAATCGCTTGCATATTTCTACCATATGATGTATAATAACATAAAAGACAGGGGGGCGAGCGCGATAGAGCATCAATATAAGGCGAAGGGCATCTGCCCGCGCGGGATCACCGTGGAGCTGGATGACGGCGTGGTGCGCAGGGTGGAGTTCAAGGGCGGCGGCTGCGACGGGAATCTGGCCGGACTGGCCGGTCTGGCCGTAGGCATGCGCGCCGAGGAGGTTATCTCGCGGCTGCGGGGCCTGCGCTGCGGATTCAAGCAGACCTCCTGCCCGGATCAGTTGTCCCACGCGTTGACGGAAGCGCTTGCGCTCGAAAAACGGACAGGCTGAGATAAGCAAACTGCCTTGAGGAGGATCCAAGCATCATGCGAAAGAAAAGAAAAATGATCATTGTGGCGGCTGCTCTGGTGCTGGCCGGGGGAGCGGCGCTGGCGGTTTTCCTGCTGCGGCAGCCGGTCAATCCGCCGCCGAAGCCGGAGCTTCTGCCGGACAGCGGCGCCCTGGCCCTGCCGGTGGCGGCGAATTTTACGACGAATTTGGTCTGGACGCAGCAGGAGGCCCTCTGGTTCCCGACGGAAACGGAGCTGCGTGAGTTCATTGGGAAGCGCTATCTGCGCCCTGTCAGCGAAAAAGGGGATTACCGGGCGGAGCTGACGCTTCCGGAGGAATATAACTTTGAAACGCACAATATTTTCTTTGCTTTTACCTTGCTCAGCTCGCTTTCCACGCCGGCGCAGTGCTATCTTCAGCCCTGGCCGGAGGCGAACGCGGTGGAGCTGCGCGCAAGCATTGAGATCGCCGACCCGGAACGGCTGAATCACGATCAGCTGCTGCAGGGCTATCTCGTGGCGCTGGATAAAAACGTGATGGTATTCAACGAAGAAACGAAGATCAGCTTCTCTGTGGAAAAAACCATCAAAGGGGAGACAACGACGAATCCCTATGAGAATACGCCGTATCGCCTGGAGCTCGTGGAAGCGGATGCGTCGCGCCTTCGCGTGCGTTTGGCGGATACGGCGGAAAGCGGAAGGTGGCAGTTGAAAAAAGCCACGTATTACACTCTATATGAGTATCGCGGCTACCGCTGGCAGCTGGCGTCTCTTTTGCCCGGCAAGCTGCCGACCGAGGTTGGCTTTGAGGCGCTTTCGCTCCGGGAGTTCGCGCTTTCCCTCAGTGCCTACCCCGCGCTGGAGCCTGGCCGGCCTTACCGCGCGGTGCTGCAGATCAGCGTTGAGGACGAAAGCGGAGCGGAACGCACGATCAATACAGCGGTGGAGTTTACGGTGTAATTCGCAATTCGCAATGAATTCAATGGCCAAAGATAGTCTGAAAATTTACAGACTGTCTTTGGCCTTGAACTATAATTGCGAATTATTTAAAAAAGTCCGGTGATCACGCCGGTGTCGTCGATATCCATCCGGCAGGCGGCGGGGTTTTTGGGCAGGCCCGGCATGGTCAGGATATCCCCGGTGTAGGCCACGACAAAGCCAGCGCCCGCGCTCACCCGCAGATCCCGCACCGTAACAAGAAAGCCCTCCGGCTTGCCCAGCTTCGCGGGGTCGTCCGAAAGGGAGTACTGCGTTTTGGCCACGCAGACGGGCAGGCCGCCAAAGCCCAGGGCCTCCAGGCGTTCCAGGCTTTTGCGCGCGGCGGCGGTGAATTGCACACCGTCCGCCCGGTAAATTTTCGTGGCGACGGCATGCAGCTTTTCCTCCAGGCTCAGTTCCAGGTCATACAGGGGGCGGAAGCGCGCCGCGCCGTCATCTGTCTCAATGCTTTCGCAGACCAGCCGGGCCAGCTCCTCGCCGCCCGCGCCGCCCCGGGTGAAGACCTCCGTCAGCGCCAGGGGGACATCCCAGGCCGCGCAGTGCTTTTGCAGCAGCTCCAGCTCCGCCGGTGTATCCCCCGCGAAGCGGTTGAGCGCCACCACCACCGGCAGGCCAAAGGCCCGCAGGTTTTCGATATGCGTGCGCAGGTTGACGGCGCCCTGCTCCAGAGCCGCGAGATTTTCCGCGCCCAAGGCGTTTTTCGCCGCGCCGCCGTTGTATTTCAGTGCCCGCGCCGTGGCCACCAGCACCACGCAGCTGGGCTTCAGCTTTGCCGCGCGGCATTTGATGTCCAGAAATTTTTCCGCGCCGAGGTCGGAGCCGAAGCCCGCCTCGGTGATGGCGTAGTCCCCAAGCCGCAGCGCCAGCCGCGTCGCCCGCACGGAGTTGCAGCCGTGGGCGATGTTGGCGAAGGGCCCGCCGTGCATAATGGCCGGAGTGCCCTCCAGGGTCTGCACCAGATTGGGGTTGACGGCGTCCTTGAGCAGCAGCGTCATAGCGCCGCAGACGCCCAGCGCGCGGGCGTATACCGGCTGATTGTCGTACGTGAACGCGACCAGAATATTCTCCATGCGGCGGCGGAGATCCGCGCGGTCGTCCGCCAGGCAGAGGATCGCCATAATCTCGCTGGCCACGGTGATCTGGAAGCCGTCCTCCCGGGGCACGCCGTTCATGCGCCCGCCCAGGCCGACAATGGTCTCCCGCAGGGCGCGGTCATTCATGTCCATGCAGCGCTTGAAGAGAATCTGCCGGGGGTCGATGCCCAGGGCGTTGCCCTGCTGCAGGTGGTTGTCGATTGCCGCACACAACAGGTTATTCGCCGCCGTGATGGCGTGCATGTCGCCGGTGAAGTGGAGGTTGATGTCCTCCATGGGCAGCACCTGGGCGTAGCCGCCGCCCGCGGCCCCGCCCTTGATGCCGAAAACGGGCCCCAGGGAGGGCTCCCGCAGGGCGACGACGGCTTTTTTGCCGATGCGGTGCATGGCCTGGCCCAGGCCCACCGTAACGGTTGTTTTGCCCTCGCCCGCCGGCGTGGGATTGATGGCAGTGACCAATATCAACCTGCCTCCGGCTGCGCCGGAGCTCCCGCCTTCGGCCGTTTGGCATAGTCTCTTATAAAGCTCGTTGCTGAGCTTGGCCTTGTATTTTCCGTAGAGCTCCAGATCATCCTCCGCGATGCCGAGCTTCGCGGCGATCTCGGTAATGGGAAGCATGCGCGCCGCCTGGGCGATTTCAACATCGGATAAGATAGGGATCATCCCTTTCCTCAAAATATGCGCCCGGCCAGAATGAATCCGCCGGGCGCTTGGCAATTATTTATGAACGGGGAACTACCACTTGAAAGCGCTGCACTTGACCACGGTGGTTTGCGGTGCGGTCACATCGGTGGTGATGATTGACATCTTAACTTCTTTGGCTTCAGCGCTGACCTGGAAGCCACATTCGGAAGCGATAACCTGACCGTTGGGATTAACGGTAAGCTTGGCGTAGCCGTCGTGATACGTAAGCTTTGCTTTGTTTACGTCGGCTTTAATGGCGTCGCTGATATCAGTAATTTCTTTCAGCACTTCGGCAGGGGTAAGAATGCAGTTGATACGCGAATTCGCGCTGCTGGTGCCTATGCCGGGGTTGACTTCCTGGATTACTTTTACTGTGATAATCCAGTTGTCTCCACTTTTTGTGGAGGTAATGGAGGTAATATCGCTTGCTTTTAAATCGGAAGCATTTTTGTTGTTGGAAAGGAATTTTCCGTCATTGCCATCGCCTTTTGCGATCGTCTCGTATTCCGGATTGCCGGGCATAAGATTATTTTTAATCGGCTCAATAATAGGATTGGCAATAGAAGCAATGCCCGTCAAGCTGATTTTGCCAAGCTTTAGCAGGGCTTCTTTTTGGAAGCCCGGCTTCGCGGTGCGCACGCGGTTGGCGACCTTGTTGAAGTAGGCCAGCTGGTCCGCCTTGCTCATGGTGTTGAGATTGGCGGGAGGAGCGAATTCGTCCCCGGCCTTTGTTGTTGTCGCTGCGGTTGTGGTGGCAATCGTGCTGCCCTGCGCGTCGGTCGGGACCTCCGTGGACGTCTCGACAGACGTTTCAGAGGATTCCTCCGTGGACTCTTCCGTGGATTCTTCGGTGGATTCCTCGATGGAAGACTCTTCCGTGGTCCCCGCGACATCGGTGTCGACCGGGGCTTCGGTGCTCAGCTCAGTGGTGGTGGGATCGACGTCGTCGCCGCCGCAGGATGTCATGCCAAAAGCCAGTGCAAAAACCATGAGAAGCGCCAAAATGCTGCTGAGTGCTTTTTTCATAAAGTAGACCTCTCCTCCAGAATTATTTTTTTCAGCATCTCATTCTATCATATACGCAAATAAAATGCAAGCAAAATTTACGTTGATTTCTCAGTAAATCATGGTATAATAGATATTAGATTTTAGATGTTAGATTTTAGACTTTAGATTTTAGATTTTCAGATGGAGGATTGGGATGAAAAGACTTGAGGTACAGGAGGAGGATGTTCGCCTGGCCATGAAATTCATGCGGGAGCATATGATTTGGAGCTGCGCCGCGCCCGCGCTGCTGGAAGAAACGCTTCGCCGGGAAAGCTTTGTGGAAAGCTATGACAAAGGAGAAGAAATATGGAACGAAGAGAAATACAGGCAGGCCTTCGGCCTGGTGCTGGAGGGGGCGGCGCGGGTGCGCAAGGACCGGCTGCCCTTGAGCGTTCACCGCGCGGGTGACTACTTCGGCCTGGTGACGCTGTATTATCCCAGCGGGTATTACGCCGCCGAAATAGAGGCTGTTATGCCCAGCCGGATTCTCTTTTTGCCCAGGGAGGCCATTGACCGCCTGCTGGATGCCTGCCCCGAAGCGGCCAAGCGATATATCGCCTATCTTTCCCAACGGGTATATTATCTCGCCGGCCGCCTGGACGCGGTGACGGCGGGCACCGCTGCCCGCCGCCTGGAATGTTATCTTCGGGCCATGGCCGAACCGGATGGCGCCGGTCGCTGCCGCTGTGATATCCCCAGCTTTACCGCTTTGGCCAAAGCGTTGAACATGGGCCGCGCGACACTCTACCGCGCGCTGGAAGAGCTTGCGGAGCAGGGAACGATTAAGCGGGAAGGAAAAACAATTGAGCTAAGACAAACATCTTCTAATATCTAAAAAATCTAAGAGTCTAAAATCTAAAATATCTAAAATCTAAAATCTAAAGTCTAAAATCTCATCAAATGTACCATAATCGCCTTTTGCGCGTGGAGCCTGTTTTCCGCCTCGTCGAAGATTTCGCCCTCATGGGCCTCCAGCACTTCGGCGGTGATCTCCTCGCCCCGATGGGCGGGCAGGCAATGGAGCACCATGGCGTCCGGCGCGGCGGCCCGCATCACGGCGCTGTTGATCTGGTAGCCCGCGAAGATCCGCATGCGCGCCTCGGCCTCAGCCTCCTGGCCCATGGAGGCCCAGACGTCGGTGTAAAGTACATCCGCGCCGGCGGCGGCCTCAAGCACGTCCTCGGTGCAAAGGTAATCCCCCGCGGCCTGCGCCCAGGCCATGATGCCCGGGTCGGGCCGGTAAGCCGCCGGACAGGCGGTGCGCACCTTCATGCCCACCTTGATGCCCCCCACGATCAGCGAATTGGCCATATTGTTGCCGTCGCCGACATAGCACAGCGTTTTGCCCTCCAGGCCGCCCTTGTGCTCCTGAATCGTCAGCAGGTCGGCCACCACCTGGCAGGGGTGGGCGAAATCCGTGAGGCCGTTGATGACCGGAATCGTGGCATACTGCGCCAGGCGTTCCACCTTCTCCTGGGCGAAGGTGCGTATCATGATGCCGTCCAGGTAGCGCGACAGCACCCGCGCGGTGTCCTCAATGGGCTCGCCGCGCCCGAGCTGCAGGTCTGCGCCGCTCAAAAACAGCGCGGAGCCCCCCAGGTCATACATTCCCACCTCGAAGGAGACCCGCGTGCGGGTAGAGGATTTTTCGAAAATCATGCCGAGGGTTTTGCCCTCCAGCAGGCGATGGGGCTTGCCCTCCCGTTTTTGCGCCTTGAGCTCAGACGCGAGGGCCAGCAGGGAGAGAATTTCCTCCCTGGAATAATGGGACAGAAGCAAAAAATCTTTTTTCAAAGGACGCGACCTTCTTTCCGCTTATATCTTTTCGCTTGTATCTTTTCGCCTGTATCGCTTCGAATATAGCTTGCATGGGAAGAAATATATTATACCACTTTCTCCCTGCCAAGTCAATCAAATAAATTTCAGGAGCCGAGCATATGATAAGACTTCAGAATATCAACAAGACCTTCCGCATCGCCAGGCGGCAATCCGGATTTGGCCACGCCGTGAAGGCGCTCTTTTCGCGGGAGCATGAGCTTGTCCACGCGCTGAAGGACGTAAATTTTGAAATTCAGGACGGCGAAATGGTGGGCTACATCGGCCCCAACGGGGCGGGCAAAAGCACGACGATTAAGATCATGTGCGGCGTGCTGACGCCGGACAGCGGCTTGTGTGAAATTGACGGGCGCGTTCCCTGGAAGGAGCGTGTGGCCCATGTGCGGGATATCGGCGTGGTGTTCGGCCAGCGCAGCCAGCTTTGGTGGGATGTCCCTGTCATCGACAGCTTTGAGCTGATCCGGGATATTTATAAAGTAGAGGCAAGGCTGTATAGACGCAACCTGGACGAGATGACCGCTTTGTTGGACTTGAGTGAAATTCTAAAGACCCCGGCCCGGTCCTTGAGCCTGGGCCAGCGCATGCGCTGCGAAATCGCCGCCTCCCTCCTGCACAGCCCGAAAATTCTCTTTTTGGATGAGCCGACGATTGGCTTAGACGCTGTATCAAAGATCGCGGTGCGGCAGTTCATCAAAAGGCGGAACGCCGAGCATGGCACAACGGTGATTTTAACGACGCATGATATGCAGGACATTGAGGCTCTCACGGAGCGCATTCTGCTGATTGGAAAAGGCCGGATTTTGCTTGACGGCAGCTTGGACGAGCTGAAAAAGCGCTTCCCCGGCGGGACATCGGAAGAGATGGTCGCCGCGCTGTACAAGGAGTATAAAATATGAGGCCATATGTTTCTTTGTTTCGAATACGCTTCATCAACGGCCTGCAATACCGGGCGGCAGCACTGGCGGGGCTCAGCACGCAGTTCGCCTGGGGCTTTATGAATATCCTGGCCTTCTCCGCTTTTTATCGGGCCAACCCCGCGGCCTTTCCCATGGCATTCCCGCACCTGGTTTCCTACATATGGATACAGCAGGCCTTTTTAGCGCTCTTCGCGCCCTGGGGCACGGGCGGAAAAGCGGTGGAAACGATTGTCAACGGAAATATATCCTACGATTTGGTACGGCCCATGGACCTATATAATCGCTGGTTCATCGAAACAATTGGCGACCGGGTTTCACGCGCCGCGCTGCGCTGCGTGCCCATTCTGCTCGTGGCTTTTATATTGCCGGAGCCTTTTAGAATGACCCTGCCGCCGGATATGCGCCAGTTCGCGCTGTTCCTGGTTTCCGTGCCGCTGAGCATGTGCGTGGTGACGGTCTTTATGATGCTGGATACCATCTTCACCTTTTACACCATGAGCCGCTACAACGCCATCTTTATTTTTACAGCTGAATTCCTCGCGGGCGGCATATTGCCCATCCCGTTCTTCCCAGAGCCATTTAGAACAATCGCGGAGCTGCTGCCCTTCGGCTCCATGCAGAACGTGCCCCTGCGCATTTACAGCGGCGACCTTGCTGGCATGGACGCGCTGAAAGCCATCGCGCTGCAAGCGTTCTGGCTGGCGGCGATGCTGCTGCTTGGCAAGCTGTTGATGAAACACTCATTAAAACGCGTCATCGCGCAGGGAGGTTAATGCATGAAATTATATTTCAAATACGCCGCGATGAACTTGAAAAGCCAGATGCAGTATAAATTTACTTTCATCACAGGCGTTGTTTCGCGGATCGCCCTGTCGTTTACCTCTGTTCTTTCTGTCCTGTTTATGTTCACGCGATTTAACGAAGTAGAAGGCTTTACACTGAGTCAGGCGCTGCTGTGCTTTTCTGTTGTTTCCATGGCGTTTTCGCTAACGGAAGTGTTTGCCCGCGGCTTTGATATTATGCCTCGTATGCTGGGCAACGGCGAGTTTGACCGCTGTTTGGTCAGACCGCGCGGGATGATCTTTCAGGTTCTGGCCTCGCACATGGAGTTCGCGCGGCTTTCGATCTTTGTGTCCGCCGTCGCCGTGCTGTGCTACGCGGTCCCCAACAGCGGCGTCGTCTGGACCTGGGATAAAATCATAACTTTGATTTTGATGATCGTCTGCGGCGCTGTTGTGTTTTTTGGCTTGTTTATCATCTACGCGGCCTTCTCGTTCTTCACCGTAGAGGGCCTGGAATTCATGAACGTTCTCACCCACGGCGGAAAGGAGTTCGGGCGCTATCCTTTTGTGATTTACGGCGATGGGGTGCTGCGCTTTTTGACCTATGTGGTTCCCATGGCGCTGTTTCAGTATTACCCGCTGCTGTATCTCCTGGGCCGGGAGCGGAGCAAGCTTTATATGTTCATGCCGCTGTTCGCGCTGCTGTTTATACTGCCGAGCTATGGGTTTTTTCGGTTGGGGCTGAGGTACTATAAGTCAACGGGCTCATAATAAACAGAAGGGCCCGCTGATTTTCAAAACCAGCGGGCTTTTCGCGAATAACAGCCTAGCAAAGCTGCTGGGCCATGCCTTCAAACTTTGTGCGGGCCTGGCAGACCATCTGCTGCTGGGCCGGGGGCGGCTCGTACCAGCCGCGTTTGTGCATTTCGGCGAACACGCCGGACTGTATGCTCTGCTCATCCCGCAGGATGTTGAGCATGTCGCTTTTCAGGCTTTGGTCCATGCATTCGCCGGAAAACATATTGAAGTTCGCGGTGATCTGCTTCTGGCTGCCGAGAACGTCAGACAGAATTTCCTTGTCCTGTAAGGCTTGCTGCTGCGCCATAAATAGTTCCTCCTCTTAATACAAATAACCCATCAGGGTGTCGTAGTGCTGCTTGTGACGGTTGGAAAGCTGCTCGCAGGTGGTTTTGATCTGGGGATCCTGGGCGCTGGCGGCGTAGGCGCGCAGCTTTTTGATGACCAGGGCCTCGGAATTGAGGGTTTCCTCCAACGCGATGAGCTCTTTCTGGGTCAGGCTGTTGGCTGCCATACTTGGTCTCCTCTCCTATTTTTTTGTACGGACGCGTTTTTATTGTGCGGAGCAAAACAAAAAACATCCCCGGTGATGATTTCCGGGGATGTTTTCCATATGAGAAGTATCAAGCAGTTGCGGAATTTTCGGGATGCGCCAGTCCGGCCGAAGCGCCGGAGATGCCCAGGCTGACCGTGAGGGCACGGTCCACCCGCTGCATATCGCGGGATTCCAGATTGCCCATGCGCTCCTTGAGGCGGCGTTTGTCCAGCGTTCGCACCTGTTCCAGCAAAACGATGGAATCCCGTGCCAGGCCGCTGCCGGCGGCATCTACTTTAATATGCGTGGGGAGGTCGGTTTTGTATTTTTGGCTGGTGATCGCCGCCGCGATTACCGTGGGGCTGAACTTGTTGCCCACATCGTTCTGCACAATCAGCACCGGGCGGATGCCTCCCTGCTCTGAGCCCACCACCGGGCTCAGGTCCGCATAAAAAATATCTCCGCGTTTGACTGTCACGCTTATCACTCTCCGTCATTTTAATGGCAACTTTATTTTTGCCACTCTGGCTTGGAAATAATCATGAAGACAAAAAATATTGGAGAGCATTTTGCCTTCTTTACATGATATGACGGAAAGGGTGATATGGGGATTTTTAAATTACTTGACAAAAGCTTCGATTCGTGCTTCAATAGGTCGGGTAAGGGAGAAAGAAATTTTGAACCCCTGCCGGGATCATAAAAAGGAGAACAATATGCCGCGTCACGCACTTTTCGCGCGAACGAAATATTTCATCATCGATATGGACGGCACCTTCTACCTCAGCGGGCGGATGCTTCCCGGGGCGGGGGAGCTCGTCGGCTCTCTGGCGGGCCTTGGGCTGGAGTATCGCTTCTTCAGCAACAACTCGTCCAACAGCGCGGCGCTGTGCCGCGAAAAGCTGGAACGCATGGGCTTTCCCGTGGAGGAGGAGCGCATCCTGATCTCCTCCCACGTGGCGGCGGACGAGCTGCGCAGGCGGCACCCCGGCGCGAAGGTGTATCTGCTGGGCAACGAGCGGCTGGAGGAGGATTTGCGCCGCGCCGGAATCGCGCTGACGGACAGCAGCCCCGACCTGGTGCTGTTGGGCTTCGACACCACGCTGAGCTACGAAAAAATCGCGAAGGCCGCGCGCTGGCTGGCGAATGGAAAGCCTTACTATGCCACGCATCCGGATATGAACTGCCCTGTCGAGGGCGGCTTTGTGCCGGATACCGGTTCTATGATCGAGCTTTTCGCGGCATCCACGGGGCGAAGGCCGGTGGTTTTCGGCAAGCCGGAGCGCCCGACGGTGGATTTTCTGCTGCGGCGCTTGAATTGCCGGGCGGAGGAGCTGGTTTTCATCGGCGACCGGCTGGAAACGGATATTGCCATCGGTCGGAGGCACGGCATACCCTGCGTGCTGGTGCTCAGCGGCGTCACAACCGCGCGGGCCTGCGCGGAATCGTCTGTCCGCGCGGACCTGACGCTGCCAAGCCTTGCCGCGCTGGCCGATTACCTGTAAATAAATAAATTTTAAAAATAAATTTCAAACAACAAGCGCAATCAAAACACGCAAAAGCCCCTGCTAAATACGCATAGCGGAACCGGCCGGAAGCTCCAAGCTCCGGCCGGCTTTTCTGTTATATATGTAATCCGGGCATCAAGCATTGAGCATTGAGCATTGAGAATTGAGCATTATGAATTATACCAGTCCCGGTAAAACTGCTCGTATTCCGGGGAATCTCCCGGCGGCGCGCTCCAGAACGCCGGACGCGGCGCGCTGGATATCTCCGGCAGCATCAGAGGCATCGGGCCAAAGGGGAAGAAGCATGGATCCGGCAAAAAGCCCGCGCTGGCCTGCGACTGCCCCTGGGAGGGCGACGACTGCATATAGCCGGATTGCTCCGGCGCGTTGTGCAGCGTCTGGCTGTTTGGCAGGTAGGTGTGCTGCTGCACGTATACCGGCTGGCCGTAATCCGGCGGCGGTGCGGGCGGCGCGCAGCCCTGCGCGGAGGGAGGAACCACGACGGTGACGGGGTTATAGACAGAAGGCGTCCGCTCGTGGGAGTCGTCGTGACAGTGGCATTCGCAGCTTGGCTGTGGCATGGGCGGCACCGGTCCGGGCGGCCACACGCAGGGGGACGGCCACATCCCCGGCGGCCACATGCCTGGCGGTCCCATGCCCGGCGGGCACGCGGGAAAAGGAGAGGGCACGCAGCCCATCGGCGGGCACGGCGGCGCGCATGGGACCGGCTGAATGATTGGCGCAGGGGAAGGCGCCGGCGCCGGCGGCACCACAATCACGGAAGGGGAGGAGCAGGGCGCCGGTGCGGGCGCGGGCGGTCCGGGCGGTCCAGGTGGCCCAGGGAACGGGAATGGCGGCGAACACGCGCAGGGCTGGGGCGGAAATGGCGGGCAGGGCGTGTTGAATGGCGGGCAGGGGCCCGGTGGCCAGGGGCCCGGCGGCCAGGGACCCGGCGGTGCCCAGGCTCCGGGCGGTGGCCACGGCCCGGGAAAGCAAAACGGCGGATACGATGACCAGGGAGGCCAGGGCGGGGAAGGCGGCCAGGGTGGAGAGGGAGGCCAGGGCGGGGATGGCGGCCAGGGGGAGGAAGGCGGCCAGGAATTGGGCCCGCCGTGATTTCCGCCAAGCCCCATGCCGGCAAGCAGGCCGGTGAGCAGGCTGTTGTTGTTTGAGCTGTTATTATTGTTGTTGCTGGTGCTGCTCTGGTTGCTGCTCTGGCTGTTGTTGTTGTTATTGTTGTTGTTTGTGGTAACCAGCCAGGGGGGCATTTGTCCGGGCGGGCCGGCTGTCTCCTCGGGGGGGCAGGGGATGTTTATGTAGACCGGGACATCCGTTCGCATGGGGCGCCTGACGGGGATTCGGACGATGACCGGCTGCTTGCGGGTGCCGGCGGCGTCCTGGAAACAATAGATCGCGCTTGCGTCGCCCTCCATTTCGGCGCGCAGCGTGAAAAAGAAGGAGCAGCATGGCGGGCGCAGCAGCAGATAAAACTCCTGGCCGATGCGCGGGGGCGCGCCCAGAAGATTGCCGCAAAAATCCGCGAGATGAAACGGAATCGGCGGACAGCCGTTGCAGGAATCGATGGAAATCGTGGGGGTCCCCTCATTGCTGGAGATGATCAGAAAGGGCCCGACCAGCAGCCGGCCGCAAGCCTCGCGCACGTCGTTGGGGCAGCCCGTAAATACCATCCAGGTGTCGGTGTCGTCTGTGACGGGAACGGATGTGTTGCAGGTTTCCACCGTGCCGATCTGGCTGCCCATGCACATGCATCCGCGGCCGTCGCAGTTGGAGCAGCACTGGCCCTCGCGGGTGGAGGCTGCCGTCCGCCCGCCCGCCGCGGTAACCGCGAACGGAGCAAAGGACTCGGCGGCCGGAGCAAAGGCCTCGGCGGAGGGAGCAAAGGCGGCGAATTCGGCGGCGACCGCGTTTTCCCTGTTTTCGACGCAGGTGATCTGTCTTTGCAGATTGATCCGCTCTCTCAGGCTCAGCTGCTTTCTTGGGCTGTCCTCTTCCCGCCGCGTGGCCTCCTCCGGCTGCAGATATGCCGCCAGCTTTTCTTCCGCGCTCAGCGGCTCAGTCGCGCCGATGAGCTCCGGAGGGACCTCCGATTCCACCGGGCCCGTGGGCGCGAATGGCCCAAAGGGCCCGATGAAGCTCTCGGTCAAATCGCCGTCGCAGGCGGTGTCGCAGACGGCGGTGTTGCCGCCGCCGAAGTCAAGGGCCATGCGATAAAGCGTGAAGGAGGCGTCAATCAGCCGCTGGGAATAGGGCATCGGCCCGCCTTCGCAGGATTCGAACAGAATGGAGCTCAGCGGAATCTGGTTCAAAACGGCCCATATGGTAATCTGGCAGACCGCGGCCGCCTCGTAGGGCCCCAGGCCCGCGGGGTCGATGCACAGCATCGTGAAAAGATTTTCGGCCGCTTCGGTGTCGCTGGCGTTGATAGGTGAGTTTGCCGCGATAAAAGCGACGCCCATCCGCTGCGCCTGCGAATACTTGGACGCCGGCATCGCCTGCTCCGGGGAGATGTTGCCGAAGTTGCCTCTGGGTGCTGGCAGGCCGTGCCCGACGCAGAAGGCCCAGTATGTAGTCCCCTGATACGCCGCGGTGATGGTGTAAAAATTTGTGCCGTCACCGGGCATCATGCTTGGCGTTTCGGGAAGGCTGCACCAGTTGGCGCTCATGTCCAGGTCTGCTGTGATCTGCGGATTGGCGGGCATGATGACAGGGCTGTGGCAAACGGCGCTTCGAAGCAGGGCCGCCCTGACCGGATGATAGGCCAATTGATTCGCCCCCCTTTTTGCAAAACTATTCTATGATATGCCGGGGGGGCGAAATCGGTTCTTGCAAAACGGACAGGAACCTGCTATAATAGGTAAATCGCGGACAACAAAAGGAGCGGAGCATGACAATATCTGTAAACGGCGTTGCGCTGTATTATGAGGCGGACGGCCAGGGTCCGCCGCTGATTCTGCTGCACGGCAACGGGGAGTCCCGCAAAATTTTCCGCCCGGCGGTACAGCTGTTAAAGGAGCGCTTCACGGTATACGCCATTGACAGCCGCGGCCACGGCAGGAGCTCAAAAAATCAAAAGCCTCTGCATTACGCCGACATGGCGGAGGATATCGCTCAATTCATTCAGGAGCTGGAGCTGCGAAAGCCCGCCCTCTATGGCTTCAGCGACGGCGGGGTGATCGGCCTGCTGCTGGCGGCGAAATATCCGGATATGCTTTCGCGCCTGGCGGTGAGCGGCGTAAACCTGACGCCCGGCGATTTGGCGCCCTGGTTCCGGTATTACGCGAGGCTGACGCGCTTTATCACCCGGAGCGACCGCATGCGCCTGATGCTGGAGGAGCCCAATATCACTGCCGAAGACCTCGCTCTTATCACCGTGCCCACGCTGCTGCTGGCCGGAGAGAAGGATATCATCAAAGAAGAGCACACGCGCTTTGCCGCCGCGTGTATTCCCGGCGCCGAAGCGCGCATAATGCCGGGAGAGAACCACGCAAGCTATGTGCTGGATGGGGAGAAGC
>Ga0099364_10007376_pt1 | contig 15716 bp, 13 predicted proteins | sample TergutTh196P3_FD_73070 | JGI IMG/M metagenome (GOLD analysis project Ga0099364, IMG submission 73070) | Microcerotermes parvus P3 segment gut microbial communities from Pointe-Noire, Republic of the Congo - Th196 P3 | ecosystem: Host-associated > Arthropoda: Insects > Digestive system > Gut ...
GGGCTTCTTTAACGAGTTTCTCACTTAATGCTCTTGCTTCCGGACTCATTTTTTCCCGTAATTCAGAAAATTTACGCGCCATCTTTTTCCTCCTGAATCTCTTTCAGGTAATTGTCATAGATTTTATCAGCAACAGGAACCATTTCATCATAGAACCTGTCATCTCCTGTCTTATTGCCGCCAATAAGCAAGATCGCGGTACGTCTAGGATCAAAAGCATAAAATGTCCGTAACGGCTGCCCTTTATACTGGCTCCGCAGTTCCCGCATTGAACCATGTTTCGATTGGCGTACATTGCTGCTATGAGGGAATTTTAGTGACGGCCCTTCGTTTTCCAATAAACCAACCGAGTAATCAACGGCATCCTGCTCGTCTTCGCTCAGTGTTCCCACCATTCTCCAAATTCGTCAGTATATTCAACTTCCCACATACTTATATTATATTCCTTATGTGGAATGTCGTCAAGGCGGATACAAAAAAAGTGATTTTTCCGACACCGTTGAAAAAGCGGTCGTTACACGCCATTAATATGCTGCTAAGTCTATATGTAGTAAGGAATTATGAAACAAAATGAAACATTAAAAAGCCCATCCGAAGACGGGCTAAACCCTTCAAATCCGCATCTTAAAGTTGAGTGTGCAGAAAGAGCTGTGCTCTTTCTGCTAAAATAAAAAAGCGTCAGACCAGAGGTCTGACGCTTTTTTATTCCTCCCCCGCGCGGATTTGAACCACGGACCCAGTGGTTAACAGCCACTTGCTCTGCCAGCTGAGCTACAGGGGATTCTTATTAAACATTACTAAATTCCGGTAAAAATGTCAACCTCTAAACTAAAAAAAAACCCCGGAGAAAGGAGTAACTCCGGGGAAAAAAGAGAAATAGGAGGAACATGAAACCACATTAGTCTGCTAACTATACAACCATACAGGGGGGTAAAAGTTACAAAAAACTCCTTCAGAAAAACTACAGAAAACCGTGGTATATTGTCAATATGGATATACACATTCTGGTGGCGGAAGACGATACCCACATCGGGAATACAATCAAGGCGTTTCTTCTTGATGCCGGCTACTACGTGGAGCTATGTACCGACGGGCAGGCGGCATGCGAGCGGCTTTTTGATAAAAAGTTCAATCTTGTGATTCTTGACATACTGCTCCCGGGTATGAATGGGCAGGAAATCCTTAAGGAATTTCGTAAGGCAAGCGATGTTCCTGTTATGATGATTACAGCCCTTTCCGGGGACAGCCCTCAGTTGAAGGCCTTTGACAACCTTGCCGACGATTTTATTGCAAAGCCTTTTTCCATGCAGGTGCTGTTAAAGAGAGTAGAGGCTTTGCTTCGGCGAAGCGGCGCTTTGCACAAGGAGATAAAAACGGGCGCGTTGAGCCTTAACAGGGAAACTTTTAAAACATTCTGGGACGGGCAGGAACTTCCGCTTACCCTGCGTGAGTTCGAAATCCTCTGCCTTCTTGCGAGTAATGAAAACAGGGTGGTGTCGCATGAAACTTTGCTTACAAAAATTTGGGGTTATGATTATTATTCAAGCGAGGGGACTGTACATACGCATATTAAAAATCTACGGGCTAAATTGCCAAAGAATATTATTAAAACTATCCGCGGAGTCGGGTATTCATTGGAAGTAAAATGAAAAAGAAATCAAAAGTTTTTTTTAAAGTATTTGCCTATACATTGTTTTTGGTGCTGCTTGTAAGCCTTTCCGGCGTGTTTTTATTTTCAAGGGAAATTCTGGAATTCTATCAGGCTGAACAACGCCGCCTGCTTTCTGCTTCTTTTGAGCCGATTATCAGCATAATCGCCGACAGAAATAACAGCCCTGATTATATAGCGGCGGCTGCAAGAGTATTTGCAGATAACAACCAAGCGTTTGATTTTAGAATTTCAACTAATGACGCTGTAATTTTTTCCACATCTGATATTGATTACTTATCTAACATTGAAAATTCTCTGCATTTGAAGTTTGCTGATTCGACAAGAGAACGTGTTCATGACTCTTTTGCTACAATTGTTCAGGGACCTCTTGGGGTTTCCGGTTTAGGTTTTATTAACAGCCGCGGTGAAAGTCTAAATATTCTTACGGAATACAGTACAGGTAATGTATTTTCTTTTTCAGGTTCAATTGTTGACTCAGGCAGGGTTGATTACAATAATCTTGCAAGACGGTTGATTTGGGCTGTTGTAATAATGCTGGCCATCGCTTTATTAGGAGCTTTTCTTTTTGCGTGGAATGTTACCAAGCCTCTTGAAGATGAGATTATCCGCGAGCGGGCTATGGAAGAAAACCAAAGGCTTTTCTTTTCCGCCGCTTCGCATGAACTTAAAACGCCGATTGCCGCTGCAAGAGCGTTAGTTGAAGGAATGATTGCAGGCGTCGGCGATTACAGCGATCACCAGAAGTATTTGCGGGAATGTATTAGCACCCTTGATTCGCAGGCGCATCTTGTTTCCGAAATTCTTGACATTGTAAAATTATCCGAAAAGGAAACAGAGCCTTCAAACTTATCTTTTGATCTTGGCGAACTTGGAAACACAATTCTTGGCGAATACCGTCCGCTTGCGGAGTTAAAGGGGCTTACAATTCAGGGAGAATTTCCCGCAGTTAGTTTGCGCACCGATCGCGCTCTTTTGCAGAAAGTTCTTTCCAATGTGATCGCAAATGCCGTGCAGAATACTCCCCAGGGTGAAATCATACGCATCGAAAGTGAAAGGCGGAAAAACCTGCGCCTTAGTATAATTAATACAGGCGTGCAGATTCCAACAGAAACATTGTCTGTGCTTTTTGAACCATTCTTCCGTCAGGACGCCGCACGCACAAGGGGCAGTCAAAGCGGCCTTGGTCTTACCATTGTAAAAAAAGCATTGGATCGCATGAAGTGTCCTTTTGCGCTGGAGAATTTTGGCGAAGGCGTGGTCTTTTGGGTTGAGCTTCCTGTTGAATAAAAATTAGACAAACAAAACTACAGATAAAATTCAGATAAAGTATAGGTTGTATTCAGATTGTTATTATAATCTTTTTTTTATTAATTAAAGGAGATTATAAATGAAGAAAATTTTTCTGGTGTTTTTTGCTTTACCATGGTTGTTAATTTTTACGGGATGCGGCGATAGATCCGTTGCAGTAGTTAACGACGCTGAATTTTTCAACCGGAGTATCACAGGAGAAATTACGGTTCATGCTTATGACAACATGCTCTACCAAAATTATCTTGAAGAAATGGCGCGCGCTTTTGAAGCTGCATATCCGGGCACAAAGGTAAATATAGAAACATTTTCCGCAATGCCGGAAATCAGAACCACACAACCTGTGGAAACTGAAGATGGAGGATCTTTTGTAGCATCGGTTATGATACCATCGGACACCCCGCAGGGCAGGTTGGATTATATCAGCAGGGTAAATACTCAGATTATGAGCGGGAGGGGAGCGGATATATACGCAATAGATGTTATTCCCCTTCATAGGTTTATTAAAAGCGGAGCGCTTGAAAATCTTGACAACTACATGAACCTTGATCCTGATTTTAAGAAATCAGAGTACAGGCAGAATGTTATTGAAGCTTTAAGATACCGCGATGGAATTTGGTTTATGCCTACGGGTTATTATTTTAGTTACTATGCCTATGATCCAACATTAATTCCTGAGCGCATGGCATCCGGCTTTGGAATTAATCAATTATATAGACTTGAGGATATTGTTAATATCGCGATCCCCCTGTATGACGGAAATAACAGAATGTTTTACAGTGATATGTTTAACGTACTTCTTAGTGAAAACTATAGATCGTTTGTCAATTATGAAACTGAACGCGCTAATTTTCTGGACGGTAATTTTACAACTCTTTTGAATAAATATAAAAATTATTTAGATCGGGGTTATATTCGCAGCCTGGAGCAAATGGCTACAGACGATATTGTTCGTATGTTAATGGAATTTAGATCAGAGAAAATATTTTTCAGGTTGTATGGTATTACTTCTCTTTTTTATACATTTTTAGGTTTTATGGAAAATGAAAAGATTGCAGGTATTCAATCCAATGAGGATGGTTCTGTTATGTTCGAATACGATCGGGGTTTCGGTATAAACAGCCAGTCAAGAAATAAAGAAACAGCATGGGCGTTTATTAAATTCCTTCTTTCAAAAGAAATGCAGCTATCCATGAATGTTTATAATCTTCCCATTAACAACGAAGCAAGGCTTGAAAAAGCAATGCAAACAGAGTTTATCCTTGGAAATCCATATAATATGCTCAGCGCACAAGAGCGTCAGGACTTGGATGATTACATAGCCGCTATAGAAAGTATTTCGGATATGATTAACAGTTATGATATCCGGGACTCAAGCCTAAACGACATGATTACTCAGGAAATTGAATATTTCTTCAGCGGCGCCCGCACAGCGGATGAAGTTGCAAGGATCTTACAAAATAAGGCGGATCTTTATCTGAGCGAGTGAGTTGAAAATCAACAGCGGCTTCCATGCGGCTAAAAGCAGTAAAATCATTATCGCCTTATTGACAAATGGGCAGCATTTAATTGAAAATTAACTAGATTAACAAAACTTTAACAATAAGGTAAGAAAATGCATATAGTTTCATTGATATTGCGCATGGCAGGCGGGCTTTGTTTATTCCTCTATGGAATGAAAATAATGAGCGACGGAATACAGCAGGGTGCAGGCGACCGGCTCAGAAAAACATTGAATTTTATGACGGGGAATCGCTTTGCCGGGATTTTAACAGGTTTTGTTGTTACAGCGATAATTCAATCTTCTTCGGCAACTACCGTAATGGTGGTTTCCTTTGTTAATGCAGGCCTCCTTTCTCTTACTCAGGCGATCGGGGTAATCATGGGGGCAAATGTCGGTACCACCGTTACTGCATGGATCGTATCACTGTTTGGTTTTTCGCTGAGTATTTCCAGTCTTGCCCTGCCTGCTGTAGGTATTGGGTTTATCATTTCCATGAAAAACTGGAAATATAAAAACCTTGGTGAATTTATAATGGGGTTCGGGCTTTTATTTATGGGGCTTCATTTTCTCACTCAGGAAATGAGAAGCATTAATGATATTATAGATTTTAATATTATCGGTACATTCAAAGATATGGGTTTTGTTGCGGTACTGATAGGCGCCGGCACGGGACTTGTAATGACCATGCTGATTCATTCATCCAGCGCGGCGACTGCAATCACCCTTACAATGGCATATAGCAATATTATCACTTATGAAATGGCGGCAGGTATGGTACTCGGCTCTAACGTTGGTACAACCATTGATGCGGTGCTTGCTTCGATAGGGGCAAAATCTGCGGCAAAACGGACGGCGCTTGTTCACGTAATGTTTAATATTTTTGGAGTATGCTGGGCGCTTCCGTTTTTAAGACCTTTGCTTGGAATTGTTCATTTCCTGACGCCGGGCGATCCTGTCGGCGCTGGAATTACCGCGCACCTTGCCATGCTCCACACTGTTTTTAATGTAATAAATACGATTGCTATTGTGCCATTTGTAAAACCATTTGCAAAGTTAGTGTCAATCATTATACATGATGATAAGCCGGAAGAAGAAGAAAAAACAAAACACTATGTTTTTGCTCCGTTTGCGAGCAGTCTTACAAATACACCGGAATTAAATATCATACGTGTAGAAAAAGAAATCCGCGATATGACAGGCATCACACTGTCAATGTATAACAAGTTCAACGCGTTTTTGCAAAACATGCACACTGTTGACGACAAGGATAATGCCGCATCCGCGCTTTGCGCAGAATTGGAAAAACAGGAAAATTATATTGACGAAATGAGGGAAGCCCTTACCGCATATTTACTTCAATGCGCAAGGGTAAAATTAAATCCGCAAACAGAACGGCGTGTTTCAGATTTATTCAGGGTGATAGACGACATAGAAGGAATGAGCGATGAATGTTTTGCAATCAGCCTTCTTCTTGAAAAGAGTGTAAAGAAAGATCGTATATTCAGAAAAGAAGAACTGGACGAATTAATTCCATATCTTAACAAGGTTGAAAATTTCCTGGGCATTATGCAGAAACATCTTGGACATCCGCTGACGCTTGCCCTGATAGCCCAAATCGGCAAACTTGAAGCGGATATTAAAAAGTCGCGTAAAAATCTTAACAAACTTGGCCGCAAACGCATTAAAGCGGGCGAGGATATCAAGACGGAGCTTCTCTTTATTGATCTCGTCCAACGCATTGAAAAGCTCGGCAATTACTGTACGGTAATAAGCGACAGAAAACGCGGTTTGGGGAATTTGACTATTTAGAGTTTGACCATTGATTATGCATCTGAAAACAAAACTAAACCGCCGATTTAACATTTTTTTACAACTTTTTAGCATTATATATTATTATTTTTCTATTTTTATATTATAATTAAAATAAAAGGAAAACCCATGAAGAAAACAGTCATATTATTTCTTTTTTGCCTATTGATTGGCAGAAACATTTATTCTCAAACCGCAAATAATGTAACCGTTACTGTGGAAATCACAAATGTTACAGTAAATGGAGGAATAGTTTATCTGGTCTTTTTCTCAAATGCGGAAAGCTTTCGTAATGAGCAGCCGGAATTTGCGTTTGGACTACAGGCGAATAACACAAGACTGTCACAGGAAGTGTCGCTTCCTGCCGGTGAATATGTAGTGACGGCATTTCAGGATGCCAATGGCAATCAAAGACTGGATAGCAACTTTCTTGGTATTCCAAGAGAATTGATAGGTATATCGAATTATAACGGGAGGGGGTTACCTACAAGAAATTTTGATAGACAAAAGATAATGATTAACAATACAACACGAACAATAACTATAAACCTATACAGGTTCTAACGCACAAAGCCTGAATTATCAATATGGAGATGTCCTATGAACGAGCATAACAATGATTTTCTTGCCAAACTTTTTAAATATCCGCTTCTTATTGTTTTAATAATCGGAATTATCACGATCTTTTTTGCCCTTCAGCTTCCAAAGGCGCAAGTGGATAACAATAATCTACGTTTTGTGCCTGAAAATGACGAGGCAAGGCTGACTAACAAGTATATAGACGACAACTTTGACTCTTCCCTTTTTATTTTGGTTGCCCTGGAGCGCAAATACGGCGATGTTTTTGACGCAGCCTTTCTCAACCAGATTAGGGAATTTAACAGACGCATGGAAGATTTTGAAATTGTGGGAAATGTGAATTCTCTGGTTTCCGCAGATTATATTTACGCTGAGGGGGATTCAATAATAGTACAGAAACTGGCAGGAGAGGATTTTTCGGGAACTCCGGCGGAGATCGCCGCCCTCAAACAGAGGCTCCTTTCCTGGGACATTTACCATCAGGCTCTTATCTCCGATGATTTCAAGGCAACCCAGATACTTATTCCCTTGACCATAACAGGTGAACAGGCAAGCCAACCTGAAATAATTGACAGTTTTGTCGGGATTCGGGATATTGCCAAAGAGATGTTCAATGGTTATGGGGAAGTATATGTTACCGGGATTCCCATAATCAGCGCCACCATCAATGAAGCTATGAATAAAGACCTTGTCATCACGGTTCCCATTGTTATACTGGTTGTGCTTCTTATCCTGTCTTTAAGTTTCAGAAAAATCCTTCCCGTGGTACTGCCTTTAATTACAGTGCTGGTGGCGGTGGTATGGTCAATGGGCGCAATGCCCCTTTTTGGAATAAAACTTTCGGTGGTTAGCACAGTGCTTCCGGTCATCCTTGTTGCCGTAGGCAGCGCTTACAGCATCCACATTGTTACCCATTATCTGATGAACCTTAAAAGCAATGCAGAAATGAATTTTGAAGAGCACAGAGATTACGTCTTTTCTATTGTCAGAAAAATCGGAAAGCCCGTATTCCTCGCTGCTCTTACTACTATGGCAGGGTTCTTTTCCTTTTGTTTTACAAGCGTAATACCCCTTAGAGAATTTGGTATTTTCGCCACATTCGGCGTACTGACCAGTTTTTTGATGGCGGTTACATTAGTCCCCGCACTTCTTATTATTCGCGGACCTCGCCGTGTTACTTCCGCAGGGGAAACAACAGCGGCCAGTTGGAATGCCGCGCCTGTCTTTGTCAACATAACCCAGAAAAAAAGGATGGTTATTTTTGTTGCACTTATCGTTGTGCTCTTTTCAATCTGGGGAGTTTCAAAAGTTGTAATGGATAATATTTTTGTGGAGTACTTCAAGGCTTCCACAGATATTGCCCGCTCGGATCTTTTTATCAGAGAAAAATTCGGGGGCTCAAAAATTGTGAATGTGGTGGTTGAGGCGGATAGTACAGAAGCCCTCCTCATGCCTGAAGTCCTCTCCGCCCTTGACGGTCTTGGAATTTACCTTGAAAACAATGTAAGTGAGGCAGGTAAGGTTCTAGGTTTTACCCACCTTGTTAAGCGGATTAATCAGGTCTTTAACGTTGATGAAAGCCCGCACGGGTTAACGCCGACAAGATCGGCCTTTGCCGATGACAGCGCCTTCGGCTTCGGAGACTTTGGCTTTGGAGACTTTGGTTTTGGTTTCTTTGATGATATCCAAACCGATGAAGTTGCACATAATGCAGACAGCTTTGATGTTTCCGGTATTTCCGCGCAGGATGAAGAGCCGGATAAAATTAACGCCGTAGATCTGGTCGCCTTTTTGCGTGAAGCCGCAAGCGCCAGCCGTTCCACTGGCCGTTCAATGGATGTAAACAGCCTCGTTCGGGAGATGGAAAAATTAATTAACTACGAAGGGGCTGCCTATTATGAAATACCTACTGATCCTGAGCGTTATGCAAAAACCAGCCCGGAAGAGCTTTCACAGCTTGTCAGCAATTATCTCATTTTATTATCGGGAAACATCGGCTCGTATGCCAACGATCCCCTGACGCCTACTTCTATAAAATCCACAATTCAGCTTCGTACTTTGGGTAATATAGATACAGGCAGGGCAGTCGACAGCATACGCGAATACATAGACGCTCAATTTCCTGATGATGTAAAGACCATTATTGGAGGAACCGCTCTGGTGGAAACTTCACTTAACAATTTGGTGGTGGAGTCTCAGATCATTTCGCTTCTTATTTCTTTAGTGGTGGTATTTTTAATTGTTGCTGTTTCAAACCGTTCTATTGTGGCTGGTTTTGTGGGCATTATCCCTCTTACCATTTGTTTACTTATCACTTTTGCGGTTATGGGCTTTGCAGGGATAAAACTCAACATTGGAACTTCAATGATGGCGAGTCTTTGCGTGGGCATTGGGATTGATTATACCATTCATTGTATAGAAGCTTATAAACGTGAATACCGCGCTGCGGGAGGGAAGGGGGATTTTCTTTTGAAAACCTTTATCTCATCAGGTAGAGCCATAATAATAAACGCGGTTTCCGTGGGAGCAGGTTTTGCCGTGCTTCTTTTTTCCCAGTTTGTAATGCTGCAAGACCTTGGGCTGCTTATCGCTATTACTATGGGTTCCAGCGCCCTCGTAAGCCTAACGGTGATCCCGGTTTTGCTTCAAATTTTAAATCCTAAATTTATTCGTAAGGAGTTAGTATGAAACGAAGTTTCATATTCGATTATATTGAAAGGCCATTCGGCCTTTCTAGAAAGGAGTTAGTATGAGAAAAGTAATTGTTTCCCTCATTATTTTCATAATGGTCGGAGGATTCATCAGCGCCCAAGACGCATCGCATTCTGTGAATGCGGTGTCTATAGTGGAACAATCCCGAAACCGGATAAGAGCCGATACCGTAAGCACCCGTTTTAGAATGATAATTACCGCAAGGAATGGATCCATTACAGAACGGGTTATGGATCAATATTCCAAAAAAGACGCGCAGGGTAACAACCGTGCGATTATCGTGTTTCAGGAGCCTGCCTCCGTTAGAGGAACCCGTTTCCTTACCATGGAGAATCCCGGAAGAGATAACGATCAATGGATCTATCTTCCCAGTCTGGGCAGGGTGCGGCGCATTGCCGCCTCTGAAGGGTCAAGCAGTTTTGTCGGAACAGATTTTTCCTACGATGATATTTCGTCCAATGACCGGAAAGTTGATCTGGACACTCACAGGATACTCAGGGAAGAAAGATTAAACGGCAGAGATTGTTATGTGATAGAATCAATTCCCAAAGATTCCGGTTACCAGTACTCAAAGATGATCCAGTGGATAGATAAAAATAATTATGTAATCCACAAGGTAGAGCTTTACGACAGAAGGGGAGCACTGGTGAAGCTCCTTGAAATTCTTGAACTTAGAGAAGTACAGGGCAGGCTTGCCATAATGGTTACAAGAATGACTACCCTGGCAGCTGGAACTTCCACCTCGTTGAATGTGGAAACATTAAGATACGACGACCAAATACCCGAAAGCGTATTTACAACAAATTATTTGGAAACAGGAAGGCCATAATGAAAAAAATATTCGGTAAAGTTTTAATTTTGACTCTTATTGCAATGTCGCTCACAAATGCGGCAGCTCAAGAAGGTTTTGGTTTTGGTGATTCAGAGTTTGGTTTTTCAAGCGGTTCATCTTTTTCTGTAAATATCAGCGGGGAAGTTAGCACGGGTATTACAGTTTTTTTTGACGATTTCAGTTCCGCCGAAAAAATCGGCACTATAAGGCCGGAGGATATTTTTTCCGGAAACCTTAATTTTGATGCCTCTGGTTCCGCTGCTCAGGGAATAATCAGTTTGAACTTCATGCCAGTTTTTGATGGAGCTTCACCTGTGAAAATTGACGAAGCCTTTGTACGGGCATTCTTTGGACCTGTTACCATCGAAGGCGGTCTTAGAAAACTAAGCTGGGGAAAGGCAGACGGCATTGGTCCACTGGATGTAATTAACCCTTTGGATTATACAGACCTTACAAAGCTTTCCGATCCCCAGAGTATTAAAATTGCCCGCCCAATGATACATGGCATTTGGTCTTTAGGATCTTTTTCACGGCTGGAAGCGGTTTTTGTACCCGCATTTCAGGGGCATCAGTTTGACATGACCGGTAGATGGGTGCCAAGCCAGATAAGCAATCTGATTGATCAGTTAAAGCATGTCAACCCTGATTTTTCCATTTCGGAAATTGAGGAACGCTACCCCGATACTTCTACACTAGATTATTCTCAGGCAGGCTTGCGTTTTACCACTACTTTGGACTCATATGATCTTGGATTTCAGTATTATCATGGAAGATTTAACCGGCCTGCTGTTATTTTTGAATTAGCTTTACCAATTCCTGTTAGAATCGTTTACAACTCCTTTCATCAAATCGGCTTTGATTTTGCCAGTGTTATTTCCGGATTTAATCTCCGTGCCGAAGCGGGGGTTATATTAACCAGTGATCTGGATGGGAGAGACGGAACTGTAGAAAATCCCTCCCTTGTATGGTCTTTGGGATTTGACAGGGATCTTATATGGGGCATTAATCTCAACCTACAGGGCTCAGGCAGCTTCAGGCTTTTCCATGATAGAATTGGAGCCATTCAGTTTACCGATATTGAAGCCGGAAGCGATCTAAGCTCCACCAGAATCACCTTTATGTTATCCCGCTCTTTTCTTAGGGATGAACTTGAACTGAAAGTCACCGGCCTTTGGGGGATAGAGGACAAGGATTTCCTAATTATGCCTTCCGTTGTCTGGTCGCGTAACGACGTAAGCGCAGAATTTTCTGCTGGATTTTTCGGTGGTGATAAAGAAGGCGAGCTGGGTCAGTACAGGGATAATGGTTTTATCCGGCTATTACTTTCGTATAAATTTTAAGTTGTAAATAAAATTGTACGATTTATTAATTCCTTGTTCTCGGGCAAAAACTTTTCTTTTACTTTAAGTTCCCAAGCAATCCGCGTACAAGGGCTCTTCCGGCTTCCCTTCCGATTGTATTCGCAGCGCTTGATACAACCTTACCTGCTGCGCTTGTTTTCTTTGCAGTTTTTTTCGCCGCAGGAGCTTTCGTCTGTTTAGCCGCAGGCTGCTTTGCCTGATTTTTCTGCGCCGCATTTTGCGCCGCTTGGTCAGCCGCTTGCTGCTTGGCTTTTAAAACCTCATAAGCTGATTCACGGTCAACTGCCTCGCCGTATTTTTCAAATAGAGGGCAGCTCTTTACCAAATCGCTTATGCGCTGCGGTTCGGCCGGCCCGATAAAACTTTTTGGAGGCAGGATAAAAGCACGCTGTACCATTTGCGGAGCGCCGTTTTCATCAAGCACCGAAAGAAGCGCTTCGCCGGTGGAAAGCTCGCCTAAAACTTTTTCGCTGTTAAACTCAGGATTCGGCCTGAACGAAGCCGCCGTAGCTTTTACAGCCTTCTGATCTTTGGGCGTATATGCCCGAAGCGCATGCTGGATTTTATTTCCAAGCTGCGAAAGAACGGTGTCGGGAATATCAGCCGGCGACTGCGTGATAAAATAAATGCCAACGCCCTTGGAACGGATAAGCCGCACCACCTGTTCAATCTTCTGGAGCAGAACCTTTGGCGCATCGTTAAACAAAATGTGCGCTTCGTCAAAAAAGAAAACCATCTTGGGCTTTTCGGCATCGCCGGTTTCCGGCATCATCTCGTAAAGAGCCGAAAGCATCCATAGAAGGAATGTTGAATATAAAAGCGGATTTTGAAAGAGCTTTACACAATCGAGTATATTGATAAACCCGCGGCCTTTTTCATCGCAGCCCATCCAGTCTGAAAGATCAAGCGCAGGTTCGCCGAGGAAAATATCGCCCCCGCTTGATTCAAGCACAAGAAGATTCCTCTGGATGGCGCCGACACTTTGCGACGAAATATTTCCGTATGTACCTGCAAGTTCCTTTGCATTGTCGCCCGCATATTTTACCATTGCCCTGAGATCTTTAAGGTCGATTAAAAGAAGATCGTTGTCATCGGCAATCTTGAAGATTACTTGTAAAACTCCGGCTTGCGTTTCACTAAGCCCAAGTATGCGCGAAATTAGAAGAGGCCCCATTTCAGAGACAGTCGCGCGGACGGGAATCCCGTTGTTTCCGTAAACGTCAAAAAAGCGCACGGGATAATCGCAGTACTCAAAATTGGGGATGTTCATGCTCTGCACACGTTCTTCGACACGTTTGTTAGGCTCGCCCATTTTGCAAAGCCCGGAAACATCGCCTTTAATGTCCGCAAGGAAAACCGGAACGCCTATATCGCTGAAGATTTCCGAAAGAACTTTTATCGACACAGTTTTACCCGTTCCTGTCGCTCCTGCAACAAGACCGTGCCTGTTCATCATTTTGGTAATCATGTAAATAGGCTCTTTCCCGGTTGCTACCCACAATTTATCTTTATCAATAGACGGCGGCTGTCTGACCGCACCATCATTTTGAACCGAAGGCGAAGAATCTGCTGCGAGTTTCGTCCCGCAATGTTCGCAAAATTTACCGTTTTTGCTTTGAATAACAGCGTTACAAGCCGGACATTGAATATCTGCCATGAGTTTCCTCCTGCGAACATTATACCATATGAAAAGAAAAGAGAAAAGTGAAATCAACTACTATGCAAACTTTGCTTGAAAATATCAGAGCGTAGCTTACTAACAACAATCTTCACTTTTTTCTTTTTTACTTTTTCTTTTTTCTCTTGCCGCCGAGTTTTACCAATTTTCTGTATAACAGCGAAACCGCAAAGCCGCCGAAAACGACAATAAATCTGTCCACAATGTTGATAGGGATGCGGGAAAGAATCGCTGTGGCTAGAATATTTACATTGTTTCGAAGCAGCCCCAGTTTGAAATTGTCCTCCGGGCTGAAATCCTGAGTAACATTAAATTGACTTAAAACAAAATCTATTATTCCCCCGGCAATACTTATGGCTATACAGGCAATTACAGATAGAATCAACAAATGGACAAGAATACCTGTAAAAGAATCGAGCGAGGGGTTTTCAAAGAATGTGGACTCGGAAGATTTCATTCTTCTGCGGTAAAGACAAACAACCAAAACTTCTAAAATTGCGCAGATAATAAAAATATTTATTACCCAGACATCCCCCGCCGCGGCGCCCTGCAAAACAACATACCTAATGGAAGAAAGCGTAAAATATAAACCCACAGTCAAAAGACCGGGAACAAGCCCCGCAAAAAAACACATAGCAACGGTAAACACCGTGTCCGCATACAGGGGGATATTTGCCATGTCCGTAATCAAATACCTGAAAGCGACATTCCCAAATGCAGAAACCACGCAGAGAACTATAATTTTCCAATATTGTATGACTTTCATAAATACCCTATTAAATTACCATTCTTTAGGCTGAAATCCTTCGGGAAGATCCATTTCCATTGTATCGCCTGACTGTTCAAATTCACTCATTAGAATATCTGCCCAATCCATTCTGCTGTGCATAAATCGGACTAATGAAACGGTATTATCTTCTTCGGTTATTATGTAAAACAATATATAATTTTTTACATTAATGGAACGATAGCCTTTCATTGCTAAGAATTTGTTCTGTACTAAAGGCCTTCGGTAGGGGTTTTCTTCTAACTTGAAATATGTTTTTTCTAGTTCAATGGCAAGCCTCTTTGAGGCCATTGGAGCTTCTAATTTTTTTCTTATGTATCTGCGAGCAGATGAAATATCATTAATTACTTCATCAGTAAAGGATAAGTAAAACATTATAAGTTTGACTCTATTTCTATTCTTCTGAGCGCTTCTTCTTTAGAAAAAACCCTTCCTTGAGCTATTGAATCCTCACCTTCTTGGAGCAGACGGTATACTTGTTTTATAGAAGTTACAGGTTCAGGGTAAATTTCATCATCAATAAGAACATTGGCTCTTTCTTGTACGGCAAGCATATAATTCTCCTAAAAATGGTATTTTCTTAAACTATAGACAAATTATAAACGATTCTGGGCTTTCAGGCAAGCTTTCCCTGCTTTAGATGTAGTTTTGCATAGCAAAACTACAATGTCAAAAATCCGCAAAGAGGTGGATTTTTGTAAACCCGTGCGTAAAAATACTCATGACAAACTTTAAAAAATGTGATTGAATTTTTGTAGGAGAAGGCAATGGGTGAGAAAAAGATAACTAATCGCAGTTCGTGGGGTGTAAAGGGTAAAGCTTGGAAACGCTGTACCTTCTATTTATTTCTTGCTGTTTGCTATTTGCTGTTTAGCTGCGGCAACCCGTTTATGTATCATGAACTTGAGCCGCTTATTATTGAAAGGGAGCGGCTTCCCGATGTAGTGGTAACGCCTTCCGCCGCTACAATTAAACCCGGCGTGTCTTTGCAGTTTTCTGCCACAGTGAATTTTACTGAAAACCAAAATGTTGTCTGGTCTGTTTACGGCAATTCCGGGGCAGGCACAAATATAAATGCTGGCGGTCTTTTGACTGTTGATAAAGACGAAGCTGCTGGCACAGCGCTTACTGTTAGGGCGGTTTCTGTTGTAGATGCCGCCAAAAGCGCCGCCGCCGCAGTTACGGTTATTGAGCCTGATGTCGTGCCGTTTATTACAATTACCGCGCATCCTGAAAATGCAGCCGTAACAGAAGGAAGCATAAGCGGCACTCTGAGTGCGGCGGCAATTGTTACACCGACTGGAACTGTTGCTTACCAATGGTACAGCAATACAAATGCAAGCAATGTCGGCGGTACAGCCATTGGCGGCGCAACAAGTGCGAGTTTTTCTATACCGACAACGCTTACGGCAGGAACATACTACTACTTCGCCGAAGTAAGCGCGGACGGTGCGGTTTCGGTTCGTTCCAGTGT
>Ga0099364_10007377_pt1 | contig 15714 bp, 10 predicted proteins | sample TergutTh196P3_FD_73070 | JGI IMG/M metagenome (GOLD analysis project Ga0099364, IMG submission 73070) | Microcerotermes parvus P3 segment gut microbial communities from Pointe-Noire, Republic of the Congo - Th196 P3 | ecosystem: Host-associated > Arthropoda: Insects > Digestive system > Gut ...
TAACAACTGTAGCCGTAATCAGTAACATAACTACTGTAAAAATCCTTCTCATAATTGTCTAATTTTTAATTATTACTATAAAACTTCTGTTTGCCGCTGCTCCTCCGCTAAGTTGCAGCTAACGTCCCAGTGGCTTGGCGAAGTTGGGGATCGACTGCACGCCGTTCGGGTTGTCACTGACTGTTAAACGACGCGTCGAAGTTCGGGTTGTCACTTTAACCCCAATTTCGCCAAACCGCTTGTTATCGGCTGGCGTTTCTTTATCTTTTTTATTCTTGTACATTTTTCATTTCTTTTCTATATTATTTCTTCAAATAAAACTATTGGCAATAAAGTTGTTGGATTCCAAATGCCTTCTTTCCTTTTCACGAACTGTTTACAAAGAGATACAATTTTCGTGTCATTGGCTAACCTCACTTTCTGTCTTGAAATAGTACTCAAACTATTATAAACTTCTTTTGTATAACCCGAAGAAGATATAAATAAACCACCGTCAGTATTATCGGTTAAATTTACTTCTATAAAATTCGTTACATATTTCATTCCAACTTTATTATTATTCCAATGTTTTATTTCAACATAATATGTGTGTAGTCTATTTTTTATTATACAGTTTGCGATAACATCCTTACCTCCATCTTTTGAAGCTGGGGTTAAAACCACACAAAAACCAAGTCCTTCTAAGACAGTTGCTATTATTCGTTCTAATTCTCTCCATTCAATAGACAAAAGTATCATAGGATTTTTTGCAACCAATTCGCATAATTTTATTGACATAGTATTCAATACTTTTATTACTTCATTTTCCTCATAATCTTTTTCTATTGCTTTTAAATCGGAATTTATTCGAGTCCGTAATTCGTGAATACCAACACTTCCTTGCTCAAATATAAGACCATCGCTACGTCTACAACTTGTTAAAAAAATATCATTAACATTGTATCTTGTGATAAAATCTGACTTTGAATTAATAATCTGTTTGACTTGTTCTATGTTTTTACCCCCGTCATATGAATCGGTGCTTGATTTATTAAGTACTATATAACGAGCTGTTAATGGATATGAAGTTTTATTGCAAAAAGGTAATAAATAGGTATCTATTTGTGATAAAATGTCATCATCTTTGCAATTTATCACAAATAGACAAATAGCATTATTTAAACTTTTTATTTTTATTAAATTGGCATCATCTACATTGTTAAAGAAGAAAACACGACTTGAACTTTTTTCATAGTTATATATATTTTCTACGTGTATTGTAATTCCATTTTCAGAATAAGACCTATCAAAATCACGATTATTTAACATCTCACATAAAGTCGTTTTACCTGAATCTATTCTGCCAAGCAATATAAGATTTTTTTCTTTCATTTTGAGTTCCCTTTCATTATTCCTGTAAAAATTCTTTTGTTATCATTATTCTTTTCAGTTTCACAGTATTGGTATTTCACTGCTCTATCCGCCGCTTGCAGATAACTCTGAAATATGCGCATGTTTACCCCATTTAATGTATAGTAAATCATTGTTATTCATTTATTTGGACATCTTCCTCCTTCTTGTCTTTCTCGAATAAATATACAAAATGCGCATGTACGATAATACAGATTGAGTCTGTGTACAGCACACAAAAGTACGAAACATTTTGAAACCTACAATACTTTGTTAGAAAAAAGTTTATTGACAGTATTTATTCTTGTATTTATGATGTATAATTTGCAAGTTTTTGTACTTTTGTGAGAAATCATAATCTTTAATCCTTAATCCATATGTCATTCAATGCTAAAAACTATCAATTTTCAACAGGCGAGCATGAAAAAAAGCAAGTGATTTTTGTCCATTTTCAATACAATCCGTTATGGCATAAAGAATTGAAAGAAAAATTTCCAACTGCAAAATGGGATGTATCGAAAAAATACTGGTATCTGCCGGATACTAATTCGATAAGAAATGCAATTGGAATGGTACCTAAAACGGAAATGGGGAAAGCGGTCATCATTCAAATTCATCCGGTAAATTATACTGCCCTTGAACGGATGCGTGAACTGCTTGTTTTAAAGGCGTATAGTCCACATACGATCAAAACCTATTGTGTCGAGTTTTCACAATTACTCTATTTGCTCAAGGATATTTCTGTCGATACACTGACTCCGGAACGTCTACGCTCTTATATTTTGTATTGCATAACAAAACTCAAATTATCGGAAAACATTATACACAGCCGATTGAATGCTATAAAATTTTATTTTGAACAAGTGTTGCATCGTGAAAAGATTTTTTTTGAAGGGATTCCACGCCCTAAAAAGAAATCACTGCTTCCTAAAGTAATCAGTAAGAATGAGATTACTAAACTATTCGCTAAAGTAAAAAACACAAAACATTTGGTAATGCTCAAATTATGTTATGGAATGGGTCTACGGGTGAGCGAAATTGTGAATCTGAAAATCAAAAATATTGATAGCAAACGTATGCTTGTTCATATCGAAGCGGCAAAAGGTAAAATTGACCGTTATGTAACGCTACCAACATCTATACTGGATGATTTACGGAATTATTTTAAAAAATATAAGCCTAAAATATATCTATTTGAAGGGCAATATGGTGGGCAATATGCCATTCGCAGTGTACAAGCCGTATTCAAGAATGCCATGGAAAAAGCAAAAATCAACAAATCAGTAGGAATTCATGGTTTGCGGCATAGCTATGCCACACATTTATTGGAAAGCGGAACTGATATGTATTTTATCCAAAAACTATTGGGACACAAGGATGTAAAAACAACAGAAATTTATGCCAAAGTGAGCAATCACCAAATAGGCAATATCAAGAGTCCATTGGATGATTTGTAGGCCACCGATATCCCCTAACTACTGCAATATGAAATCTGACAAAATATAGAATTGTTACAGAATTTACATATTAAGATCAAAACGGATAGCCTACTGCAATATGAAAACCGACGCGGGAGGTGTTGAAATAGCCTTTTCGGCCTGTATCGTACGGCAAATGCAACCCCACGCCTATGTCGAGACGCAGGATCAGGACGTCTAAGTTATAACGGATGCCGGCGCCTGTTCCGGTTGCGATATCATTGAATAGATGTTTCAGTTTGAGTGTACCACCGGGACGGCTGGGGTCATCGCGTAGCATCCACACATTCCCTACATCCAAGAACATCGCTCCTTCCAAATCGCCTACCAGGTTGAAACGGTATTCGATGTTTCCTTCAAACTTTAAGTCGCCAGTGTGGTCGAAGTTCATCATGTTTCCCGTTTCGGGATGGAACCGTCCAGGTCCGACCGACCGAATCGTAAATGCCCGGATACTGTTGGCGCCACCTGCGTAAAATTGTTCACTGTAGGGCGCTATGGACGTATTTCCATAACTGAAAATGATTCCGCCGCCTATGCGGTAAACTAAACGATTATTACGGTCTAATACCTGATTGTATCTCAATTCGGTTGTGAGTTTCAGGAACTGTGAGAAGGGGATTCCAAGGATTTTTTTTTCCTCAGTAAATCTTTTGCCGCCAAGTAAAAAAATGCCTGAAAGCGTATTCCCCGCTTCAGCAACTGAAAGTTGCCACCATGTCATGTGGCGTCCTTTGCGCACTACCGAATTATCCAACGTATATGTATAACTGATTGCAGGAATAAACAGGTTGTTCAAACTCTGGAACAAAGCAGGATTTTGGGCTGCGATAAGGTCGAACTGTTCGGTTGTCCTTTCCAAACGGGTGTATGTAAGACGAAAAGGTGTAAATGCGTGATGCCGGATCGGGTCGGGCAGAAAATCATACGTCAGGTTTCCGCCGAAAGATGACATGCGAAAAAATTCGGCACGGTTCAAACGGTTTGCATAAACCTGAACCGTCGTAGAAGCCGGGAAAGTATATTCGCGCTTGAAGAATGCAGGCAGCAACACACGCGGAAAAATGAATGTCCCTGTCACCCCGTATTCGTAATTATCTAACAACGAGTAATTTGTGTTTCTATTCCTGCCAATCAACCACTCGTATGTACCGTTTACGCTGATGCCAAATGATTCGCCTCCTCCGAAAATGTTGTTTTTTGTCACTGAAAATATGGCGCCCGGGCCTATTCGTCTGTTGTTGTTAGCGGTGAAGTTCATTTCTAATTCGCCGATTAAAGGCAAGTCGTAGGTGGCATTCACTGCGACGTTCAGCGTATCGCATAGCCGGGTTGTATCGCTTGGTGTATAGTGTATCTCGGTATACCGGAAAATATTCAGGTGACTCAAACCTGATTGTGTCTGAGTCTGTTTCGCTTGCGAATATACATCACCTGGTTTAAAATAGAATTGGTTATATAAAATATTCGGTCGTACGCGCAGTTTACCTTCGTAATAGATTGTCATGTCTTTATAGCGAATCGAATCTGTCGGTCGCTCATTTGAATAACCAAACAGATTGACCGACAGGTTGCCGATTTTCCATGGGCGCACTGCCTGTTGCGGGATTCCTTGATCCAAACTCACCCGTAAGTTTACCTTCTGTGGCGTAATGGTGCTATCGGCTTGATAAAGGATGTAATCGGGACGAAAATAAAAATAGCCGTTGTTGCGCATCAGTGAAGCGATTCGTTGCCGTTCGGTATCTAAACGGATGACATTAAACTGGTCTCCCTCGCGTAACAGACTTGCATCACTTTCAAGGACAAGCAGTGTATCTACCCTACGCTGAAGGCGACGATATTCGATTGAGTCGTACGTATAAGGCTCATTCATTGTTAGTCGGTATCGGATTTTTGCTTTGACGGTATCCTTTCTGTCGGGGATGATTTCGTAACCGGCTATTCCGTTAAAATAACCATATTCACGCAAAAGGTTTTGGGCGATATTTGTTCTGACTTCGGGGTTAACGGAAGATATGAGTACCGGTTTCGCCGCAAAAACTTTGAATATCCACTGATTGAATTTTCCCTTTTTATTGACAAATGAATTGTACATCCACAATCCGAAAGGAAAAGGGATGCGGGTGGTAGAACTTCCGAATAGTGCATTGTTGGGAGGAAAGGCAAGGGCGGTTTCGACGTCGGTCATGGCTGCATCTCCTATTTCCGATTTATCTTCGTCGGTAACTTCTATCCGTTGAATGCCGGTGTAGAGTTTTTCTCCGGCAGGCACGTGTTTGGTAGTTGAGCATGAAAGACAAATGATTGCAAAAATTAGAATTGATAATTGACAATTGACAATTGACAATGAGGTGAAACATTTCTTCAATCTAATTTTATTCGGATATTTGGATATCATCATTTATCCTCCATATTAATTTCTGTCATTCTGTCCGGCGTTCTCCTTCTGAAAATAAACAAATCGCCTAACCGCCTTATTTTTCGGCGGAACACGATACCGCCTCCATATTTTGTAATGTCACCTTCCAGCAAATTTTCATATTGCCTGTTGTAAAAAAGTTTGGCATAGCGGTTGCCACCCGGATCTAACCGGTATTCAATCGACGCATCATTGATGAATGTATTGTTGTCGTTGGGAACATTTCCCGTCCAGACGTTTCCGCCAATCACAACATTGAGGCGGTCGTTATAAAATCGTTTGGCAAAACGAAACGAATAGTTGGTCGCCCCGTAACCGATCCGGTCATCACTTGCCATCCCAAAATTAAAATCGACTCCCCTCAGTAAATCGCCGGTAATCTGGTTGATTTCAGATTGAAGGAAACTGTTCAACGCTGTTCCCATATCAAGTTTTATTCTTCCAGATGCATCTTCATCCAAATACATTCCGGTAAGCAACAATCCCACTGCACGCTTGCTCCGCTCTTCGGCTCCCAATGCCATTAAACGATTCTGAACGGAAGCATCATCCAAGGCTTCCAACGTGAATTGTAGCGACAGATTCTCCATCCGCTGCCTCAACTCAATTCCAGCATCAAAATATACACCGCGCGACGATTGTCCATCCGTACTCACATTGGCTCGGATCCGTTCGGTTGCCCTTAAATTCAAATAGGGGTCGAATGGATCGCCACTCCAGTCAATGTAACTATTTTCTTTGATTCTCAATGTTTTATGAGAAATCACGGGCATGTTATATCGAATCAATCCGCCGGAAAGGGAATAGCGTCCGGATAACAACATGTCTCCCTGTGGCGTGGATTGAAATGACAAATCTCCGTTTCCTTCTAATTCTATCCGGTCGGAACCATCTTCGTCCAATTCGACAGTTATTTTAGCGCCCGGTTCAACACGAATCGCCAACGACAAATCCAACCCTTCGACAGTTGTTCCTGATTCGCGAATAATCCGTTCGCCGGTAAGTGTTCTTTGTCGGGGGATGGTGTCTCTGAAATAGGTAAATGTCACCAGATTGGCCATCCTGTCCTGGGCTGCTAACGAGGATTCTTTCATGATATAGGTCATGTTCGTATTTGCCAGCAGGTTCAAATTTCCTCTCATAACCAATGAGTTGAAAGGCCCTCTGGCAGTAAAATTCCTTAAATCAACCGACATTCTGCCATAGACAATATTTTCCTGCGTTTTCCTTGAATCCAATAGTTGCATGTTACTCGCAGCCATCCTTAAATCCGTCATGCTTTGTAGCGGATTATTCATATCCAGGATAATGTTCCCATCGACCGTCAGCGGATTATTTCCTGCGGCATAAATCCCGTATCTGTTAAGTTGAATTATATTATCTTTGATCTCCACCTTTTTATCCTCGAAACGAAATCTGTTTCCTGTCGCTGCAAGATAAGCCGAGGCGGTGTCCGCTTGTACATATCCGTTGAGCAGGGGTTGCTGTGCCGTTCCCGATATGGACATCGAACTTTGCAGGGCACCATTCAGACTGACCATACCTTCAAAGAAAGGATTCAATGTAGATAATGCCATTTTATTGATTTCAAATGTTCCATCAATACGTTCGTTTTTAGCAGGTTGATAAAGCGCAGTGATTTTTGAAACCTCATTCTGGTTATGAAACAGATTGATGTCCAACTGATGTTCTTCATTGCCAAGCGGTAAATAAACGCCGCTCATAAGAAGTTCGCCGACTCTTCCACCCTGATAAACGAGGTTGTTTACACTCGCATCGGCAACGAACATATACGAGTTTTCTTCTGGCACATAACGTATCGTAATATCCGCAATTCCCTGTATGGAAGGCATTTGAAGAAATTGTGTTGAAATCCGGTTCAAATCAATCGAATTTATTTCGGTCAATAATTCCTGCATTATCCCATCTTTTTCGATCGAATGAAACCATATCAAGGCATTTCTTTCGCCGGTCAGGCGCAAATTCGCAGAAATATCTTTCAGGCTTTTTACCTTGATATAATTGTCTTCGTTCACGATAAAAGGTTGGTAAGCAAGAATAGGTCGTGTTGGAAAGATTTGAAAATCAACCCCATTTTGTTGTTTTTCGGCACGAAGTCCTACCAGAAAGCCGGTTTCTCGCTGCTCGTTTCGGTAAACCATTTCTATATCTCCTCCTCCATACGTCAGACTTCCCTTTAACCCTACCTGAAAGGCTTCTTGTCGGCGGAATCTGTTTTTAACGACGTCAAAAGTGTAGTTAATTCCATTCGTATCCTGCCATACATCCACCCTGACGGTATCAATCCGCGTTGTATCCTTAATCAGAGATAAAAGTAAGCCATCCATTTTTAATCCGGCCTCAGGCGAGGCAGACGCATTGACATAAAAACGATCAAAGTAGATATTATTATCTTGTAAATAATTATATACGGGATTGTCGCGCTGTGCCTCAACCCGTACATTCATCAGCGGATATAGAGGACGAAGTTGCTGAAAGTCAATCAGAGAGTCTTTTTTTATTTGTTGAGATACGCTATCAGCGACAACAGCAAATTGATTCGCAAGGGTCGCAACATCCGTATTGCCTGTAACCGTAATACCCAAATCACCTGCGTGCAACGAGACACGTGTTGTATCTTCGTTCGCCTTTGCATGAAGGATCAATGTTTTAGGGCTTACTGTCATGTTGCGTAGAAACATATCCCAATTGCCTAACGTCACATCCAATTGATGGCGTTTCTGCAAATCTGTTTCAAACTCAGCAAAAACCTGAAAAGAATTTGAAAGGGGCATTTCCGTCACATTCATTCCATATAAATCAAGCGTGTCCATGTCCAGAATCAATATACCGGCCAAACTGTCCTTTTGCAGCGTGCCGTCAACTGTTAAATTCCCTTGTACATACGGAAACGAACTGGTTAGTATGCCTTGAATATGATTGTCTTTTAGCGATCCGTCGAATGAAATGCCGGAAAGCGACATATCCTTGTACTTCATTTCGGTCAAAACGCCTGAAAACTGTGTCCAGGTTTTGTCTGAGAACACATCTGTCCCTTTTCCTTCTGCCTGCAATGAAACCGTTAACAACAGTATTGAGTCTTCGGGTAAAAAATGAACAGGGACAATATTGTCGGCCTTCAAGTCAATATAATACTCTTCCAATAAAGGATTATATGTTCCAAAAAGTGTCATTTTCCCCTGCAACTCTGATAAAAGAATGTCTGCCGCATAGTTGCCTTCCTGCAAAGAGGCTTGCATGGTTATCCAAAGCGAATCCGGCATTGAAAAACGTCCCTCATATTGCTTTGGTACAACATTTTTCAATAGTTCCTTCCCTTGAATCGCCGCTGTCAAATCAAAGGCGCCTTCTCGTGATACACTGTCTAACACCTCTCTGACAAGACCATTCAAATCCAACTGAATAACGCCGGGCCATTCGCTTTTTAATTCATGCACATACAGTTGATTCATCGTTCCTTCCAATCTGCAGGACAAAGTCAAGGTATTGTCTGACCCAAGACCGGCAAACGTACTCGGCAACTCCCCCAGAACGTACTCCACATCCTTTTGCGCCACCACAGCCGTCAGCCGTGTAGATAAAAAACCGTCGGGTTTGGTTACAGACGTCTCACGGGGAAACGATAGTTGGGCGGAAAATAATGAAAATGGTGTACTTACCGTATAATACGGAATGATGATGTTTTTTTCATTCATTTGTATTTTTCCATTCATCGAAGTGATTGCCAAGCCAGACCGTTCATTTGCCGAGAATGATTGGATGATCGCCTGTATATCATTCTGATGATACAATATGGTATCAATGCTGGCATTCACTTCCGAAAACATAATATGTGACGGGTCTAAACCTTTTTGTAACGGTTGATTTCCCATATCATAGTGTATTGTCGCCCCAATAATTGATAATTGATCCGCCTCATAGCGTTCCTCATTTAAATCTATTTTCCCGGCAGAAAGTGATGCGTTTTCAATGAAAGAAACAAGTTGTATAGAATCGGCAGGCAAGTGGATCGCAACTGCAAGTCTGTCCAACTGAATCTCATCCACAGCGAATTTCCAATTGAGTTTCTGTCCGGTAGAGTCCGGCAGTGAGATTGAATCAATACGAACAGTCAAATTGGCATCTGAAAGTTTCAATTGATTGAGAATAACTTTCTCATTGATAAGGGAAATATGGTCTGCCTGTCCGTCAAACGAACCAATTACGCCGTTGATTTCCATGCCTTCAATCAAGGATTTGGACTGAACCCGCACTTCGTCTACAAATAACCGACTCACTGCCAGTTCTTTATTCGCAAATGAAATCAAACGCAATTGTACATTCAAATCTCTGGCATATAGGAGCGTATCCCGGTCTGCATCCATCATATACACATCTTGCACCATCAGATTAAAAGGATAAGTTAGTCTGAACTTTCCGATATGGATATCCATTCCTACAACCTCTGAAACTGATTGCGACACCTTCGACGCCGCAAAATTCTGAACAAAAGGAAGATATAACAAGACAACAATTAATACTACCAGTATTATTGGTATAAATACTATCAATAATGCAGCCCTTTTAATCCAGGTTTTTACCCCTTTTTTCATTCTTTCCGATTTGTCTTGAACGGCCAACCTTCGATTCCAGTGCAACCACAAAGTACGTATTTATTTTACACCTTCAATCTGACACCTAACCTTACTTAACCGTGCAAATATAGAAAAAAAGTTTGAATTTGCATGGCCAATAAGTTGATTTTGGGTTTAAAGTTCATGGTTTTTATCAAGTTTTCAATTATTTTTTGCGATTAATAATTATTTTTACTATTTTTGCACAAAATATTATTTAAATAAATATATGAATTATGAGAACAATTGTTACTTTTTTCTGTACATTTTTAATATGTACAATCGCATGGGGGCAGCAAGAGAATTCATCCAATAGAGATATTTCTCTAACAATACTGAATAATAGAGGGCGTCCGGTCCGAAATATTGTTATGGAATCTGTTAACACAGGCCAAATAGGCATGACAAACCGCTCAGGGATGTATGTCTTCAAGGACATATCAGACAATGATTCCATATTCGTCAATTTAACTAAGAGTAGCCTGATCAAGATTCCTGTGACAGGGATGGATTCCATTGTCGTGACAGCGCAATCATCAAAACTCTATACATATGTTGACAACCAAGGATATGACGCACCTGTTGAAATCATTCAATCAACCGAAAACAGCTCTACTGTGCTAGACGTACAAGACATATTGAGAAAAGAATCATACAATTCGCTGCTTGATCTGTTGCAAGGGCAAGTATCTGGATTAAATATTATATCCGACAATCAAAGGGGTTCTTCCAATATGAGAGGCCCTAATTCATTATATGGGAGTAGCGAACCGATAGTGGTGATGGATGGTGTTGTTTTGGGAACTATCAGTGAAACCAGTTCGATGGTAAACATTTTTACTATCAAAACACTCGAAGTACAGAGAAGTGCTTCGCAGTGGGGAGTTCGAGGCGCAAATGGGGCTATTATCATTCATACACGATAATGTGATTTGTATGAATCAAAGCAATGAATAGAACTGTTTCGAAAGGCAAAACTAAAACAAAGCAAATAAAAAAGCAACAAGAAGTATCTTCTAAAAGTTTTTTCCTTCAAACAAATGATTTCTTTGAACGAAATCAAAAAATATTTATAGTCCTGTCAATGATAGCAGGCATATTGATGTGTATCCTGTTATTTGATGTAAAAGTAAGTTTGAGTGGTGATGACAGTGAATACCTTATCAATGCAGGTGATTTCTGGCGTGATTTCAGATTTCCCGGTTCGTTCGGCGCTTTATATCCCATTGTCATATCTCCAATTGTAGGTCTTTTCGGGTATCAATTCATCTTACTTAAATCCATATCCTGCATTTTCATGCTGGCTTTTCTGTGGTTCTTTCACAAAAGTTTCCGGCACCAAGTGTCAGCAACCGTTCTTTATCCGACACTATTGTTGATCAGCATCAATTCGTTTATTTTCTATTATGCCGGTCAAACCTATAGCGAAGCTTTTTTTATGTTTGTTCAAGCGCTGTTTTTCTTTTATTTTTTGAAACATTTTATCGAAAAACAAAACAAAGACGTTTGTTTAAAAACCGATTGGAAAAAATACATCCTGCTCGGATGTATTATACTTATGATGGGATTAACCCGTGCAATTGGTTATGGAGCGATTGGCGTGTTGATTTTATTTTTTGCGATAAACCGACGCTGGAAGGAACTCATTTACAGCGTTTTTGTGTTTTTTGTTGTTTTTGTGCTATTTCAATTGATCAAATACGCGGTATGGCCTGGCTCTGGCTCCGGATATGACATCAATACCATCATGGCTAAAGATCATTATAATCCAATCGAAAAAGAAAACCTCGCCGGATTTTTGAATCGTTTTACTATTAATTCACACATATACCTTTCTAACTTTTTATGTCAGTTTTTGGGCGTCATTCCAGAGCGGCCAAGTATCAACATTGATATGAATGTCTCCCGAACCATCCTATTATATTTGCTCTATTTCGGCTCTCTCATTGTTCTTTTTAAGAAGAATAATCCTCTTTTATTTGTCGGCATCTATGTTGGCGTCATGCTTTTTAGCAGCTTTTTCATCTTACATACAGTTTGGGGACAAGACCGTTTTATTATGATTTATTACCCCTATATTCTGCTTTTTTTGCTGGGTGGAATCTATTATCTTTTTCAAATCAAGACAATGCAGAAATTCTTTTTTCTTTACCCATTGATTTTGATTATGCTTTGTATCGGAACATTTTCTTCAACACAAAAAAGAGTCGGAAAGAATATCCCTGTATTACAGGAAAATCTGCTTGGAGATCAATTATATGGACTGACGCCTGATGTGGTAAACTTTATTAACGGGAGCAAATGGGCTGCTGCTAATTTAGAAAAAGATGCAATCATTGTCAGCCGCAAACCCAGTATATCCAAAGTATATACAGGACGCGATTTTGCATGGGCGCCAACTGACATAACCGTCCCTTTTGATAGTTTATCATTGATGCAAAACACGGATGACTATACGATAATCATTGTTGATAACTATTTCCAAAATCCAAATATTAAATATGTGATCAATTTTCGTGAACACGTTCCTTTCAATGAGAAGACAGTAACAGCAGCGTTGGTGTATATGATTCCAAATACTGATTTGGAGGAATGTATGCAATCATTACAAAACCAGCAAAAAGAATACACATTCGATTACCCGTTTTTTTTCGACATTGTAAGTAAGGTAGAACATCGCATCTACGATCCGGATATGATGTTCAATTACCTGTTAGAAAATAACATTCAATATATATTACTCCCTCAGCTTCGCATGGATCCTACCCAGAATACGGGAATTTATATTAACAATACGCATCGTTTTGTCTGGGTTATCTCTTACAAATATCCGGATCGATTTGGAATACTCCACGTAGAAGGAAAAGAGGAGCCTTGTGAAATTGTAGAATTTATCCGCTAAAAATAAAAAATATGTTTAAAATCGGTTGTCATTTATCGGCTTCAAAAGGGTTCCTTGCTATGGGGAAAGATGCCGTCCGTATCGGAGCGAATACGTTCCAGTTTTTTACCCGTAATCCGCGTGGCGGTAGCGCGAAGGCTATTGATAAAAAAGATGTAGCCGACTTTTTAGCGCTTGCTCAGGCGCATGATATATCATCGCTTGTCGCCCACGCACCGTACACGCTTAACGCCTGTGCTGCCGACCCGCAAATACGAGAATTTGCCGAATATGCCATGACCGACGACTTGCGACGAATGGAATATGTACCCGGTAATTTCTATAATTTCCACCCGGGTAGCCACGTTCAACAAGGGGTTGAGGTAGGTATAGGCCTGATTGTAGGAATGTTAAACAAAATTCTGAAACCCGAACAGAAGACTACCGTTCTGCTTGAAACGATGGCCGGAAAAGGCAGTGAAGTAGGTTGCCGTTTTGAAGAATTGCAGGCCATCATCGAGCGCGTCGAACTGAATCACCTGTTAGGCGTATGCCTCGATACCTGTCATGTGTACGATGCCGGTTACGATGTAGTCAATCAGTTGGATGATGTACTGGATGCATTTGATAAAGTAATCGGATTGAACCGATTGCGTGCCATCCATCTCAACGACAGTATGTTCGGATTTGAAAGCCACAAAGACCGGCATGCAAAAATCGGCGAAGGCAAACTCGGATTGGAAGCAATCGTACGCATTATCAACCATCCTGCTTTACGACACTTGCCATTCAATCTCGAAACGCCTAACGAATTAGACGGATATGCCACTGAAATCGAATTATTAAAAAGTCTGTATGAAATAAAAAACAAATAACCCCCAAATGGGGGTATTTCATGTCAAAAAAGACGTCTATTTTTGTGGTCTAAACTTCACAAAATTGTTTATTATGTAAATAGTTTCTTTTAAAACAACAATTATGGATAAAAGAAAAGAACGATTATCAATCTGGTATTGTACAATCTGCATATTGTTGATATGCGGGTTTACGCTTATGTTATCTTCCTGTGAAAAGGACGATTCCGGAAATGACGGTACAGACCCTGAACAGCCGGAACTGCCCGGTAATGGAAATGGAAATGGCGAACCCTGGTCAGGCGTAAATTTCACCCAAGCCGACGTAGATGTCCTGAAACTTCATAAAATTTATTTCGGACATAAGTCTGTGGGCGGCAATATTGTCGCCGGAATCAGGCGTATCTCGGACGTTAACATGCGCACTGCCTATAACCAGCCTGAACGAAACGACGAAAGTTTAAGGACGAATATTCAACAACTTGCCGGCGGACCTGCATTTGTTGAGCATGATATAGGAAGTGACGGACGTCCGTTTGACAAAATAACCTCTTTCGAACGATTTATGAACGACATCATCCGCGACAACGTTGATGTCGCCTTCTTCAAATTCTGTTACATGGATATTGACGCCCGCACCGATGTGAACGCCCTGATTGCAGCGTATCAGGCGGCAATGGACAGGCTGCACACCCGTTTCCCCAAGGTGATTATTGCGCACTTCACTGTCCCGCTTTATTCCCGTCCCGCCTCCTTTGACAATAACGTGAGGGAGCAATTCAGTGATTGGCTGCGTGAAACATACAAGGATAAAGTATTTGACATTGCAACCATAGAATCCGTTGATTCCAAAGGAAATACCGCCATTTCATGGGATAACGCCACCATTGCCATGGCCGACGAATGGACAGACGATGGCGGTCATTTGAATGAAACAGGACAAAATCACATCGGCGGCGCATTGATTGCGTTCCTCGTCCAACTTTTTAAATAAAAAAATTGAAAACTGTATTGACAATTACGAATTGAAAACTTAGATGTAAATTATGTAAAAATTCTGCAATTCTGTCTGAAAATTGAAAACTATTTCTTATCTTTGTCATCAAATAATGGTGTAACTGCTTTCTGCATCCGTAGACAGTTAGTAATAGGGAAGTCGGTGTAAATCCGATACTGTACCCGCAGCTGTAAGTTACTGAATCCTCGGCATTACCTGTCGCCACTGATCATGATGATTGGGAAGGCAGCCGGCCAAAAGGATAACAAGTCAGAAAACCTGCCATTATTGTTTGATATAAACGCCTCGGGTAAAGGTGTTTAGGAAATTGAAGCGATTAGCCCAATCAGGCCGATCCAGGATGGGTATGGTCTCTTGGCTAACGCAGTAAATTAATAAATGAATGGATTGATTCAGTCAATAATGGATGCTATGTGCTGCTCTGTGCGCTTTGTGTTTCTGTGTTGAAAAAAATCAGCACAGAGGCGCAGAGAACACAAAGTTTCACAGAGAAATATAATATAAAAATAATGAAGTGATGCAAATCAGGCAGGGGCTGTTTCTTATCAGGGAGATTGTTTCATTGATAATGGGCAACATACAGACACAGAAAGGCATGTATCTCTGTACCTGTACAGGTTTACGGGGAAGGGGAGGTATGTTCGCGCCGTTAGCGATACTCCTGTTTGTAACGCCGGTTCACGCTCAGCATACCACAGGCGTAGTGCCGGCTGACACCATTCAGGTACACAATCTTGATGAGGTTGTTGTAACGGCAAGCCGGCACAGGTTCAGCGTCGAATCGTCCATGCCTGTTCAAATCCTGACAGGGCGCGAACTTGAACGATTGAATACCTTTTCGGTAGCCGATGCCATACGCTATTTTTCGGGTGTGCAGTTGAAAGATTACGGCGGCGTGGGCGGTATTAAAACCATCAACGTGCGAAGCCTTGGCAGCGCGCATACAGCCGTTTTCTACGACGGCATGAGCATTGGAAATGCACAAAACGGACAAGTTGACCTGGGAAAATATTCATTAGACAATATCGAAACCATCGA